>Ga0208971_1000283_pt1 | contig 38736 bp, 31 predicted proteins | sample AOAMet1_18_M0_10_2_FD_188229 | JGI IMG/M metagenome (GOLD analysis project Ga0208971, IMG submission 188229) | Ammonia-oxidizing marine microbial communities from Monterey Bay, California, USA - CAN11_18_M0_10 (SPAdes) | ecosystem: Environmental > Aquatic > Marine > Intertidal zone | place...
GAGCACAGACCCATCAAATGAAGCCTCTTTTGCCGGCGACGACCTCTCTGTTTTGTTGGGCCAATTCACCTCCGCCACTCCCATTGAAGGCAGCCTCAATGTCACGGTGCTTCCCTTTGGGGAAACCGAACCTGTCACCATCACGCCCTTGTTTGTGGCACCGCCATGTGGTTGCACCGATCCAATCAGCTGCAACTATGATGCGGCCAGCACCTATGACGATGGCTCCTGTCAATACGCCAACATTGGAGAAGACTGCAATGGAAACTGCACCAATGATTCCGACAATGACGGCATTTGTGACGGAGACGAAGTGGCGGGGTGCCTGGACTTCAATGCCTCCAATTACAACGCCTTGGCCACAGACAACGACAGCAGCTGCTTGTACTTGGGCTGCACCTACCTCTATGCCACCAATTACACCTTGGGATCCAACTCAGACGATGGGTCCTGCCTTTTTGAATTGAGCAATCCCTGTCCCGCCGACATCAATGGAGACGGCGTCACCACTGCAGCCGACATTTTGTCCATCCTGGCTGCCTATGGCTTGCCTTGCCAGCAGTGAGTGGCGAGCGTTTAAACTTCAATCACGGCTTCTTCCGTGACTGCATAAACGCGGTCTGATTTCGTGGGAGAAATCACATGCATTCCAGTAAAGGCGCCATACGCCGGCATCACGGCCTGCTTTTGGCCAAACAAAAAACAACGGACACGCAGCCTTTGACGGCCCGATCCTGACAACCGGACGCCAGGGTGAACGTGCCCGCAGACATGGTAACCAAACCCCTCCAACCAATCCGCCGGGTCGTGGGTAAACGTGAATGGCCCTTCGTCCAGCCGATCCATTTGCCGAATGCCCGCTTCTCGAAGCAGTGCATCGGGGATGTCGTCATGGTTGCCTCGGATCAGGATCCAATCCAAATGGGCATGCTCCAAACAGAGGTCCGCAAAAGGGGACCATTCCTTGTTGATGTCACTGTGAAACAAATCTCCAAGCAGCAATACCCGGCTGGGTTTGAATGCCTTCAAGTTCTCTCTCAACCGATGAAGGGTGGCCAAGGTGGGCTCTGAACCGATGGGAACTCCATGCTTTCTAAAATGGGCTGCCTTCCCCAAATGAAGATCACTCAGCCAAAGCGTAGACGCGGCCGGCCACCAGACAGCTCCACCGGGCAACAACACCAGATCCACCCCTGAGACTTGTGCTTTCAACCTGCCCAAACCTCTGGAGTTTCTTAGCGAGTCCACCCAAAATTCATCCCAAAGCGAATGCCCGGCACCCACTCCTCTTCTCCATAAATGAAGTGATCTCCAATGGTGGTGGTCACAGACTTCACCTGAGGCCCGATGAACAAGTCCCCGCGCACGGCATCTGAAATCTTAAACTGCCCTCCCAGCACCACTCCAGCTCCCAAAGCGGTCCTGCGCTGAACCCCCGTGAAGTTGGTCACCATGGTCCTTTGAATCGCCCTCACCCGTGCAAAAGCCCCGAAGTAGAAGCCCTTCATGGTTTCCTGAGACAAGTACACCCTGGCTTCCGGCTGCACGATAAAACCCAACCAGTCCACAGAATTAAGGGAAGTCTTGACCCCCAACAGACTCTCCAAATCCGAGGTGTTCAACTCCAAATTAGAGCGCACAACACCTGCGGACATCTGCCATGAACAGCGATCGGAAAACGGGCGTTCAACAGCCACTTGGAATTGGCCCGCAAACCAACCAAAGGGATTCGACTTGACCACCATTTGTGAAGGAGACTGCGCATGTACCTCTGACCCGATGCCCGAGAGCAAGGCCAAGGAAATCAAAAAGGCCATCCGCACTTTCACAGGGATTTCACGAACCACTTCCATGGCCTCACCAACCGATTCCAATGGTCAAACCAAAACGAAGGCCCGAGCCTTCAGAATCATCTGAGCTGAGGTCCTCATAGGCCTCGAAATTCGATGTGTACGTGGTTGTAGACGACTTGAATTGGGGACCCAGAAACAACTCGCCAGTGAGGCCATTGGCCAATTGGTACTGGTATCCCAAAACGAATCCGCCACCAATGGATTGACGGGTCCTCGTGCTGGCTTGATCTGAATCCACCGTCGTCTTCACTGAACGAAAACGACCAAATGGAGCGATGTACAGGCCATCGGGAGCCACATCACCCAAATAGTAACGCACCTCTGGCACCACGATAAAGCCACCCCGGGTGGCTTCATAAGAGTCAAATGAAAACCCCGTTGAATCGGTGATGCTCAAATTGACCACCGAAAAGATTCCGCCGGGCATCACTTGAACAGAGAGCTTCTCGGAAAGAAAATGCTCATAGCCAAATTGATACTGTCCGGCGAACCAACCGAATGGATTCGCTTTGATGATTCCTGTTCCTTCCTGCTCTTGGCCTTGAACCTGGAGTCCAATCACCATCAGGAAAATGAATGCCAAATGCTTCATGCGTTCTGCTGCTTAATGAGGTTGAGAGCAGAACCGGATTGGAACCACTCGATTTGCTGTGCGTTGTAGGTGTGGTTGCACACGATGGTGTCTCCACTTCCGTCAGCGTGCTTGACCGCGATGGTCAAGGGCTTTCCCGGTGAGAAATCCTTTAAGTCGATCAAATCAAAGGTGTCATCTTCACGGATCACGTCGTAGTCCGCTTCGTTGGCAAAAGTCAATCCGAGCATCCCCTGCTTCTTCAAATTGGTCTCGTGAATGCGGGCGAAAGACTTGACCAAAACCACGCGCACCCCCAAGTGACGGGGCTGCATGGCGGCATGCTCACGTGAACTTCCCTCTCCGTAATTGGAGTCGCCCACCACCAAGGTGGGGACACCTGCTGCTTTATAAGCGCGGGCCACAGCGGGCACTTCGCCTGTGGAGCCGTCGAGCTGGTTCACCACCGCATTGGTGGCACCGCCAAAGGCGTTCACCGCTCCGGTCAGCGTGTTGTTGGAGATGTTGTCGAGGTGACCGCGGTAACGCAACCAAGGACCGGCCATTGAGATGTGGTCTGTGGTGCATTTGCCGTCAGCTTTGATCAACAAACGCATGCCCGTGAGGTTGGCACCGTCCCATGGCTTAAAGGGCGTCAGCAACTGCAAGCGCTCGCTTTCTCCATCCACCACCACTTGAACGCCGCTGCCGTCTTCGGCAGGGGCCAAGTATCCCGCATCTTCTACGTCAAAGCCTTTTTCGGGCAGCTCGTATCCAGTGGGGACCGGCAGCTTCATTGGACCATCCGCACCATCGAGGGTGTCGGTCATAGGATTGAAGGTCAAATCACCGGCCAAGGCAATCGCCGTCACCACTTCGGGCGAACCCACAAAAGCGTGGGTATTGGGGTTGCCATCTGCCCGCTTCGCGAAGTTCCGGTTGAAACTGTGCACGATGCTGTTCTTCTCTTTCTTTTCGGCTCCACTCCTCGCCCACTGGCCGATGCACGGGCCGCAAGCATTGGCGAAGACGTCTGCTCCCATCTTGTCGAAGGTGTCCAAAACGCCGTCGCGCTCCAAGGTGTAGCGCACGAGCTCAGATCCTGGAGTGATGGTCAGCTTGCCTTTGCTTTCCACGCCGGCTGCCACCGCTGCAGCAGCCAATGAGGCGCTCCGCGTGATGTCCTCATAGCTGGAATTGGTGCAAGAGCCAATCAGGCCGTATTCAATCTTGGTGGGGTACCCCTTCTCGGCGCAAAGCGCAGCCATCTGGCTCACGGGCGTGGCCAAGTCTGGACTGAACGGCCCGTTGAGGTGGGGCTCCAAAGTGGTCAAGTCAATTTCGATGACCTGATCGAAGTAGTCCCCTGGATTGGCATACACTTCTGCGTCACCTGTGAGGTGCTCGGCAATGCCATCGGCCAATGCCGCCACATCCGCGCGGCCCGTCGCCCGCAGGTAACGGCCCATACTCTCATCGTATCCAAACGTCGAAGTCGTGGCTCCAATCTCAGCGCCCATATTGCAAATGGTGCCCTTTCCTGTGCAGCTCATCGCATCGGCGCCTTCGCCGAAGTACTCGACGATGCATCCCGTTCCTCCTTTGGCCGTCAGAATGCCCGCCACCTTCAGGATCACATCCTTGGGGCTGGTCCAACCGCTCATCTTTCCGGTGAGCTTTACACCAATCAGCTTGGGGAATTTGAGCTCCCAAGGCATTCCTGCCATCACGTCCACTGCGTCGGCACCGCCCACACCAATGGCCACCATGCCCAATCCTCCAGCATTCACGGTATGGCTGTCGGTTCCAATCATCATGCCTCCAGGGAAGGCATAATTCTCGAGCACCACCTGGTGGATGATACCGGCCCCGGGCTTCCAGAATCCAATGCCGTATTTGTCGGATACCGACTCGAGGAAGTTGTAGACCTCATTGTTGCGGTTGATGGCCTCTTGCAGGTCCGTATTGGCACCTACTTTGGCTTGGATCAGGTGGTCACAGTGCACGGTCGAAGGAACCGCGGTCTTGGCTTTTCCGGCCTGCATGAACTGCAAAAGCGCCATTTGAGCCGTCGCGTCTTGCATGGCCACGCGGTCGGGCGCGAAGTCCACATAGTCCTTTCCCCTGCTGAAGGCGCTGGAAGCGTCTCCGTCCCACAGGTGCGTGTAGAGAATCTTCTCTGCCAGCGTCAATGGTTTGCCTGTCACTTGACGCGCAGCAGCCACACGGCTGGGGAAGCGGTCATACACGGAGCGGATCATCTCGAGATCAAACATGTCGATAAGGGTTGAATCGTTGCGGCGGCGAAGATACAAGCGCGCGTAGCTTTGAGCCATGACGTTGACGGTGCTTCGCGAACAGGCCACAGTGGCCGTGCGGTCCATTCGGGCCCAATGGCTGCGCACCCTGCTCACCATCACCATAATCGGGATGGGAATCATGGCCTTGATGTCCATGATAACAGCGACTGAAGCACTGAGGTCCAGCCTCTTAGATCAGTTCATCGGATTGGGTGCAGGCACGCTACAAGTGAGTCAAAAAAACGAAAGCGGGGCCTTTGGTGGACGCAGACTCTCTGGAACAGACGCCCTGGACTTTGGTCAAGCGATGGCCCTCAAGAAGGCCATGACAGGCGTGGCCATAACCTCAGTTTCTGCCCGCGGCACCATGATGGGGCGCATTTCTTCTGGCGAGAACGAAACCGATCCCAACGTCATGGTCGTGGGCGGAGATGAAGGGTTCCTGCCCATGAGCGCCTATGCGCTCAGCGCTGGACGAAATTTCACCGCGGAAGAAGTACGCCGCAATGCCCCCCTGGTCATCATTGGTCAGGACGTCGTCGACAAGCTTTTTGCCCCTTCTGAAAACCCGATCGAGCAGAGCATCCGAATCCGAAACCGGCGCTACAGCGTTTTGGGGGTCTTAGAGCCTGAAGGGGCATCGTTCGGTATGTCGCAGGACAACCAAGCGATTCTACCTGTCAGCGAAATCCGCGCCCGATTTAGCGGACGGCGCACCAGCTATTCCGTTCAAGTCCGGGCGCCCGATCCTGAAGCCATAGCCAGTCTTTCGGAAGTGGTCACCGGTGAGATGAGGGCCATTCGAGGGGATTTGCCCGGCGAACCCGACAGCTTTCGCATCACCCGTTCCGATGCGCTGATCGCACAGTTCAATGAAAGCTTGAGCAGCGTAACGCTGGCAGCCCTCTTTCTCGGGCTCATCACCTTGCTTGGCTCCTCGATTGGACTCACCAACATCATGCTGGTCACCGTGACGGAACGCACCCGCGAAATCGGGCTGCGCAAAGCCCTCGGCGCCTCGGCCAAAACCATTCGGGCCCAGTTTCTGGTCGAGGTCGTCATCATTGGTTTCTTGGGTGGAATCTTCGGGGTGCTCATGGGCATCGGTGTCGGAAACATCGTCGCCAGCTACCTCGAAGCGCCCTTTGCGCTGCCGTGGGGGTGGGTCGCCATAGCCTTGTTCCTCAGTGGAGTTGTGAGCCTCGGCAGCGGCTATTACCCGGCGCGCAAAGCCGCCCAGTTGGACCCCATAGACGCCCTGCGGCACGCCTGATAAATAAAACGCCGATTCACATCTTCGGCGGCCACAGGACAAAAGCCTTCCGCCTTATTTTTGTGTTGATGTCGGGCACGTCTTCTTCAGCAGTGGTTTGGATCATGAGAAAGCCCCGGAGCTTGGGCAACTTTAGCATCGAAACTTCTTACCGCACCATGCACAGCGCGTGGCCCGCACAACACCCCATTCCCAGCATCCATGTCGCCAGCCGCTTCACAGCAGGCCTGTTTGACCGCTTGAAGATTTGGAAGGAAGTGCGGTCTTTAAATCATGGCATCATCCACATCACAGGAGACATTCACTTCACGGCAATCCGACTCAAACGCCGGCTGACAGTATTGACCATCCACGACTTGGGCTTGCTCGACGAAGGCAGCGCCACAAAAAGGTGGCTCAAAAAGAAGTTCTGGTTGGATTTCCCCCTCCAATCTTGCGACAGACTGGTGGCCGTTTCCAAACGCACCAAAGAAGACATTCTGCGGCGGACGTCATACCCTGCCGAGCGCATCGTGGTGATTCCAAGTGTGATTTCGCCCTCCTATCAACGTCGATCCAAACGCCCCGAAAACAGCACACCCCAGATGCTGCACATCGGACTGGCGGAAAACAAAAACCTCGACCGGCATGCTGCAGCATTGGCTGGCCTCGACATTCACTTGCGCATCATTGGGGAACCGTCCGAGCAGCAACACGCCATGTTGCGCAGCCTCCACATTGACTACAGTTTCGCCTCCAAACTGAGCGAATCAGAGCTTCAAAACGAATACGCCTCGTCCGATGCCCTGCTCTTTTGCTCCACCCTAGAAGGGTTTGGCATGCCCATCATTGAAGCCCAAACCATTGGACTCCCTGTAATCACCAGCGCCCTCGCCCCCATGGACGACACTGCTGGAAATGGCGCATTGCTCGCAGACCCTACAGATCCTGAGGCCATCCGAGAAGCTGTGCTGACCATCGTCAACAAACCCGATGAACGGGACCAACTGATTGAAAAAGGCCACCTCAATGCTGAACGCTTTTCAGCCGCGGCTGCAGCCCAACGCCATGCTGAACTCTACGCAGCATTAAATACGAGCCGGGACTAAACTGACGCACACCGAAAGGCCAATCGGTGACCCTAAACGCCTTGCAAAACCGCAAGCAGGCGGTCAGAGCCGGGACTGCAAGAAGCGCTGAATTTCAAACCAACGCTCGGGCTTCAACACAATCTTTCCTGTATTGTCGAGCAAGAAGTAAGTGGGCGTTTGCGTGATCTTGTAATCGTCGGTGATGGGCGCATCCCAACCCTTGAGTTGGCTGACGTTGGACCATGGAATCTGGTTGTCGGCAATGGCCTTTGTCCAAGCCATTTTTTGTTGGTCCACCGAAATTCCAATGGCACCAAAACCCTTGGGGTTCAGATCATTGTACATCGGAACGAGGTTGGGAATTTCCTGCTCGCATTTGTGACACCAGCTGGCCCAAAACATGATCAAGGTGTATTTATTCTTGGTCACCTCTTCTGAGAGGTCCACCATCTTGCCATTCACGTCGGGAATGCGGAAGCTGGGAGGCGTGTTGCCCACGCGGAGGTTGATGATGCCCTGGGCGCGCTGCCGAATGACGTCGGAAAGGTTTGCTCCGCAGTCTTCGTCAAAGATGTAATTGTCGAGGATGTACTGACAGATGGTCTCCTTGCCCGTATTGTAGAATCCGTCAAGCATGTTGTAGAGCACGAACTCCAAGGCCACCGGGTTCTCTTCACAAGACGCCTTGACCAGGTCAATGCAGCTCAAGAAACCGGAGTCCTTGCCACCGCTGAACGTCCTCATCATGGATTGGATGCGGTCCGGCAAAGCCATGGAACGGATGAGGCTGTTATCGGTGACGTCCATGTCACTCAGGAAGGTTCCTTTGTCTCCGATGAAACGCGGCTGCTTCCAGGTCAGGAATTTGGCCAGATAGGTTCCGGGGTAATCCTGGATGAATTTGTGCTGGGTCTGCGCCAACTCATCTTCCTTGAGCTTCACGTTCCGCTTGGTCTCCTCCTCCTTTCCCTTTCCTTGCTTGTACAGCTGGCGAATCTGGTTTTTGTTGGCGCCTTCGGCTCCACGGTAAGCGAACCATCCCCGATTTTCTCGGCTGTCTGTGCCTCCCCCGACAAGACGGGCGTTCTGGAAATCAATGTTGAGAACCGGCTCGTCCGGATTCATGATGATGTCACCGGTCTTTTTATTGGACTCAAAACCAAGCCCGTAAAACCCGCGGCCCACTTCTACCGCACCAAAGTCAAATTTGCCATTCACCAGCATCACAGAGTCGATCGCGGCGACATTGCGCCCTTCTGTTTCGAAGAGATACAACATGCCCGAACGGTTTTGAATGCTGCCCGAAAACTTCACCTTGCCAACTTTATCGCCGCGGTTGGCATCTGTGATGCCGTTCATGAAGTTTGGGTTCTCGCTCCCTCCACCAGAGACCTGCTGACTGTCAGATTCCGAGATTGAGGGCGCATTGGCCGTCGCCTCCTTTTGGACCTGTGCCGTCAAAGCGGCGGTAGGGTCAACATTGCGGGTGGCTTTTCCTGCAGGCGCATCACCTGCGCATGAGCTGAAAAGAAAAAGAGATAGACTGAGCGAAATCCACATGACTTTAGGCGTCTGCATTAGCATGCCTAAAAATAGTGCCGTGCACCACCTGCAAACAAGCCCAAGGGCACCTGCACCAACGAAAGAAAGTGAATTACAGGGACGCAGGGTCCATCTGTCCCCCACAGAATGCCGTAATTTGGTAGGATGGACCGCCAGACCGCCTTGCTTGTGCTGCAGCTTCCCGAAGCTCCAACGCCAGAAGAAATTCATGATGCGTTTGAAGCGCACGTCTTTGCTCTCCGGGATTTCCTCTTCAAGCAAACGGTCATCCCTCAGGTCTTCCGCGCCAAAGTCGACCGCCTGCTCACAGCCTCTGAAGTGGGAGAAACCCTAGGTGCAGAACTGCCTTGCAACGATGGACGGCTTCCTGAAATGCTTCCGCTCGAGGGCACGGCAGACCAGGTGGTCAGGACACACGCCAGCAATGTGGGCCGTTTGCGAACCGCCATGGCGGCCACACTGGACCCCAACTGCCTGACCCGGTTTGGAGAATGTCTCGTGCGCATTCAACAGCAATACATCCGTTGGATGGCCGAGTGGTCCGAAGATCAAAACTTCGAAAACATCCAAAACCGCCCCATGCGTGACGAGTGGTCTGCAGACGCTCTTGCAGCGGCCTTGGAGGACCAACGCAAAGGGCAAGGATTGAACCCAGAAACAGAAGTGCGCTTGGCCGAAGAGCTGCTGCGCATCACAAGGCTCGACAGCGCCGCTGTCCCTTTGCCTGTCTGAATTAAGTCCGGTTCAATTGAGCATAGAGGCTGAGGATAATGCCATCAGCCAACCCCACTTTGGGCACCAAAATGCCTTCGGCACCTACCATTTTCATGGTGTCCAAATAAATCCGTCCGGCAGGCACCACCACATCTGCTCGGTCAGGCTTCAATTGAAAACGCGTCATGCGCTCCTCATAACTGCACCGGCTCAGGACCTCGACCAAAGACGCCAAGCGTTCAAAGGGCAAAACCTCGCCACTCAGGCACCCGCCGAGCTTAAACAACCGGTTGATGTTGCCTCCAGCTCCTATCGCTATGGGGGCATTCAAACCCCATTCCGCAATCAGTTGGGAACACCATTGGGTGACCTCGGGCCAAACTCCTGCATCCACTTTGTCTTTCAGCAAGCGCACAGCTCCAATCTTGAAGCTGCGGCCCTCTACACGTGATCCCTGCCTGATCAAGGTCAGCTCGGTGGAACCCCCTCCCACATCGATGTATACGTAGTCACGCTCGCGGTCAAACAAGCTCACCTCGAAATTGGAAAAAATCAAGTCTGCCTCCGTCTTCCCGTCAATCAAATCCACCTCGACTCCAGTCAGATCGGCCAGCCTGCCCGCGATGGCCTTCCCGTTGGACGCTTCCCGCATGGCACTGGTCGCACACGCTCGGAAAGCCCGCACCTGCATCGCCTCCATCAACAGTGAAAACCCCTGCAGCGCATTGCCCAAGCGGCGTTCCTTTTCTACACTGATTTCACCTGTCTCAAAAACGTCTTCACCCAAGCGGATCGGGACGCGTGTATGCGCCACCTTGCTCACCTTCAAGCTGCCTTGCTTGCCCTTGATCTCTTTGACAATCAAACGGACAGCATTGGAACCGATGTCGATGGCAGCCAACCTCATCCCTTGTCTTTGAGTTGGCGCTCATAAAACGCATACAGGGCGCGGTGCGCCTCCATCGGCTCCTCACCGTCTGCCGCGGTTACATATCGGTTCCGTTGCTTCTTGTCGAGCCGTCGCCGCTTCACATTGTCCCGAATCTGGCACTCGAGCATCGCCGAAACTTCAGCCTGCAAGGCCGGATCATAAATGGGAACGCTGACTTCAATCCTCCGGTCCAGGTTCCGCGTCATCCAATCCGCACTCGACAAATAAAATTCAGGCGTTCCCGCTGCACCAAAGGCGACCACGCGTGCGTGCTCCAAGAACCGCCCCACCACACTGTAAGCCTGTATGTGGTCACTCAGTCCTTTGACCCCGGCGCGCAGCGCGCAAGTTCCTCGGACCAGCAGGGTCACCTCGACCCCGGCCTGGCTCGCCTCGTAGAGCTTGCGGATCATACCGGAATCCGTGAGGTTGTTGCACTTCAGAACCATCCAAGCGCTGCGTCCCTCCAAGGCCTCCTTGATTTCGCGGTCGATCATTTGGCCAAACCGCCGGCGTGTGCTGTAGGGGGAAACGATCAGGTGCCGGTAGACGCCACGCTGGTAATTGTGCTCAAAGAATTGGAAAAGACGCTCCACCTCGGAGGCGATGCGCCGGTCTGCCGTCAGAAGAGACAAATCGCTGAACACGCCTGAGGTAGCCTCATTGAAATTCCCCGTCCCTACATGGGCATAATGACGAAGAACCCGGCCCTCCTTGCGGGTGATCAGCATAAGCTTGGAATGGGTCTTGAGTCCGGCCACACCAAAGATGACCTGAATGCCCACCTCCTGTAATTCTCGCGTGACCTTGATGTTGTTCCGCTCGTCAAACCTCGCCTGCAATTCAATCACAACCTGCACCTCCTTTCCGTTCAATGCCGCACTGGTCAAGGCATTGATGATGTGCGAGTTTCGCGCCACGCGGTAGAGGTTGATGCGAATGGCCGTGACCTTGGGGTCGATCGCTGCCTCGCGCAACATGTCCACGAGCTGCGAAAATGCGTGGTAGGGATAGTGCAACAAGATGTCGCGCTTGGCCACCTGATCCAAAATGCTCCGGCGGTTCACCAAGTGGCGGTGCGGCAGGGGCTTCAGCTTGCGAAAAACCAAATTTGGGTGGTCCAAATCGGGGAAGTCCATGAGGTCTCGGCGGTTGTGATAACGGCCCCCCGGGATGATGTTGGCTTGTTCGACCACCCCGAGCTTGCGCACCAAAAACTTCAACAGGTCCTCGGACATTTCTCGGTCAAAGAGAAAACGCACGTAATCGCCGTGCTTTCGTCGGGCAATGCCCTTTTTCATCTTCTCGAGCAGCGACTTCGACAGGTCGTCGTCCATGTCGATTTCCGCATCGCGTGTCACCTTGATGGCATAGGCCCTCACAGAATCCGGTTGAAACGTCGAGAAGAGACGGGGCAAACCCACACGCACCACATCATCCAGGAACATGAGGCCCCTCCGGCCCTCCTTTTCTGGCAACACCAAGAACCGATCGAGGTGGTCGGGAAGCTCCAGCAACGCATAGCGCGCGCGCTTGGACACATCCCCCTCCAATGCGATGATCAAATAGACCAAGCCATCCTTCAACTCAGGCATGCCCACGTCGGAAATCAAAATGGGGACCAAGTGCGGACGCACCTTTTGGTCGAAGTATCCCTGGACGAATTGGGCCTGATTCTCATCGAGCCCTTCCTCTGTCAAAATGTCAATGCCCTCCTGCGACAATTGGCCTTCCAAAGCCTCAAAAGCCAAGTTGTACCGCACCTGCAGCGCTATGACCCGTTCTGAAATGCCTTCGAGGGTGTGTTCGACGCCAAAACCCAATGTGGTCGTGGTCCGTTTGCCCAAGGCATCCATGCGCTGCAATGCCGCCACCCTGACGCGAAAAAACTCGTCGAGGTTGTTGGAGAAAATCCCGAGGAACCGCATCCGCTCAATCAACGGAACACGCTCGTCTTCCGCCTCCTGAAGCACGCGCTCATTGAACGACAGCCAGCTGAGCTCCCTGTTGAAGAATTCCTCTTCAGGCAGCAATGCCGGGGTGGCCTTGCGGCGGGGTGTTCGGGTCTTTTTGGCGGTCACAGCAGCGAAGATACTTGCGCTCCCGAAGCAGGGGTACTTTCGCCAACGAACAATTGCTCGACTCCTCTGCTTCTTTTCGCAATCCCCCCCTCCAAATGACCATGCTCGGCAAACCCGCCCCGGAATTCACCGCCACCGCCGTCGTCGACGGCAAGGTGGTGCGCGACTTCTCTCTCCATTCTTTTCGCGATCAATATGTCGTGCTGTTCTTCTACCCCGAGGACTTCACCTCCGTTTGCGGCTCTGAGCTGCACGCTTTCCAAGAACGCCTGGGCGACTTTGCTGACCGCGAGGCCGCCGTCATCGGGTGCAGCACCAACTCTGCCACCACCCACTTACAATTCCTCAAAACTCCAGCAGCCGAAGGAGGCGCCCAAGGGGTCACCTACCCGCTCATCGCAGACATGAACCGCAACGTCTCCGACCGTTTCGGCACCCTCGATGGTCAGTTCGACTATGACGAGTACGGTCGCCTGACGGCAACCTCAGATCTGCTCTGCCAGCGCGGGTTGTTCATTCTGGACAAGACCGGTACCATCTGGTTTCAATCCTACCACTTCAAGCCCATCGGCCGGGACATCGACGGCGTTATCCGCGAACTCGATGCCATTCGCCGCCTTCAAATCGACGGCCAAGTCTGCATGGCCAACTGGAAAGGCTAAAAGCTTTCAAGAGAAATCACGAGATTGAAGGCATGCAATCCTTCAATTTCACCTCTGCCCTTCTCGGCTTTTTTCTCGCCATTGGACTGTCAACGTTGTATGCGTTCAACAGTGATGACAACGCCCCTAAACCAGCGGTTTCCCTGTCGGACATGGCCACTGAAATTCCCGCGACAGGCTGGAGTGATCTGGGCGGCGCGATTTACAGCCCATCTGAGGGCATCTATCAGGTCGTTTATGGCGATTTTGGACAGGGCGACGAGTTCTCCATCGTAGAAGTCGTGGGCTTCGACTAAAGCCTATTCCGCCGCAAGCCAGCGCCGGATGTACGATTCCATGCGTTCTGCACTGGAGCGGGACAAGCGCATGTCCACGCTGCCAGAGGTTGGCGTTCCGTTGGAGTCCGTCCAACCGCACCACATGGTCAACCGATCAACGGCCCCTTCAGGCATACGGGTCACCCCGCTGATGTCGCCTTTTTGGAAAGGTGCTCCATACACTTCGAGGCGGCTGCGGAAATAGAGAATGGCGCCCTTTCCGGTGCGTTCAAAGTTGCATGCTGTACGGGCCGATTCTACGCCCACCAGAGTATTGAGCTCTCCAGAGCCGCCGACGAGCTCGGCGCGTGGCGATCCTGTTCCGCCGGACTTGAGCGAGGCCCAGAAGCCCAGCGGCTTGCCCGAAATGGCGTGGACTTCGGCCCAACGCCGCGGGTCGTTATAGGTCAAGTTCCAAAGTCGCATGGCTCCAGTGTCTGCGGTATTTGCCGTCTGCATCGTAGCGTTCGGCTTGGCCTGAGGTGTTGAATTTGCGGTTGGGGCGTGGATCGTTTCCGACGCCCGCCACGTAGATCCAGTTGCCATAGTTGCTGGCTGGGTCGTGGTCAAGCAGCATGTGCTCAAACCAACTGGCCCCCAAACGCCAGTCCACGCCCATGTCGTGGACCAAATAGCTGGCCACATTTTGGCGGCCACGGTTGGACATGAAGCCCGTGGCGGCGAGCTCTCGCATGTTCGCGTTCACAAAGTCACACTGGGTGCGGCCCTCGCACCAAGATTCGAAGGTGCGGCGGTCGGTCCGCCACTTTGGGCTTTCGTCCTTGATGCCACGCTTGTGGAAAATCCGGTTGCCATAGCGCATGGCCACGTAACGGAAGTAGTCGCGCCAAATCAGCTCGAAAATCAGCCAGTAGGTGTCCTCGTTCTTTTCCACCTCAGCCTCAAAAGCACGGATCTGCGCATGGATCTCGCGGGGACTGATGCAGCCCAACGCCAGCCAAGGCGAGAACTTGGAACTGTAGTCGGCACCGAGCAGGCCATTTCGGGTCTTCTTGTAGACCCTCAACTTCTTGGTCTCCCAGAAATAATGGTCCATACGTTCCCAAGCCGCCACGGCCCCTCCTTTGAAGGGCAGCACGCCGCGGGCATCCTTGACCGGCGCATTCACCCCCAGCTCCTTCAAGGTGGGCACCTCATCGGACAGCAGGCCTTCGGGCACCGCCATCGACTCGGGCTCTTTCAAAGGGTCCCGGACCTCGGAGCGCTTCTCCATTTTTCCGCGAAAGCGGGTGAACACATCGGGGAGTTGCGCGAGCTCAAACGGCAGGTCATCCGGGTGGTACATCGTGAGCTGCTCCTGAAGGCGGAGGTCCAGCATCTCCCCCACCTCTGTCTCGCGGTCCAACTCTTCGCGGGTGTGCTCCGCAGTCGCAAAAACAGCGTGGGCATCCCATTGGTCTGCCAACGCCTTGAGCACTTCTGCCGGCTCGCCCTGGCGAATGACCAAGGCGCCTCCCATGTCTTCCACATCGGATTTGAGGTCGGCGAGGGACTCCAGCAAGAACTGCGTTCTGAACGGGCCTGTTTTGACCTGACCCCATCGGTCCTCGGACCATTGACGCGGGTCCATCACAAAGACAGGAATGACTTCCGCGGACGCCTCAACAGCCGCATTCAAAGTGGCGTTGTCTGTGACCCGGAGGTCGTTTCGGAACCAGATTAAACTGCGCATGGTCAGAGGTTTTCAAGGTTGGCCAACACCGCATCTCCACGCTCAAGCAGGGCTTCCCTCTTCTCGGGCGCCATCTTGTCCCAAGTGCGGTATGCCATCCCAATCCGGGGGTTGCGCTCGAGCTTGGCCCGATTGCGCGCGTGGAAATGCCAGTACAGGCTGTTTAGGGGACAACTGTTGTCTCCCGTTTTGTCGGCCGCATCGTAGCTGCAACCGTTGCAGTACGGGCCCATCTTTTTCATGTAATTGGCAGAGGCTGCGTAAGGCTTTGTCCCCACGATTCCCCCATCGGCGAATTGACTCATGCCGCGCGTATTGGTGATCTCCACCCACTCAATGGCGTCGATGTATATGCCTAAATACCAACGATCTATCTCATCCGGATCAATCCCAGCCAGCAGCATAAAATTGCCCGTCACCATCAAACGCTGGATGTGGTGGGCATAGCTGTAATCCAAGCTCTGGCGAATGGCGTGCCCAACGCAAGCCATTTTCGTGTCACCCGTCCAAAACCAAGACGGTAGTGGATTCTTGGCATTGAAAAAGTTGAGGTCCGCATACTCCGGCATGTGGGCCCAATAGACGCCGCGCATGTATTCGCGCCACCCCAAAATTTGACGGATGAAGCCCTCGACTTGGGTGATGTCGGCATGGTCCGGATCGGCGCGCCACCGGTCTTCCACAGCTTGAATCACCTCTGCCGGAGAAATCAGCTTGGCGTTCATGCAGAATGAAATCCGCGCATGATAGAGCGACCAATATTCTGGATGCATGGCATCTTGGAAGTCTCCAAAACGCGGCAAACATTCCTCCACAAAAAAGTCCAGCAACTGGAGTCCTTCTGCACGGGTCACAGGCCATAGAAATCGTTGAGCATCCACGCTCCCAATGGTCTTCACCCCACAGGACCGAAGCATGGCCTCGAGTCCGGTCACATCCCGCTCAAACAAAAGCGGCTCCACAGGACGGTGGCCCTTGGGCAGCTTTTTGCGGTTGGTGGCGTCATAGTTCCACTTTCCACCCGCAGGCTCCATGCCCTCTCCGCCACTGTCCATGAGCACGCCGTGGGCTTTGCGCATCCGGCGGTAAAACGACTCCATCAAGTAGGTCTTTTTCCCCTTGAACTGCTCGGCCAAGTCCCCGCGTTGGGTAAAAAAATGGTGGGTGTCCACGGACGATGCCCGGTCCCCAAACTCTGCAGCCAATGCCTTGAGTTGCTCATCGAGGCGGTGTTCATCAGGCCACTGGTATTCAAACCGTTCACACCCCTCTTCTGCCATCACCATGCGCACGTTGGCCTCAAGGCCTTGGGTGTTTCTGCCCTCGTCCAATGCCAAATACACCACCTTGTGGCCTTCGGATCTGCGCTCGGCGGCAAAAGCCCGCATGGCGGCAAAAAAGGCCAGTACTTTTTGAATGTGATGGGGCGCGTAATCGGTCTCTTGACGCATCTCGGCCAAGAGGTAAACCGCCTGTTCCGACGTTTGCTCAAACCACGGGTGCGCGGCATTCAATTGGTCTCCCAGAATGAGGCGTAACGTTTTCATGGTTGTTCGGCCTTGGATTTGGTTTTGGCTGTCCGGCGGCACCGCTCACTGCAGTACTTCACCTCGTCCCAGCAACGGGCCCACTTCTTGCGCCAGTCAAAAGGGCGTCCGCAATGGACGCAATCCTTTGAAGGAAGGTGGGGTTTGCCGTGCATGTTGAAACAACACCCATTGCCGCCCTCGGTTCAACCGCTTGTGCCCCTACTTTGCCGTCAGCAAATCACAACCTCATGTTCTCCAACCGCATTGGATTCGGACCCCGCCTCGGCGCTGCTCTGCTCGACGTTATCATCCTCATTGTCATCCTTGTCCCCATGTCCCTTTTGGGCATTAGCGCAGGCTTCATAGCCGCTCTAGGGTTGGATGGTGCCGGAGGTGATGAGGCCGAAGCACTGGCCATGTTTGGATTGGGGGCAGGCGCCATCGCCATAATTTTGGTCGCCGGCATCATTGGATTGGCCTACACCTTGATCGAAGCCTTCACCGGCGCATCACCTGGAAAGCGCGTCTTGGGGCTGCAAGTGGCCAGAGCCGATGGAACCGCGGGAGACGTGCAACTGTACTTGACGCGTTGGGCACTCAAAAACAGCGGCAGCATCCTCAATTTGGTCCTCCCCATCATTTCCAGCTTGGCCAGCCTGGTGTTTTTCTTCGGGTGCTTTGCCACCCTGGGTGAAAAGAAACAAGCCTTGCACGACATCATCATCAAGTCGGCCGTTTACAAAAAAGACGACATCGCAGGCTGAGGCTCTGCGGTTGCCTCGGTGCTCCAATCAACGCTTGGGCAGGACCCTCCAACTGAATCCCACAGCAGTGTAATTCATGCTGTGGTTCAGTCCCGTGCCGTAACTCAAGTCCCACTGCCATTGGTCACTGGACAAAAAGGTGATGCCTGCGTCAAAACTGGCCACATGGAATTCCCTCACCATGTCGTAAGAGCCATAAGGCTCGAAATAGAGCCCCAATCGGTCATCGATTCGCCGGCCCACCGCCAAGGCGTAAGTGCCGATTGAACTTCCCCAGAACAGGTCCACCCCCAAGTTGTAGCCCAACGACCATTCCGACCCCAGATCATGGCTCACACACAGCGTGTTGACCATGCCCCAATCGCCACGGAATTCCTCTTCTCCCGAGGGTGCTACGACATGGCCTAAGTAGGCCATTCGGGTCTTCTTCCCTTCGCGCTCAAACAACTTCAATTTGGCCCCCAATTGAATGTCTCGCGTACCACGGGCCAAAACATCAATGTCTCCCCAAGCCCGGTGGTCCACTCGGCTGATCTGGTGCTCTACCCTGAGCTCAAGACGCTTTGACAAGCCAATGCGAAACAAGGCATTGGGCATTTCCAAAGTCTGGATGTTCCCCCCAAAACCAGGCGTCCAGATGCCAGAAAAACCACACTCCCATTGAAAGGCTCCGGTCGGAACCACAGAGGCGCTTAAGGTTTGACTCGGCCGATCAGTCTCGATGCTTTGAGCAAACAGAAGATGCGGCAGTAAAAACAGAAAGATGATGGCGGCATTTCGCATCCCCAAAGGTGCATTTTCAAGCCACAAGACGCACGAAAAAATCGTTAAGGCTTCAGCGCCTTGAGCTCTGCCCAAGTGGAGGGCACCGGAGTTGCCGTGACCCTAGGCGGGGTTTCCTTTCCTGATAGGAACTGAAGTACGAGCTCATTGAAAAGCTCAGGAGCTTCGATGGAACACACATGTCCGCAGTTCTCGATCACAGCCAAGCGCATGTTTTTTTGGGCTTGGGCAAATTTCTCAGCTGCACCAAAAAAGATGTGGTCCTGAGACCCCATGACCACCAGGCCATGTTTGTCCACATTCCGGTTCACATAAGCCTTGACCAAACGAAAAAACGGCTTGTACAACTCGACCCACTTGAGGTATTCCCCAGGTGACAAACGGCGGCTCTGGCGGCGAAAAATCCAACGGCTCATGCGGTGGTTCCGCCGCGGCAGAACGATGAAACTGAACAGCCAGTAAATCGCGCGGTACGGCAGGAGGTAGTTCAGAAGCTTGCCGCTGTGCACGAAAAGATGCATCAACCGTGAACCGTCAAAAATGGCGCCAGCCATGACCATACGGTCGATGAGCTCGGGCCGCTCGATGTCCAGTTTCTGCAGAATCACACTGCCGATGCTCAAGGAAACAAAGTGCGCCTTTTGGATGCCCAAGTGATCAATGACACCGAGGATGTCCTCGGCTACAATGTCAAAGTCATACTCTGGAAATTCCGGGAGAATGTCCTTGCTGTATCCGTGGTCGCGCAAGTCAATCAGCAACAAACGGTAGTGGTCCCGGAAGGCATCGATCTGGTACTTCCAAGTTCTGATGCTCCCCCCCGCTCCATGAACAAACACCAACCACGGCGCCTCTGCACCGGCTTCATCCACCACCTCGTGGTAAAGCAGGGTGCGCCCGTCGGCACTGTGCAATGTGGGTTCTTGGGATTCCATAGATAGCGAAGGTCGTGAAGGTTGTGGTTCTTTCGTCAATCCATGGTCCGCGCACCGGCCACAACATGCCGGCGCAGTATCCTCAGCCCTTCTGCCTTGACAGCAGGGTGCTTGCGGTGCGCCCACAACCGCTCTCTTGCCTCTCGGGACGCTTTTTCCAATGAAACAATGGGAGCAGGGTAATGCTCCCCCAGCCTAAAATCAAGCAGCGCAGCCTCTATGGGCGGCATGGTCCATGGCGCAAAAACATAAGGTGCCGGCACCTCCGCCAACTCCGGAACCCATTTCCGGATGAACCTCCCCTCTGGATCGTGGTCCTCCGCCTGCTTTACAGGGTTGTAAATGCGAACGGTATTGATTCCCGTAACCCCTGCTTGCATTTGGAATTGTGGGTAATGGATGCCCGGCTCAAAATCGAGGAATTGACGGGCCAAATGGTCCACCCCCTCCTGCCAAGGCTGCCACAAATGGTGCGTCAAAAAGCTGACCAGCATGGCCCTCATCCTGAAGTTCAAGTAACCCGTAGCCGTGACACTGCGCATGCACGCATCGACCAGAGGAAAACCCGTTTGACCTTGTTTCCAGGCCACTACGTAAGTCGCATTGACTTCTTTATTGAGAAGGTTGTAGCCGCCGTTCACGTTCTCAAACTCCATGCGGTCTTCCATTTCAAATTTCTGAATGAAATGGCAGTGCCAGCGCAGGCGGCTGTCAAAGGCACTGAAATTGCGCAACTGCCCAGCGGGGCCATCTCCGCCCCGCTTGCGCGCGCGCTCTTGGCGCTGGTGCACCTGACGAATGCTCAAGTTGCCCCAAGCCAAATACGCGCTCAATCGGCTGCACCCTTCTCTGCTCGCCTCTGGCTTCGAAATGGCGCGCGCATAACGGCGAATGCGGTCGGTCACAAAGGACTCCAAATAGGCATGTGCACGGCGTTCTCCTCCTGGCTGAAAAGCCGTCATGTCCTCCTTTGGGACGGGAATGGCGCGCCACAAATCTGGCCACTCCAAGGCGGCGAGATCCGCAGGATGGGCCAAGGTAAAATCCGGGTGCTCTTGTGGTTTTGACATGTGTGCAAACCACTGCTCGCGCCACCTGTATCGGTCGCTGCGGCCCCTTTGAATCCCGTCGCGTTGGTGCTCATACCAGGGCACGTCCGCTTCATCGAGCAGCTTTTTGACTTGAAGGTCCCGGTCGTAGGTGTGCCGCATGCCAGACTCCGCGTAGCTGTGCACACCTGTGAGCGTGAACCGCTTCATCAAATGCTGCACAACATCGGGAAACGATGCATGGAGCACAGTGGTTCGCAAGCCCCGGGGAATGCGGCCTTCCTTTTCCCATTCCTCCCACTGGGCGTCCATATCGGCCAATCCCTGCTGCACAAAAGCCAAGTGTCGCCCCGAAGTCGTGGCATGCGCCAGGTCCTCGGGCTCAAAACAATACACCACCAAATGCGCCCCGCCCATGCGCATCGCCTCTGCCATAGGCGCGTGGTCCCTCAAACGAAGGTCCCGCTTCAACCAAATGACACGCAAAGGCGGCAAGGCGGCCATGGCTCAATCCCAACCGTTCATGAAGTCTGTGCGGACTTCGGGTGCAGCGTCGGGTTTGGCATAACTCAACCTACCCAGCCGAGACGCGGTATGGTAAGCATCCAAGCCCCCAATGCATACGGTTCCCAGCGCAGCGAGGTCCAAGAACCCATCTTCCGCTTGGGCACTGGACTGGTAATCCACCCATTGAACCGCTCCAACGACAAAACGACACCCATTGGGCAACAGCATGTCTTCGGCCACCTTGAGGCCCATCCGAACCGGAGATTCTTCCACGGCCGGAGCCTGAAACTGCTCCTCTGAATTTCTGTGCCAATGCGGGGTCAGGCCCACAGCATCAAATTCTGAGACAGCCTCAGGATAGCGGGCACTGGTCTGGTGGGCGGCCAGATAGTGTTCCGCCGTAACATGGCTCAGGGTAAACGCGCCCGACACAGCGAGGTTGTTGTAGTTGTGGGCGTCACCGCCTGGGGGTCGGAACACCACGCCCATCAGGGCAGGGTTCGACCCAAGGTGCACCACACTGGACACGATACAGCACGCTGGCTGGCCCGCGGCGTCCGCGGTCCCCACGATGTTGGCCGATTTAAATCCGCTGATGGAATTGACCAATCGGGCACGTTCGCGTTGGGGCATATCGCCCAAATCACCCAAGCCCAGCACCCTGCGTCCTTCGCTGGCTTCCGTGCTCATCGGACGGTGCTCATCCCATTGTCGACCTGCATGACCTGACCCGTCATGGCCGCCGAGGCAGGCGACAACAGGAAAGCAGCAGCAGCAGCCACATCCTGCGCAGATGCAATGCGCTTGAGCGGGTGCCTTTCCGCACTGGCCTCGCGCTTGGCATCAGTAGACAACAAAGTTGCCGCCAAGGGCGTGTCTGTCAATGACGGTGCGATCGCATTGACACGGATATCAGGAGCAAATTCGGCGGCCATCGTCCGCACAAGCCCTTCCACTGCGCCTTTGGCAGCAGCGATTGACGCATGGAATCCCATCCCCGTCTGCACAGCAACCGTCGAAAAACCCACCACCGATGGCACCCCACCATCCGGTGAGGCGGCCGCCGCTTTGAGCAACTTGAGGTTGGCCTGCACGGTTTGCAAAAAACCCAGGGCATTCACCTTAAAATCCTCCAACACCTGTTCTGGTTTGACGCCGCGCACAGGTTTCAAAGCGATGGTACCGGGGCAGTATACCAGGCCATCCAGACGGTCTGTGAAACTGGTCAAATCGCAAGGATGCGCAACCGCATCAAACACAAGACCGGTGTAGTCGCCCGTAGCCTGAGCGCCTGTGCGGGAAACGCCGATCACACGGACGCCTTCGGACAGCAACTGCTCGCGCAATGCCAATCCAATGCCCTTGCTGTCCCCAATGATGGCCACCGTTCTCATGCTTGGCCTTTTTGGGTCAAAGCCATCAGCTCAGACTCGATTTCTGCGGCTTTTGCCGTCATTTGGTCGCTTTTGGTGCGATCTACCGTGCTGAGTCTGTGCGCCTCTGCCAACAACCGTGCGTGCTCCTTGCGGAGCTTCTCCACGGGATTCTTCTTGAACATTCCAAACATGTCCTTACAACAGGTGCAACCGCCACAGGTTCGGGAAAAAAAGAAAGCCGCCCCGGAATTCCGGAGCGGCTTCTAAAGGTGCAAGGCACCTGGAGTATTACTGCTTGTTGGTTGGTCCAGCCGCGTTCTTCACGGGGGCACCGACCTGTTGGGCTACGGCCTCAATCTTGCCTTTGATGCGAATCACCTTCGTTGGCTCGTTAGAAGCGTTCGAAGTGATGGTCACACTCTTGTTGATGGGGCCAACACGCTTTGTGTCGTACTTCACCTTGATGCTGCTGGTGGCGCCAGGCATGATGGGGTCTTTGTCACACTGTGGCACAGTGCAACCGCATGAACCTTTGCAACGAGAGATGATGAGCGGGTCAGTTCCGTCGTTGGTGACAGTAAAGACACAGTTTCCATCACCACCCTGGTCCATGGTGCCATAATCGTGCACTTCTTTGTCCAGGCTGAGAACAGGACCGTTGACCACTTCTTGGGCTCCGGCGATGATAAATCCGCCGAAAACAACGGCGAGGGTAAGGAGGACCTTCTTCATAATGAGGGTTGATTGATTTCAACTTTGAAGATAAACCTGTCTTTCTCTTCTTCAGACCAAGGTTAACGCCATTTTAACAGGCTAAATTTGGCCCCGCAACCGCACCGTTCGTTTTCGCCATGGCACAAGACATTCCCTCACAGTACGACCCCACCTCAGTAGAAGACCGTTGGACGCAGGCCTGGGAGGACGCCAAGGCGTTCCGCAGCGTACCGGATGACCGCGAACCATACACCGTCGTCATCCCCCCTCCCAATGTGACCGGAGTGCTGCACATGGGCCATATGCTCAACAACACCATACAGGATGTCTTGGTCAGGCGCGCCCGCATGCAAGGCAAGAACGCCTGTTGGGTGCCCGGAACAGACCATGCCTCCATCGCCACCGAGGCCAAAGTGGTCCACAAACTCCGCGATCAAGGCATCAAAAAATCCGACCTCACCCGGGACGCCTTCTTGGAGCACGCATGGGATTGGACCCGCGAGCATGGCGGCATCATTCTGAAGCAACTCCGCAAGCTTGGTGCCAGCTGCGACTGGGAACGGACCAGTTTTACGCTGGACGACCATTACAGCAAAAGCGTCATCGACACCTTTCTCGACTTGCATGCCAAAGGCCACGTTTACCGGGGGCTGCGCATGGTCAATTGGGACCCGGAAGCCCTCACAGCAGTAAGCGATGAAGAAGTCATCCATACCGAGGAACAGTCCAAGCTTCACCATGTCAAGTATCAGATTGAAGGCAGCGACGAGTGGCTGACCATCGCGACCACCCGTCCAGAAACCATCCTCGCCGACACCGCCATTTGCATTCATCCCGAAGACGAGCGGTACACACATCTGCATGGAAAACGGGCCATTGTGCCCCTCGCAGGGCGCAGCATCCCCATCATCCAAGACGACTACGTGGACCGCGAGTTTGGAACTGGATGCCTCAAGGTGACCCCAGCTCACGATCCCAACGACCATGATTTGGGGCAGAAGCACAACCTCGAGGTCATCGACATGCTCAACCCCAACGGCACCGTCAACGCCGTTGGAGGACGTTACGAAGGCCAAGACCGGTTTGAAGCGCGCAAGACCTTTACCGCAGCCCTAGACGCTGCCGGGCACTTGGTCAAAGTAGAAGAGCACCCCAACAAAGTGGGCCGCTCAGAACGCACGGGTGCCATCATCGAGCCACGCCTGTCCATGCAGTGGTTTGTCGCCATGGAAGAGCTGGCCAAGCCCGCGCTCGATCGGGTAATGGACGACACCATCCAATTCCATCCCGCCAAATTCAAAAACAGCTACCGGAACTGGATGGAGAACGTCAAGGACTGGTGCATTTCCCGCCAATTGTGGTGGGGACATCGGATTCCTGCGTGGTACTACGAAGGGGAACCCACTTCGGCCGAAGCCAAGTTTGTGGTCGCCGCAGATGCGGAAACTGCAGCACAACTGGCCTCCAAGGCCGCGGGCCGCGCCATCGCTCCGTCTGAGCTCCGCCAAGACGAAGACGTACTGGACACCTGGTTCAGTTCTTGGCTCTGGCCAATCAGCGTATTTGACGGCTTCTATTCCAAAGAAGAAGTCGACTATTACTACCCGACCAATGACCTGGTCACGGCGCCCGAAATCATGTTCTTCTGGGTCGCCCGGATGATCATTGCGGGATACGAGTACCGCCAAGCGCCACCATTCAAAAACGTGTATTACACAGGCATTGTGCGGGACAAGCAAGGCCGGAAGATGTCCAAGTCACTGGGCAACTCCCCCGACCCCATCGAACTCATGAAGCAGTATGGCGCCGACGGCGTTCGGGTGGGCATGCTCCTCACCTCTCCTGCTGGCAACGACCTCCCGTTCGACGAGTCCTTGTGCCAACAAGGCCGCAACTTCTCCAACAAAATCTGGAACGCCTTCAGACTGGTGAAAGGTTGGGAAGTCAGCGACAGCGCGGCACAACCCGAGCATGCAGCTGCCGGTATCCGTTGGTTCGAAGCCCGGTCTGAACAGGTGCTCGGCGACATCGAACAAGCGTTTGCTGAGTTCCGCCTCAGCGAAGCCTTGATGACCACCTACAAGCACATTTGGGACGACTTCTGCTCATGGTATTTGGAATTGGCCAAGCCCACTTATGGCGAGCCTTGCGACCGCGCCACCTATGAGGCCACAACACGGCTTTTTGAGCGCATGCTCTCTTTGCTTCATCCGTTTATGCCCTTTCTCACCGAAGAGGTGTCCAGCCTTCTAGAAGTTCGGGACCCAGGCACCCTGTTGTGCAACGCCCCTTTCCCCAGCCGCACAGGCCAGTCAACCGATGGACAACTGCTGGTCGACTTTGAACTGACCACACGCATTGTGGCAGAGGTCAGGAGCATCCGCCAAAAAGGCCACATCCCCAACAAACAAGCACTGAGCCTTCAGGTCATTGTCGACACAGATGGCAAGCCCTACCCCGCCGACCTGGAGTCCGTCGTCTGCCATTTGTGCAATGTCTCCGCGGTAGAGCGCATTTCAGAAAAACCAACAGGGGCCTTCGGTTTCGTCCTTGAAACCCATGAGTTCTTTATCCCCGCAGGTGATGCTGTCGACCTCGATGCCGAAAAAGAAAAAATCCAAAAGGACCTGGACTATCAAGAGGGGTTCCTGAACATCGTGCGCAAAAAGCTCAGCAACGAAAAATTCGTGGGTGGAGCTCCCGAACAGGTTGTCGCCGCCGAGCGCGCCAAAGAAGCAGACGCCCTGGCCAAAATCGAGGTCTTGAAAGCCCAGCTGGCCACTTTGGGCTGAGCAGCACCCTTATTTGGGCCGTCCAATGCGGTGGTCCAATCCGTAGCGCCCACTTCCCATCAGAGCGAGCACCAAGAACGGAACCAGAAAGAGCAGGGCATGCTCTTTGTCGCCTATGGGGTCTCCAGCATGGGCGCCAAAAGCGGCCACAGCCATGGTGATGGCAGCAGGAATAGACATCCAACGGGTCAAAAGCCCCATCACAATAAAGGCGGGCGCCACAAGCTCCCCAAAGACAGCCAGGCCCAAAGAGGCTTCGGTCCCAATGCCCATCCAATTGTAGAACTGAACATCGCCGGCCTTGAGGCCCTCCATCAGGCGGTTGAACTTCCCCCAGCCGTGGGGCACCATCAGCCCACCAGCGCAGAGGCGCAAGAGCAACAACGAGAGGTCTTTTTTCCAAGCCATGGATGCAAAGTAGCACCTTCAAGCGAAACGGTTGAAGGAGGCCATCCGACGTTTCGAACGGCCTCCCGTAACCAAAACCTAGAAGCTGTCAGCGGCATCTCCGTGACCAACTGACGCGTTGAATCTGCATCAACAAAGCCCCCCTTAAACACGGCTTTCGTGAACGGCGACATCCCGTTCACCAACGGCACCAAACGCAGAAAGGCGCCCCAAGGGGCGCCTTTCCAATGTTGTTCAGCTGAAAGCTTATTCCGGTTGGCAGTTCTGACCGAAGGAGCCCAAAAGGAGCAACAGGTCACCTACTGCAGTAGCACCATCGCCGTCCAAGTCCGTAGGACAAGGATTCGATCCACTCACTTCACAGGTTCCATCATCGATGGTCGCTGCAGCATTGTAGTTCGAAGCATCAGCATAGGTACATCCGTATACGATTGCCGTAGCACAGCTTCCGTCATCCTCACCGGCAAACGGGTTGTACTCTGCACTGAATGGATCCGTGCAACCTGAGCAAAGACCGCATTCACCGAAGCAAACCGCGTCGAGCGTCATGGGGCTGTCTACAACGTCCAACATGCGCTGTCCATCGCAATCTCCAGAGATGGTCTCTGTGGCTGCACCGTTGGCGTAGTTAAACTGGTAGGACCCCACACCCAGAATCAGGGAGGTCTCCCAAACACCGTATCCCATCTCCATCATGCCTGAAGCGCTGAATCCATTGAATGAACCCTCCACTCCCATGGCACCGTCGACAGTGATGTTAGAAGCATTGACCCGGAAGACAATCTCAAACTGGCAACTGCCGTCGTCTGTATTGGCTCCTGAATCGAAGTTCACAGCATCTCCATTGGTGCATCCGTTGTAGTTACAAGGGCCTTCATCCGTTGCATTGGCGTTGTAGTTGTCTGCGTTTTCGTCGAGACATCCAGCAACCTCTTGACAGTCGAGGATTTCATCTCCGTCTGTATCGGTGTAATCACACAGCAAGCTGATGTCGCAAGGGTTTGTAAAACCACAAGCAGTAGGGTCACCACAACCTGGTGTGAAGCTGCTCAAAGGAGCGGCCCAGAGGTATTGAGGTCCCAAGACTGGAACGATGGTTCTCCAAACGCCATTCTGCTCCGCAAGCGTCAACACTGTTCCAGACAAGTTCACTGTGAACTGACCGCCGCAAATGCCCACGGGCGTGCTGCTCACAATCGCCACAAGTGAAGCCAACAACCCACCAGTGGGGTCGGCCACATTGGACATCACGAGTGGACCGCCGGTTCCATCACCGAGGAATACACCGTTGACCGCAACGTTAGGGTTAACGCCTCCACCAGCTTCACAACCGCCAGCCAAGGCCTCGTTTTCTGTACCTGTCAAAGTCAGACCCACCAACCATACGTTCTCAGCACCGGTTGGCAACGTTGTGTCCAAGTAGTCACAAGACCCGTCGTCTTCCGTGGCAAAACCATCGTAGTTACAGGCAATAACATCTGTACATCCAGGCACAATCAAAGAGTTGCCATCGCAGTCAAAACCTTCTGCAGCATACTCACAAGAACCGTCGTCTGTGGTAGCGAGAGCGCTGTAGTTACAGGCAGTATCGTCGTTACATCCAGGGCCGAGCGCAGCAACTCCGAGGCTCACGGCCAAACGGGGTGCTGTGTAGCTCGTGATCTCATTGATCCAGTAAGCCGCCTCAGCCGGACCCATGGTAGGGTTCAAAGTCAACTGTGTGGCTGCAATGTTTGTTCCATTGAGGTTGTCAACGAACTCTGTCGTGGCAACATCCCACCACTGCCATGGAGCACCATCAAATGGCTCAGTTGGAGCACCGTCGACATAATTGTTGAGCACGGGATAAAGACCATCCCATCCTTGGTTGCCGAATGCCACTGCAGGGTCAGGCAAACCAATCTCAGCAAACACGGCGTTGTTGTTGGTGGCAAAACCACTGATCTCGGAGTGAACGTCAAAACCACCACTCACCTCTACTACAGGCTCGTTTGTGGTGGGGACCACCAAGACCCCTGTTGTGTAGGGAGCAAACTGATCGTGAGGACCATGGAAGGTGACCATAGGAACATCTCCCTCGTCCAACCAGTCCAAGTCGCCGAGCGCACCGCCCATGTTCATCTGGAAGTTGAAGTCCGAGCTATACCCAACGTGGTTGGCCAAACACAAGGGGAATCCACCAATCTCAGCTGGAGCAAATCCATTGCTGGTCGCATCGGGGTTACCGTCAATGTCTTCGATCACCATTGGAATTTGGGTGCCGTTGCCTGGATCGTACCAGAACTTGGCGATGGGGTTGCCCGCATCGTCCAAAATGATGTCATTGTAACTGGAGATGCCTGCTGAGGCCAAGGTGATATAACCTCCAGTGCCTTCACCGAACATGGCAATCTTATCGTTTGCAACACCAAATGGGTTTCCGTCTTCTGCAATGCTCTTGCGGAAGTAACGGACTGCAGTCCGGCTGTCTTGCACACCGCGGTAAGCCGCTTGAATCAATTGCCTTGTGCGCTCATCCTGGGTTCCTGCCAAAGCATTCCATCCCAAACGATAGTCACAGCTGGCTACGACATATCCCTTCTTGGCGAATTCAGTACAGATGGCCACTGCACATGAGTCAGTGCGGTTACCCACGGCGCTGCCGTTGACGTATTGAGGCAAGAAGTTTCCAGTGTGGAAATACAAGATCAAGGGACGGTCTGTCTCGGTGTCACCTGCAGGAGAATAGATGTCGCAAATGAGGTCCTCAGCAGCTGGCGGGTTGCCAGTAAGACCAGGAATGATCGTGATGTTGTTTCCGTAAACAACACCTGAATTTACCTCGACGTCTGCAAAGACTTCATCGATGTAGCGAACGCCATTGCTGTTGATTTGGCCTTCGGTTAAGAGGCCCAGCGCCAATCCCATGCGGGGGCTGTTGTAGTCTACAATTTGATCGATCCAGAACATGGCCTCAGCTTCACCCATGGTTGGGTTCAGAGACAACTGCGTTGGAAGGATCGTGGTGCCATTGGCATCGTCATAAGCCTGAACAGCAGCTTCGCTGAACCACTGCCAAGGTGAGCTGTCAAAGGGCTCGGTAGCTGAACCGTCCACGTAGCTGTTCAACACAGGGAAGAGTCCGTCCCAACCGTTGTTGTTCTCAGATGCCACGTCGTCGATGTCAGCATCGGCGAAGACCGCATTGTTGTTCGTAGCATACCCATTGATTTCCTGATGGACGTCATAAGCACCGCTTACCTCGACGACCGGTTCATTGGTGGTAGGCACAATCAACACTGCTGTCTCGTATGGCGCGAAGGGGTCGTGTGGACAGTGGAAACTGACCATTGGGATGTCTCCTTCGTCCAGCCAATTGAGGTCGCCCAAGGCTCCGCCCAGGTTGAACTGGAAATCGAAATCTGAATCGTACCCCACGTGGTTGGCCATGCACAGTTGAAAGCCTCCGCTAGAAGCAGGTGCATATGCATCATTGGTCGCATCCGGGTTACCGTGAATGTCTTCGATGACCATTGGAACTTGGGTGCCGGTGCCTGGATCGTACCAAAACTTCGGGATGGGCGCGCCTGCATCATCGAGGATGATGTCATTGTAGCTGCTGATACCAGCGGAAGCCATGGTGATGTAACCACCAGTTCCATCTCCACCCATACCAATCTTGCTGTCGTCGATTCCATATGGGTTGCCCCCATCGATGGCCGATTGACGGAAGAAACGAACCGCTGTACGGCTGTCTTGCACGCCGCGGTATGCTGCTTGAATCAATTGAAGGGTCCGCTCGTTTTGGGTGCTCGCCAAAGCATTCCAACCAACACGGTAGTCCACACTGGCCACGACGTATCCCATTTTGGCATAGCGTGTGCACATTTCGACGACCGCACTGTCGGTTTTCGTTCCCTGAGCTCCACCGTTCAAGTACACAGGAAGGAAATTTCCAGTGTGGAACATGAGCAGCAAGGGACGGTCAGTTTCCGTATCTCCCGCTGGCTCATAAAGGTCGAGCACCAAGGGCTGAGGCGCAGGGGGTTGACCCGCAAGCGCTGTGATGACGGTAATATTCGTTCCGTACTGAATGTTGGAGGTCACAGTGACATCACTGAATACCTCATCGAGATACCGGGTCTGTGCACCGGCTGTTAGGCAAGCGAAAAACGCTACCAAAAGGAGACAAGTTTGCTTCATGGTTTGGTCCCAATGTTGAAGTGGTTAAGATAGGATAGTGCGAAAGAGTGTGTATGAATTACACACTGTATTCCAAGTATTGCTCATTAAGAAATTTGTAAACGCTCTAAAGCGCTACGAAATCAGTCTCTCGTATTGACTTCATAGAGGAGACTGAGGTAAGCCAACCGGCCCACCGAAGGCCCCCCATAGGCTTCTATGTGCCAGTTTTCCAGCACATTAGAAGCGCCCATTTTTACCGTCAAGTTGAGTTGATCAATGTGAGCGTTGGCTTGAATGTCCAATAAGTCAAACGTGGGAACAAAGCCGGTAAATTGAGGTGAACCTTCAAAAACGAAGCCCTGCACCCACTTATAATTCACGCCGAAACCCCATGTGCTCGCTTCACGCAATCGGAGATCTCGCGTGCTAACGCCAAAATTATACTTGTGCTCTGGTGTATTGAAGGCCGGAATGATGGGGTCGTCCTCGTTGGTTTTGACCAACCTGTTCCAGCTGTAATTTCCAGAAACCATCCAATTGTCGCCCACGTACCAATTGGCACCTATCGAAGCTCCCGTTGTCCTCACATCATTGATTGAGTTGGCCGCATAGCGAAACACATCAATGCCCGTCACAGCCTCTGGAAATGAGGGGTTTTGGAAGAGGACATCCAAGCCGATGTTGTAACCAATAAAGTTGGTGTATTGGCTGTAGTACCAGCTTCCATCCAAATACAATTTGTCCCAGAGTGTGGTCCTGTATCCAACCTCGACAGACTGAACCTGTTCGGGCCGCAATGGAGCAATATTGAAAAACTGCATGGTATCCAGGTTTCCAAAAGGCAAGCCTGCAGCACTGGAGATGCTGTTTCTGTAATCAACAAAGCTGTTGATGGTCACCAAGCTGTCCCGTCCATTGAGGTTTCCGACCAAGGTGGCAGGACCAACATCGAGGTAGAGGTATTGGTCTGCCAAAGTCGGGTTGCGCAGTGCACTGGAAAAGCTGACCCTGAAATAATCCTGCTCCCTCGGTTTCCAGACCAATGAGGCCGCCGGGGAGAATACCCAATCAAAGTTCTGGTTCTTGTCCGCCCGAATCGTCGCAGTGGTGATCACTTTGTCCTCGGCAAACCGCTTCCTAGCGCCTGCATAGAGTCCAACTTCTTCATTGGTGATGCGGTTGGTGTTCACCCAACCGTCTTTACCGCCTTGCCAGCGCACAGCAGCTGTGTCACTGAAAATCGTACCATCGCTATCAGGAGTGTAGCGTCTGTAATTGAAACCTACCCTGAACTCTTCTAAGCCAGAGGGCTCAAAAATCCGCTCGCCGTGAACGTGAATCAGGCTCGACCGGTCATAAAACCGCGTCCCGCCCTCACCCTCGTTGTTCTTGAGAGAGGTAATCCGGTCAAAAGCTTCTTGAAACTCAGGTGTTCCAGGTTGGAGGTGGCCCACTGGATCCTGCGACACATCGCTCAAGCCGGCATAACCATTGTTGGTCCAATCCTGCACCAAGTTGTGCCAATCGGTGAGGTTGTTCTGGTTGTTGGAATACCACGCAGAAATGCTATCCGGTGGAATGGTAAACGTGGGAAACGACCCGGATGTGTCCAAAATTCCCGCAGGCCATGTCCCGTCGATCATGGGCGCAATGCTGTCTACCCAATACCGGTAATAGACCTTGGCATAGCTGTAGTCGCTGCGGGTCTCTTCTTGCAAGCGCAGGGCCGTTGCATATGGATCATAGCTGTTGCCCGCATCTTCGCTTGTTCGGTATGCCCTCACGAACCATTTTCCTGGCTTGGACAGTTGAATTTTGTGCTGGTAAAACTGAATGTCGCGCAAAGAGAAGCGGTTGTCACCCTGGTACACCGTGGTGCCAAAGCCACTGTTGAATCCGTAAACCAACTCCGCAGATTCATATGTCTTTTCGGGTTGCAACCTCAGGTGCAAAGCTGTGGAGACTTTAAGGTTTTTGGTGCCGTAATCCACCAAATCAATCTCCCTGTAACCGGTCCGATAAAAAGACCCCAATCCACGCCCATTGGCACTGTTGTCTCCGCTGTAGTCAAACACCGTCTTGTATTCGTCCCCATAAATGTTCACGGCGTCAAACCGGCCGGGATTGGAGGCGTCCACATCTGATCCATCTACAGGATTGTAATTGTCGGCCTCCCAATCATCGGCACTGAAGCGAAATGCGTTGACCTTGTATCCAAGGACGGGGTTACCGTCTGCGTTTTCGATGTAGTCCGCATAGCGGAATCCCGTTTCGGTCAAGTTCCGTTCTCCAACCTTGGCACTGACAGAAACGCCTGGAAAGCGGAAGGGGGACTTCGTCTCCATGGAAATCACCCCATTAAATGCACCGGGTCCATAAAAGGCACTGCTGGCTCCAGCCACAATGTCCACTTTCATCACGTCGAGTTCTGGGGCTCCTAAGAAATTGCCCAAGGAGAAGTTCAAACCAGGACTTTGGTTGTCTACCCCATCGATCAACTGCAGCGAGCGCACCGGTGAAGTGCTGTTGAATCCCCGGGTGTTGATGATCTTGAATCCCAACGACGCACTGGTCATGTCCACCCCTTTCAGGTTGCCCAAGCTTTCGTAGAAATTTCCGCTCGGTGCTTCCTTAATCGCCAAGACATCCATGGATTCCACCGTCAGTGGCCCCTGCTTTTGTCGCTCGTCAATTCTGGACCCCACCACTTCGGCCTCTTCCATCAAGACCGCATCCGGTTGAAGCGTAGCGCTCACCTCACTGTTGGCATCACTCACGTCAAGCGTCAGCATCGCGTAGCCGATAAAACTGATGTTCAAGCGGACAGGAAAGCCCGGCACTTCCAAACGGAAACGGCCGTCAAAATCGGTCGAAGTTCCCAGTGTGGTCCCCTGCACCAAGACTCCCGCAGCAAAAACTGGATCGCCGGTCTCTCCATCTATGACTTGGCCCTTGACCACCTCTTGGGCGAATCCGGACAATGACAAAAGACTCAGCATCAGGCATACAGCCCAGTTTTGGAAGCGCATCTGGCACATTTTAGAAGGAATCAATCGCAAATTTTACCATCCTTGAGGAATGGCGTCGGGCAATATGCGACGAAATCATGGCCCAACACCCTGAATAATGCCCACTAGATATTGACCATCTACCACCACCTGATCTCCAGCCACCAGTTTTCGGCGGCGGCGAGACTCCGGCTCACCGTTCACCGTCACCCTTCCCTCATCGACGGCCCATTTGGCCTCACCTCCTGTCGCGCACAAGCCTGTGGCCTTGAGCAATTGGAGCAAGTCGATGTAAGGCGTACGCAGTGAAAAACCGATGTGCTCCACAATCAGCGCAAATCGGGGTAGGACGCTGGATCGTCCTCTGAAACCATGGCATATACCCTCTCTACAATGTCCTCAACAGAGGGTTTAGAGAAATAGTCCCCATCGCTTCCATAGGCGGGCAAATGCGGCGCCGCCGACATGGTCTGTGGAGCGGAATCCAAATGCTCCCAGAGGCCTCCAGAAGACATGGAGCGCTCCATCATGTAGGCCGACGCACCACCCGGCACATCCTCGTCCACGAAGAGCACCCTGTGGGTGCGGGCAACACTGGCCGCGATGGTTCCCGTCAGGTCAAAAGGCAGGAGTGTACGGACATCCACCAACTCCACTTCGATGCCCAGGTCTGCCAACCGATCGGCTGCCACTGCACAAAGGTTGAATGTGCTGCCATAGGAGACCACCGTCAAATCAGTACCTGAACGCACCACCTCCGGCTGCCCTAACGGGGTCCTAAACGCCCCCGCATTCAACGGCTTGCGCTCTTTGCTGCGGTATCCATTCAGACACTCTACCACGAGAGCGGGCTCTCCCGCAGCCATGAGGGTATTGTACATACCTGCAGCCTCTGTCATGTTACGCGGCACGCAAACATGCATTCCCCTCACACTGTGCACAATCGCACCCATTGGGCTGCCCGCGTGCCAGATGCCTTCGAGCCGATGGCCCCTCGTCCGGATGATGAGCGGCGCCCGCTGCGCACCCGCACTGCGGTAATGCACTGTAGCCAGGTCATCCCGCATGATTTGCAAGGCGTAATAGAGGTAATCCAAGTATTGGATTTCCGCAATGGGCCGAAGCCCGCGCATGGCCAGACCAATGCCTTGGCCCACAATCGTGCATTCTCGTATACCTGTATCGGACACCCGGTCTTCACCAAAGGCATCCTGCATCCCCTCCATAGATTGGTTGACCCCTCCTATACGGCCGGTGTCCTCTCCAAAAGTGAGCAGCTCGGGGTATTGCTCGAAGAGGGCCTGAAAGTTGTCGCGAAGGATCAAGCGTCCATCCACCAACTCCTCTCCCAATTCTGGTGCAACGGGTTCCACCGCAGTCGCATCGTGATGTCCCTGCGCATAGAGTCCGCCCCCAAACAATCTACCACAACGTTTCTCCTGAACCTCCAACCACCTCAGCAAAGCTGTGCGCTGGTCCGAGGGCAGCCCTGCTGTGGCATGCAAAGCCTGGCGCACCGTCTCGTGCACGTCGCGCCGGATGGGGTCCGAAATGGCAGCCAATGCGGCGGCCTGGTCCTGACAACCGGGGACGTTTTTCAGCAGCTCGACAGCCGTATCCCGCTCGCCATCCAAGGCGGTTCGCACGGCTTTCCACGCCGATTTTTGTTCTGCACGAACCCACGCTTTGGCCTCTGTGCGGATGGCTTCCAATTCTGATTCCGTCGCGGCCCCCTCCATTTCTAAGAAGCGCCCCAACTGGCGAATACAATCAAATTCTTGTGCCCAAGCGAGGCGCTCCTCGGTCTTGTAACGCTCATGTGAACCGCTGGTGCTGTGGCCTTGAGGCTGGGTGCATTCCTCAACGTGCACCAATACCGGCACATGACGTTCACGGCAAATGTTCACGGCACGTTCATAGGTGAGCAGCAGCGCGGGATAATCCCAAGCACGCACCTTAAAAATCACAATCCCTCCACCGGGCAAGTCAGCCTCGGACTCGGCAATTGATATCCCACCATCACCTGCACCGCCTGGCTCTGAACCATAGGCCATCCCAGCAAGGGCCTGTGAAATGCTTTCGCGGGCGGTCTGGTATTTCTTTGGAACGGAGATCCCGTATCCATCGTCCCATACGCTCATGCACAAGGGAACCCCCATGACAGCCGCCGCATTCATGGTCTCCCAAAACATACCTTCAGAAGTGCTCGCGTCGCCAATGGTGCCAAACGCCACCTCATTTCCTTCCCTCGAAAAGCCTTTGAGTTTGAAACCCTCCTTTTTCATGGCCTTTCCACGGGCCCGGAAGTGCTTACTGGCGTGGGCCAACCCCAAAAGCCGCGGCATTTGACTTGCCGTAGGTGAAAGGTCAATCGAACTGTTAGGCTGCTTGGTCAAGGCCAAAAAGTCCCCTTCACCATCGACCATGCGCGATCCGAAGTGACCGTTCATTTGTCGGCCCGCCGTCATGGGCTCGCGTTCGGGATCAGTATCTGCGTATAGTTGGGCGAAGTACTGCTCCACACTCATAAGGCCCAAGACCATCATGAGGGTTTGATCCCGGTAATATCCACTTCTAAAGTCGCCATCCCCGAATTGACGAGCGAGGGCGAGTTGGGCCACTTCCTTGCCATCTCCGAAGATGCCAAACTTGGCCTTGCCCGTGAGGACTTCCTTGCGGCCCAACAAGGATGCCTCCCTGCTGATGCAGGCCAGGCGGTAATCGTTCAGAGCGACCTTTCTCAGGTCCTCTCCAGTTTCGAGCGCGAGTGTATCTCCCATAAGCATTGATGGTGCGGCGCGAAGGTACCGCGAAGCGACAGTTCAGGAAGCGTCACCCGCTATGGCCTGCCAAATCAGGTCTTTCAAGCGGTCCAATCCCTCTCCGGTGACCGCACTGAAATAATGATGTTTCAAGTCTCCGAGCTCCGCTGTCACCTCTGTGCGCAGTTCGGCATCGAGCACATCGCATTTGCTGATGGACAGGACGCGGTCTTTCTGAAGAAGTTCAGGATTGTATTGTTCCAATTCGCGCAGCAAAACACGGTAGGCTTCGGCAATGTCATCGGCATCACCTGGCACCAAAAAGAGCAACACGGCATTGCGTTCGATGTGGCGCAAAAATCGGAGTCCTAGCCCCTTTCCTTCATGCGCTCCTTCAATGATACCGGGGATATCCGCCATCACAAAGCTTCGGTCTCCACGATAAGCCACCATGCCCAAATTGGGTCGGATGGTCGTGAAAGGGTAGTCTGCGATTTCAGGTTTTGCTGCACTCACCACGCTGAGCAGTGTAGATTTTCCGGCATTTGGAAACCCGACCAGCCCGACATCTGCGAGCAGCTTGAGCTCCAAAATCCGCCAAACCTCTTGGCCATCCTCACCCGGTTGTGCGTAGCGCGGTGTCTGGTTTGTGGGCGATTTGAAGTGGTCATTGCCCAGTCCTCCACGACCACCTGGAATCAACGTCCATTCCTGGCCTTCCTGGGTGATTTCACCCACAATTTCATTGGATTCAGAATCCCTGACGACAGTGCCAATCGGCACGTCCAAATACTCGTCCTTGCCATCGGCGCCATGTCGGCGGTTGGCACCACCTGACTCTCCATGACCCGCCTTGATGTGCTTGCGGTACTTCAGGTGAAGCAAAGTCCAAACCTGCCCGTTGCCCCTCAATATCACATGGCCTCCGCGGCCACCATCACCACCGTCTGGACCTCCCTTTGAAGTCATGCGGTCACGGTGCATGTGGGTGCTCCCAGCTCCCCCTTTGCCCGAACGGCAACACAACTTAACGTAGTCGACGAAATTCTCGCTTGCCATTTTTGAAAGAACCTTAGGAAAGGTCCTGGATGGCAGCGGAAAGGCGCCCGAAAATCTCCTCCATGCTGCCCACTCCCTGAACCCCTTGGTACTTGCCTTGGGATTGGTAGTGCTTGGCAACAGGAGCCGTCTCCTCATTGTATACGTCGATGCGTTTTTGGATCACTTTCGGATCGGCATCGTCTGCCCTTCCGCTGGTTTCCGCCCTTTTAGCCAAGCGGGTTCGAAGTTCCTCTTCTGGCACCTCCAAAGCGAGCATTCCCAAAATGGACTGCCCCTTCCCTTCCAAGAACTGGTCCAAGGATTGAGCCTGAGCGGTGGTGCGGGGAAAGCCATCAAAAATGAAGCCTTTGGCAGCTTGGTGCGCATTGGCAGAGTCCTCCAACATTCGGATGGTCACCTCATCGGGAACCAACTGCCCCTTCTCCATATACGTCTTGGCCAATCGACCCAGCTCAGTGTCCCCTTTAATGTTGGACCTAAAAATGTCCCCCGTTGAAAGGTGAACAAAGCCAAAATGGTCGACGAGAAATGCACTCTGGGTTCCTTTTCCCGCGCCCGGAGGGCCAAATAGGACAATATTCTGCATGGGCTGCAAAGATAACGCTGCCCTACTTCGCAAAGGCACCCATTGGCTTGGAAGACCAACATGCCAAAACTGCAAATTCGAGTCCAGCGCACCTGTAAAATAGAATGTCTACGAAACGCCTATAAACTACGTCCGACAGATTGCTGTTTTTCATCGATAGAATTAATTATATCGCGATATGAGGCGTGTAAACTTTGTTTTCGGCATATATAAATAGACCAATCCGTTGAATTTTTGAGGTTCAATGCGCTTGACCCTATCTACAATGTCTTCACTTCGCCATCTTATAATGCTCTTGTTGCTTTCTGTTTCTGCCCCAATGTGGAGCCAGGAATTGGATGCCTTCCTTTCGAATGAGCCTTCAGAGCTAACGCCTGCTCAGCTAGAAATGCTGACAGACTTCTCTGTGGAGATTGACACTGTCCAAGAAAACATCGGCGTTTTGCTCGATGCTGACTTGACGGGCTACAACACGTATAGGGTGTTCTTGACAACCAACAATCCAGCCGACAAGGTTTCGAGCATCTATGGAAACTTGAACGAACCGATGGCCATTGCCACTACCGGTGATTTTTTCCAATCCTCACCACTCGGAGGCCCCACACCCGCTGGCATTTTTCCTGCCCTTTGGTCCGCTTACCCTTCCAATGAGTTTGACAGTTTTGTCACCATTGGAATTGAGGAGCCCGCATCAAACTCATCCGGGCAATCTGCCATCACACTCCTCGAGTCTGGGAGTGAATCTTGGGTAAACGACTTTGAGCCAGAGGGCGAGAACTCAAATGGTACCAGTTTCGAAATCAATGACCTCACAGGGGGTGGTTGGTTTACCCTTCCAAGCGCAACCAATGGAATCGGTGGAGAAGACCAAAGGGTATTGATCGCTCAGTTCACATCAAATGGAGAGGTCTCTGGCAACATCAACGCCCAAATTTTCCTAGAAGGGGACAACATCAATGGCACGGTCTATTTGCCGTTTTCGCTACCCAGTGCGGGTTGCACCAACAGTTTGGCATGCAACTATGACGAGGAAGCCGATGCAGACAATGGATCTTGTCTGTTCGCAGATGGCCCTTGCGAAACTTGTGAAAGCGGACTTGTAGTGTTGAATGACGCCGATGAAGACGGCATCTGCGACGATGTCGACGACTGCAACGGTGCCCTCGATGTTTGTGGCGTCTGTAACGGACCTGGCGACATCTACGCATGCGGATGCAGCGACATCCCGGAGGGTGACTGCGACTGCGACGGAAACCAAGACGACGCCCT
>Ga0208971_1000292_pt1 | contig 37556 bp, 27 predicted proteins | sample AOAMet1_18_M0_10_2_FD_188229 | JGI IMG/M metagenome (GOLD analysis project Ga0208971, IMG submission 188229) | Ammonia-oxidizing marine microbial communities from Monterey Bay, California, USA - CAN11_18_M0_10 (SPAdes) | ecosystem: Environmental > Aquatic > Marine > Intertidal zone | place...
TGATTCGGGTTATTCCCATGGCAAAACCGGCAATTGCCTAGTGCTTAGAGGTTTTTGTGCAACTGCTGGCGGTATTCTGTTGGTGACTTGCCTGTCCAGCGACGAAAACTTCGGGCGAAGTTACTGCAATCGCTGAAACCCAACATATAAGCCACTTCATTGATAGTTAGATCAGCACGCGGTATGTAGTCTTCAGCGAGTTCTCTGCGAGTGTCGCTGATTGCCCTTGAGAGATTCGTACCGCATTCTTTTAAGCCTCTTTGCAGCGTCGATTCTTTGATATCCAGATACTCTGCAATTGATTTGGGTGAAGTGTTCCCTTTGGGTAGCAACTCGAACAACGCGATGCGGACTGAGTTAACGGGGTCAATAACGCCGAGCTCCCTGACCTGGTTAAACACGAGACTCTCGCTCCGTCTCGCCAGTTCCGCGTTACCGCCCGGAAGGAGCGCCTCGAAATCAGAACCTAGATTGAAGAACATTGAATCCGATTCTGAATGCCACTCAACGGGACAATTCACGTAGTGACCTATTTCATTGGCGCATTCAGGCTCTACTGACCTAAAGGTCACTTTGGCTGGTGTGTAATTAGGACGACTGGTCATTCTCATAAGTTTGAGCCAGGTTGCCAACCAGCCGGAGGCATTAACGAAGTTATGCCTTTCGTCGCGATTTACATTGTCGGTTACGGTATAGCTTAGGGATGCAAGCCCCTGGGATTCGTCGAAGACCAGTTTCCGTCCTGTATTTGCGAAGGAAAAGTAGCGGGCAGAGTTTTGGCAAAAAGCGCGGAGGTTTTTCGACGAAACCAGCAGCACACCGAAAGAATCATAGGTCGTGGCGTGAATGTTTTCAGCGAACTTGATGCCGAACATCATGCCTTCGGCTGTTTGGGAGATTTTCTTGATCAGATTGTTAAATGTGGCTTGCGGGATCCTACGATCCTGCAGGCCGCTAGAATGGTCAATGTTGGCTACGCGAAGCAGGTCGTCGACATTCAGATTGAGTGAACGCAAGGTGTCGATGACACATTGCAGTGATGCTGAAGAGATCGACGTTCCAGAATTCTGAGAAATCATGGGTTTCAAATAGCGTTCAGTGAGAGAAATCTACACCGATCTACCGTGAATGGAAAGTAACAGTAACTAGTCGTCCTGCGCGTATTCTGCGCGATCGAACAGATCCAGATTGTCGTCGACACTGACAGCGAGAGGTCGCCGGAGAAGAACGGTATCTTCATCCGTTGGAATCATGAACTCCCAAAGCGTTGCAGGCAGCTCGTTGCCGCGTGTTTTGCGCTTTTGAGTATCCCACTCAACCTGTTCGTTGGATGAGATGCTAGCTGTGTCATCCATATCAAGAGCGGCCATAAGCTTTGATACCGTAGCCTCAATGAAAGCCGTTTTTGCCTCTGCGACCGAGGATGAGCGAATCCCCGAGGAAAGCAGGTTGTCGCTGTCAGAGCGAGCTTGATCGTCAAACCAGCGCAGTGCGACAGGCAGACGAGTCTGCATTGCCTCTCGCATATCCTGTTTGGTTTCATCTGTTGCCGACTTTAGCCAGCCTTCAAGACCGAGCCTGTGAAAGTAGAGCTCTTTTCCGAAGTGAGTCACCATTCCAGCCACGCCTGGGTGTATGCTGGCTCTAAAGGTGTTCAACATCTGCCAGATTGCACCTTCGGCGATAAAGGTAGTTACCAGAAAATCACCCCAGTTCTCGGGTGGGGCCGAAAGCATTTCCAGGTCGTGAATCTGGCTAGGTCCTCGACCGAACTCCAGCTGGTGTTCTGGGAGGTCCATTTCATCTTCAAGAAACCTGAACAAAGCGCGGGTGTGTCCCAGGCTGTCCTGAGCCATTCCGGCGAATGCCGTGCAATCGGTCAATGAACGGCCGTTCAACATAACTTTTATGTACCAGTGGCCTAGGACCCAGTCAGTGTCTGCTATGCACAACATCTCGGCGATAAATTCATCTCTGTTCTGTTCTAGCATTTTTTCTCCTATTCGTTGTCCGGCAATTTACCCTGCCATTTCATCCAACCAAATGTGCTCTTACAATCGTCACATTGCATAGAAACCTCAGACACGGTTCCTCCGAATGGGCTGGTGACATGAGTGTTGCCGGATTCGCACCAGGGACATTCAATTTCACCATCGTAGCGTTCATTAAATGGATTTTGATTTTCGAAATCTAGTGTGGTCATCGGTCAGGCAACGCCAGGAATGTCATTGGCGGTAATAATCTGAATGACCTGATCGCGCCTGACCATGCACATTTCAACCCATGGTTTTTCGGAATACATCAACCGAGCCTGGGAAGTCGCCAGTTCGGCATTCGGCGCACTTAAGCAACCAATATGCGCCAGAGGACCATCGAGCTTCTCTCTTGCAAAAACCTCGTAGTAGTCGTATTCGGTTGTTGGCAATGATGTTTTACGTTTTATCAGACTCATCCATGCGTCTCCTTAGATAACATATCCATGTTCCTTCGCGATCAATCTTGCTTCCGGCTTAATGTCGTCGCGGTTCCAGCTATGATGCCATTCGACACTCACCTTGACCCGGGTTACGCCTTGCATCGATGATAGTGTTTGTTTGATATCATTTTGAATCAGGTCCCATGCAGGACATCCTACGCAGGGGAAGACGAGACCAATATCGACTTTACCCTGGTCGGAAACCTCCACGCGTCGAACCATACCCATATCTGGCAGACTGACGTTCATGTGAGGATCGTAGACTTCTTCGAGAGCGGCTTTGACCTCTTCAATGGTTACCACAGGTTCGCACCCCACTCTTCGCGCTGCAGTCGCTCATAGCAGGCTGGTCTCATTGGACCACCATTCTTGAAGTTGCCAATAGCACGATCCCAGGTGGTTTCTTCCCATTCCCAGTCGTGGGTATCTGCATCGAACGTCATTGGATAGGGCATATCGGTAATTTCGTAGTCACCTGACTCTTCATTAAATCGGGCAGGTACATCTAGACCGATTCGGTCGGCAAATGTGACGGCTGATTTCAGCCACTTCCCGCGCATGGTGTCGTTGGTCCAGGCGCGCACCTTATAGGTCAATTGGTCCGGGTACCCTTTGAGGTGATCTGGGCGGCCGTACCAGTGATAACCCCAGGGAAAGATCCATCGGACCGCATCGTTGATGAGCTTTTTAGTTTCCTCTGTCTGGTTGAGGTAATACTCAGTCCACATGGCGCCATGTCTAAAATGGTAAGCTTCTTCGAAATTAACTTTCTTTAGCGTACGGCGGTAGGGGGCAAAACTGCAGTTTAGTTCCAGATCCCAGGTGGTGAATCTACCGGCGCGATCTAGGAATGCCTGGGCAACAACAAACTCGGCGTAGTTTCTGACGGGGAATTCCATGATAGGCAAGGACCAGTATTTTCGTGGGTCCGCTTCAAATGCCAGTTTCTGCATATCGACGCCGAATCGCTCGTACAGCATGCCCTGTTGGTGCGCGTGGCCAACTTCGTCCTGAATCGTGCCACATAAAGCGACCTTGGCACCGATATCCGGTGCAACTCTGAAGGCAGTGTAGGCCCAGGTCAAGACGGTTACTTCGCTCTGCGCTGCGATCTCGAGCGTACGTTGCAGGATTGCACGATATCGAGGTGTTAACTCATCCATATCCTCGATTAGCTCGCCCGCCTGCAATCGTGCTAGCAAATCGATTTCTGCCTGTTCTTCAACGCTTACCGTTGCATCGCTCATTGTTTTCTCGTTTTCAGTTTCAATTGTTAATTTACCATTCGTTCCTGGTTGTGCCAAAAGCCGGTACGAAGGGCTTGTTTATCGATTTTACCCAGTGATGTTAAGGGCAGTTCATTTACAAAGTGGATTTCTTTGGGTGCCTGAATCGGTCCCTTTTCGTCCCTGACAAGTTCCACCAGATCATCTCTGGTGCCTGTTTTGCCGCTTTTCCAGACGACAAAGGCGACAACGCGCTCCCCCCATTTTTCGTCAGGAGCGCCAATAACGGCACTGTTTGAGACGGCAGGGTGGCTTTGGAGTACGTTTTCCACCTCTTTTGGGTAAATGTTAAAACCACCAGAGATGATCACGTCCTTGGTCCGGTCAACAAGGTAGATGAAACCTTCTTCATCCTTTCGTCCGAGGTCCCCGGTCCGTAACCATCCGTTATTTAGTGTCTGTTGCGTAGTCTCTGGCTGCTTCCAGTAGCCCGACATGACCGAAGGGCCGCGAGCGCAAACTTCGGCGATTTCTCCGACGGGAACAGGTAGATTATCTTCGTTAAGGATCTCAGTTTGCATACCAGCAGGTGGTCGACCACATGAGAGGAGGCGCTCCTGTTTTAAAAAGTCGTGTTCAGATTTTCGCATCATGGTCAGGTGAATATTCTCGGTCTGGCCATAGCATTGCATCATCACAGGGCCAAAAAGATGTAATGCATCTCGCAGTCGCGGCGGCGACATCGGCGCTGATGCATAGACCAGTAACTCCAGGTTTGAGAGATCAGCGTCCTGTATTCTAGGATGGTCCAGCAATGCATAAATCATTGTTGGCACGAGAAACAGTGTATTGATACCGTCTTCGATCAGGTCGATGATTCTATCGGGGTCGAATCCCGGTAGCAGGGTAATCGTACCGCCTTTCAATAATGTCGGTGTGACCAGGAAACCGGCGGCATGGCTGATGGGTGAGCAAGCTAGATAGCTAATCTGCTCAGGCCATTCCCATTCAGCGGTAGATATCAGGCAGGAGGCTGCCATATTGGCTTGGGTCAGGATCACCCCCTTTTGCTGACCTGTGGTCCCACCGGTGTAGGTCAACCAGGAAATGTCAGTTGGACTGGATGCGCTTAATCGTGCGGGGTCAATCATCGATGTTGCGATATCGACTAAATCGGCAGCGTAGTCGCACGTGCCAAGGCTGAGTACCGTCGGGACACTATCGACCAGATTACGACCTCTCGTCTTAAAATCAATTGTGTCGACAACCAATATTGAGATCTCTGCGTCCTTCAAGATGAATCTTTGATCATTCAGAGACCCCATGGGGTGGAGCGGAGTGTATCTGGCTCCCACTACCATGCTAGCGATCATGGTGATAAAACCATCGATTCTGTTGGAGGCCAACTGAGCCAGTCCTTGCCCCTTCTGCAAACCGTTGGCCGCGAGAACGCCTGCAAACTGCCAAATTCGTTGCTCCAGGGTCTTGTAGGTAAGCGTTAGGCCTGTTGCATCGATCACGGCCACTCGATCAGGCCAGCGACGCAAGCCTTGCATTACAAGGTCAGCATAGCCGGGGCTCTGGTGGAGAGGATCATGTCCTGATGCGTCGGTTGGGCTCGGCATAAGTTGTTTAAAGGTTGATTTGAAGACAGGTTAAACCCCGTGAAAAAACGAACCTATGTCAAAAACGGCAAGTTGCTAGTCTTGAGTCTTTGGCAGAATTGAATTGCGATATTCCATCGGTGAAACACCAGACCATTTCTTAAAAGCCCGGGAAAAGTTGGCGGTGTCTGAAAAACCAATAAGGTAGGCGATCTCGTAAATTGGGATGTCCTGATGAATATATTGTTCGGCGAGCCGATGTCTGGTTGTGTCGAGTATCTGGCGATAGGTTGTGCCAGTGACTTCGAGCTTGTTGTAAAGCGTGCGTGTGCTGATGTTTAAAGCCTCGGCCACTTTTTCTTTGGCCGAAACGCCTGTTGGCAAAAGTCTGATGAGTTCGTTGGTAACCCGTGTTGGAAAGTCAAGCCGATCGATCTTGTCGAGATACTCGATGGTGAGTTGTTCATACATTTCTGCCAATTCCGGATTGGCGCTTGTCAGTTCTTCCTCGAGTACGTTTGCTGGGAAAGTGAGTTCGGTGTGTTCAGCATTGAATTCAATGCTGCACCTAAAAAATTTCTCGTAGAGGCCCTCGATACCCGTTGGTGTTGGTCTGGCAAGCTTGACGCTGATGAGCGGTAGTTCGTGATGTAGGGCAAGACGCAGTATGGTGGTTACAAATGAAGCAATACCGTCTTCGTGTGATCCCGGGAACGTCTGATTGGTCGACCTGATAGCTCGCAGGTGGTAGACCCCATCAGCATCGACTTCCCCTTCAAGGCGATTATTGGTGGTTATTACCCGGTAGTACTTGATAAATCGGTCTAGGTACTGGCCAAGCGTATCGCTGCAGTACATCGCAATACCCAGGGAGTAAAACGTGGTCGGGTGGATGAAACGGGCAATAGTGAGCCCTATGGCCGGGTCAGAACTCGTTTCTTCAATAAGCTCCAGCAGTCTTTTAAAGGAGTCGGAAGACATTCGTACCCCAGGATCGATAAGGCCTGTGACATCAATGCCGGCTTTGCTGAACAAAGGCGCTGGATCAATACCTTCAGCCTGCAACGTCTGTGCAATGACGGTGCCGATGGGGCCGATTGTCGAATATTCCGGGGCGATCATAGGCTCATGCTCTCTCACTTGAAATTTGACCATATCCGGGGCCTGTAAGGCAAAGGTATATCTGCCCGTCAGGACTTGTGATCTACTTGAATTGATAACGGCTAATAAGTGGTTTTTACTGGATACTGTCTGAAATTAGATAGGAGAAGACAGTTTGAGTGCCGCAGGTGACGATTGGCCCAGGGCCTTGCGAAAATGCGTTAATCCTTCGGATTTGCGGTTACTAGCGAAGAAACGGCTGCCGTTTCCCATTTTCGATCATATCGATGGTGGTTGTGATGATGAGGTAACACTTGCGGCCAACCGGAAGGAGTTTGGCCGATACCAGTTGATACCGCACTATTGCAGCGGTGTCGGCGTGGTTGACGCTTCGACCACGGTTCTTGGTCAAAAACTTGAATGGCCCTTTTTTGTGGGTCCGGCTGGTGGGTTGAAGTATCTGCATCCGGCAGGAGAAATTGGTATGGCCCGCGCAGCCCACAATCTTGGTACTGCCTACAGCATGTCTGGATACACCACCACCCAGCCTGAAGATATCGCAGCTGCAGCAAACGAGGGGCCTCGGTTTTTCCAGATGCAACCCTGCCGCTCGCGTGAAGTCATGACAGATATGATTCAGCTGGCAAAGGATTGTGGCTACAAGGCGCTTATCGTCACAGTTGATAACCCTATTCATGGAAACCGTGAACGCGATGCAAGAAGCGGGTTTGGCTTGCCATCCAATTTTTCTCTTAAAGGCTGGCTGTCGATTATGAGTCACCCCTGGTGGGCTGTTCGAACTTTGCCTCTTCCCGGATTCGGGCTCTACGACAAGTACATGGATCAGCCCGGTGACCTTAATTGGTTGGGTGAACAGCTTGTCACCAACATTACGTTCGAGGACCTGTCGTGGATCAGAAGTCAGTGGGACGGACCGTTCGCAGTCAAAGGACTGGTGAGTGTCCGGGACAGCCGGCGAGCGGTCGATTGCGGGGTCAGCGCTGTCATTTTGTCCAATCAAGGTGCGCGCCACTTCGATACGGCACCAGCGACCATTGAAATGTTGCCCGAAGTTGTTGATGCCGTCGGCGACAAAGTTGAAGTCATTCTGGATAGTGGTATCAGGCGCGGTACCGACATATTGAAGGCAATCGCACTGGGCGCCACGGCGTGCACAGGTGCCAGGACCAATTGTTATGCACTGGCAGCTGGCGGCCAGCGTGGTGTCGAAAGGGCACTGTCATTGTTGCGGTCGGAGGTCGAGCGGGACATGGTGTTTCTCGGAGCGGCAACATTATCTGATGTTGATCATACGCGGATCAGGCTTGCAGCCAGTCATGATTAACTTTTCCAGCTACGATGACTTTGTTGCACGAGAAGGAGAACTGCTTTTTGAATCTGACCCTGTTTCCATCACCAAAGAAATGATCCAGGCGTTTTGCACGTCGATTGATCAGTTGGACTGGTTCCATTTCGAAGAGGAGCAGGCGACAGAGGCCTTTGGCGGCATCATTGCTCCTGGAACAATGACTATCACGCTGATACACCCGGCTTACTTCCGAGAAGTTCAGCTTGAGGGACTGAGAGCATTGTTCCTTGGCCTGGATCGATTCCGCGTTATTGGCCCGCTCAAGGCGGGGGCGGATATTGTTCTCGAATTCGTGGTTCAGAAAGCCGAAATTAGGAGCGAGGGGTTCGCTGTCTATTATGATTTTACCTGGAGAGATAATGCGTCTGGTGATGAAATTTCTGTTGGCACCACAATCGTCCGTTACTGGCCTATGTGATCGTTGACTCACGGGGTGCACGAATTGATAAGTTGTTTCATTGTTAATAGCTCTAGTATCTGATCTGGGCAAACTGAACCGACAGGATCAACCTTATGACCAACCTGGCAGTCACTCTTGACGATCGTTATAGTTTTGATGACGGTCGTATCTATGTCACGGGTACACAGGCACTGGTCCGGCTGATGTTGGTCCAACGGCGACGCGACGAAGCGCAGGGGCTCAATACTGCAGGTTTCGTTTCAGGATATCGGGGTTCCCCGATGACAGCAATTGATCAGGAACTTTGGCGAGCCAAGAATCATCTAGAATCTCACCATATCAATTTCTGGCCAGCTGTTAATGAACATATGGCGGCAACGGCCGTATGGGGTACCCAACAAGTTCATTATCACAATGATGCGAGGTACGACGGTGTCTTTGGTATGTGGTATGGAAAAGGCCCAGGGCTGGATCAAAGTCTTGATGCCGTCAGACAGGCTAACTATCACGGTACAGCCAAAAATGGTGGCGTACTGGTGCTGGCAGGAGATGATCCTGCGATGCGATCGACAGTCGATGCCTATCACTCGGAACTACTGTTCGAAGACCTTTTAATGCCTGTTCTATACCCGGCAGATATCCAGGAAGTGCTAGATATGGGGCTGTACGGGATTGCCATGTCGAGATTTTCAGGAGCATGGTTGGGATACAAGCTCTTACCCGAAACTATAGAAACCGCGGCATCAATTCGAGCGGGATACGATGACCTGAAAATCGAAATACCAGAATTTGAGTTTCCCGCGGATGGCGTGAATTCTCGAAATGGCGACATGTGGTTCAACCAGGAAAACCGTATCAGACGATTCAAGCTTCCAGCGGCTGTGGCCTTTGCGCGGGCCAACAAGCTGAATCGCGTGACACATGATTCAGGCCATGCACGGTTCGGTATTGCTGCTATGGGTAAGACTTGGCGAGATACGCTGCAGGCTCTAAATGAACTCGGGCTCGATGAAAATCGTCTGCAGCAGCTAGGTGTCAGAATTTTAAAAGTCGCGATGCCTTTTCCCGTTGATAACGAAACTTATAGGGAGTTTGCCGAAGGCCTGGAAGAGATTCTTGTCATCGAGGACAAAAGGGAGCAGATCGAGAATGCGATTCGAAGGATCTGTTACACGATGGAGAGTAGACCCAGGGTTGTCGGTCGTCATGATGAGACTGGGAAATTACTCGTTGATGATGTTGGCGACCTGCATGCTGACAAGATCGCCAGGGTCGTTGCTAAGCGGATAGGTTACTTTCATCAGTCAGAAGACATGGAACGGCGGCTGAGGTTCCTTGCCGAAAAAGAGCAACAGGCGATTGATCGGCCACCTGCGGAAATCACCCGGATGCCTTACTTCTGCTCTGGTTGCCCGCACAATACATCGACCCGGGTTCCGGAAGGCAGTCGGTCAAATGGGGGTGTTGGCTGTCACTTCATGGCCTACTGGATGGACCGGGATGTTGGTTATGCCACACAAATGGGCGGGGAAGGTATTCCCTGGGTTGGTCAGGCACCCTTTGTCGAAACTGATCACATTTTCCAGCAGTTGGGTGATGGTACCTACTATCATTCAGGTTTGATTGCGATCCGTGCCGCAGTGGCGGCCGGAGTTAATATCACTTATAAAATTTTATTCAACGATGCGGTGGCGATGACCGGCGGTCAGCCGGTCGACGGCCCGTTAACGGTCCCCCAGATATCCCACCAGGTTCACCACGAGGGCGTCAAAAGGATCGCCATCGTGACCGATGAGCCCGACAAATATGACAGGAGCCTGTTCGCACCGGGCGTAAGCATTAGCCATCGTTCTGATCTGGATTATGTTCAGCGTGAACTTCGGCAGATAACAGGTACGACGATTCTCATTTATGACCAGACTTGTGCCGCCGAGAAACGCCGACGTCGAAAACGCGGTACGTTTCCCGATCCGGCGAAAAGGATGTTTATCAACGATCGGGTCTGTGAAGGTTGTGGCGACTGCAGTGTTAAATCCAACTGTGTTTCTGTTCTGCCCATCGATACTGCGTTCGGCAAGAAACGCAGTATCGATCAGTCGTCCTGTAACAAGGACTTTTCATGCAACGAGGGGTTCTGCCCTAGTTTTGTCACGGTTTATGGCGGAGCGTTGAAGAAAGGTCGTGGTATCGGCGACGTCCCTGACGCGCTTCGGCTGTTACCCGAGCCGACATTACCGGACCTGTCAGATGGTGAGAGCTACGGCATTCTGATTGGTGGTGTTGGCGGGACCGGTGTTGTCACAATCGGTGCGTTGCTTGGAATGGCCTCTCACATAGACGAACTGGGTGTATCGATTGTTGATCAGTTGGGCTTCGCTCAAAAGGGCGGCGCAGTCATGACGCATATTCGTATCGCCACATCTCCGGAAAATATTAACTCTGCGCGGCTGAATGCTGGCGGCGCTGATCTCCTGATCGGCTGCGATGCCATGGTGGTCAGCGGCGATGAGGCATTGAATACCCTGTCACAACAAACTCATGCCGTGTTGAATACACACAAAGCCATAACGGGTGATTTTGTCTTGAACCCCGACCTTGAATATCCGAGTGATTCGATCGAGGGGAGGCTGCTTGATGGCTTGGGTAATTCGAATGCAACGTTCCTGGACGCATCCCGTCTCGCAACCCGGCTCCTTGGGGACTCCATCGGCAGTAATCTGTTCCTCGTGGGTTACGCCTGGCAAAAAGGTTTGATTCCTGTCTCAAAGGCCGCCATACACAAGGCGATTGAGTTGAATGGTGTCAAAGTCGAATGGAACATCGAGGCCTTTGACTGGGGTAGACGCGCTGCACATAACCTCAATGCAGTCCTTGAAGTTGCCAATGACGAGGTCATGCCTGAAGAGCAAACGCCGGAAACGCTCGATGAACTTTTGAGCTTTTTCAGTAATGAACTGGTCAGCTATCAGAACGACGCCTATGCGAAAAAGTTTCTAGATGCTGTGCAACGGATCAGGACGAAAGAGCTGGAGATTGAACCGGCCTCGGAGCGGTTAGCGCGGGCAGTCGCTAAAAACCTCTACAAGTTGATGGCATACAAGGATGAATACGAGGTGGCTCGGCTATACAGTGACCCGACATTTAAAGCCAAACTTGAGGCGCAGTTCGAAGGTGATTTTCGGTTCGAGTTTAATATGTCACCTCCCGCTATAGCCCCGCGGGATAAAGTGACAGGGCTTCCGAAGAAAATCACGCTAGGTAGCTGGATACTGCCTGCATTTGGGTTGTTAGCGAAATTCAAATTTCTGCGCGCCACAGCACTGGACTTTTTCGGACGCACAGATGAACGAAGAACGGAACGTCGTCTTATCGAAGAATATCTGGTGACACTCGAAGATCTCATTGAGAAGCTTGAGTTGGACAACCTTGACGCAGCGGTTGACATCGCCAGTATTCCACAAATGATAAAAGGCTACGGCCATGTCAAAGACCTTAACGTGTCGGAGGCAGAACAGCGTCGACGAGTCTTATTGGATAACTGGCACAATCGGGTATTTGTCAAAGCAGCATAGGGAGGAAGCATGTCAGCGGATCAGAAAGTTAAGGAACTTGGACTGGTGTTGCCACCACCATTGCAACTGCCACCGGGTGTGGCGATACCGCTTGTGATGGTGAAAGTCATCGATAAACGAGTAATAGTCTCCGGACATGGTCCCCAGAATGATGACGGTTCCATCGCGGAACCTCTCGGCCAGGTTGGCGGCGACGTCACTCTTGAAGAAGGTGTTCAGGCTGCGAAGAGGGTTGCCCTGACCATGATGGGAACGCTGCAACGAGAGCTTGGCAGCCTTGATGAAATCAAGAGCTGGGTAAAAGTGTTTGGCATGGTGAACTCTGCGCCTGGCTTTACAGGCCAGACGCCTGTGATCAATGGCTTCTCTCAAACCATTATCGAAGTATTTGGTGAAGAGGTCGGTTTGGCTGCGCGATCTGCGGTCGGCATGGCAGGTCTGCCATTTAATATTCCAGTTGAGGTCGAGGCAGAACTCGAACTCAAGTAGCCAGACGGGAAAACATGACTGACACACACCCGACCAGTACTCACTGGGGTAATTATCTTGTCGAGTCTGATGGTGAGCAGCTGATGTCGGTAAAAACCTATGACGCTGACAAAGAACCGACAGCCATTGGTCAGTCGTTGCTCGATGCGATGGACCCGAGGGTCCGTATTTCTCAGCCGATGGTGCGCCAGGGCTTTTTTGACAACCCTGATTCTGAAGATCGTACGGGCAGGGGCAAGGAACCGTTTGTTGCCGTTAGCTGGGATCAGGCATTGGATCTCGCGGCAGCGGCCTTAAGAAAAACTTTCGATTCGAACGGTCCTGACAGTATCTTTGGTGGTTCGTATGGCTGGGCGAGTGCAGGCAGGTTCCACCATGCTCAAAGTCAGGTCCATCGGTTTTTGGATTTGCTTGGGGGATACGTTACCTCGGTAAACAGTTATTCAACCGCTGCGGCTGAAGTCATTGTTCAGCACGTTCTGGCGATGCCAGTGTTGCAATTAGTTCGGGAAGCGCCGAGTCCTGAGGAGATTGCTGAGCATTGCCGAACAGCAATTTTCTTTGGTGGTGCAGCGTTAAAAAACACCCAGATAAATGCCGGTGGCCTTGGCTGCCATAATCCGCGCGAGCAGCTGATGAAGCTGAAGCAAGCTGGTGTCAGGGTCGTAAACATCAGTCCTATCCAGGACGATCTAATGCCGGAACTGGATGCCGACTGGCTGGCTTGCAGACCAGGCACTGACGTTGCAATTATGTTGGGTATGGCGCACACGCTCGTTGCTGAAGACCGACATGATTTAGAGTTTCTGGATCGTTATACAGTTGGTTTTGAGAAATTCCGGCCCTATCTCATGGGTGAGATCGATGGCGTCCCAAAATCGGCGGAGTGGGCTAGTGAAATATCGGAGATTCCAGCAGATACAATTAAAGAACTTGCACGGCAGGCGGCTGAGCACAGAAGCCTTTTGGGCATTAGCTGGTCCCTGCAGCGTCAGGAGTATGGTGAGCAAACCTGGTGGATGATCACGACACTCGCGGCGATGCTGGGGCATATCGGTCAGCCAGGTGGTGGCCTTGGCTACGGCTATGGCTGTATTCACAACATGGGATTTGGTGGCAGGAAAATTCCAAATTTCAGGCTGGGTGCCCTCGGTATGGAAATCGGTCAGCGAGGGAAACCGGTCAATTCCTATATTCCGGTGGCTCGGCATACAGATATGCTGAGAAACCCTGGAAAATCCTATCGGTACAATGGCCAGACGTTGACCTATCCAGACATTAAGGTCATTTACTGGGCAGGCGGCAATCCGTTTCATCATCACCAGAACCTGCCTGAACTCCGTTCTGCCTGGCAGAAGCCAGAAACCATCATTATCAATGAAGCCTTCTGGACGGCGACTGCCCGCCATGCGGACATAATCTTCCCCATAACGACGACACTTGAGAGAGAGGACTTCGGCGGCAGCAGTTATGACACTTATCTAACACCAATGCGCAAAGCGGTCAGTCCTTTTGCTGAGTCTCGGGATGACTATGAGGTATTTGCTGGGCTGGCGGCCAGGCTCGGGTTTGAAGAGGGATTCACACAAGGCAAAAATGCCGCGGAATGGGTCCGTGAGCTCTATGAAGATACCCGGACTAATGCTGCCGAGGTTGATATCGAGTTGCCGGAATTCGATGAGTTCTGGGCCGGTGAGCAGGTTGATCTGAGTTCTCAACTTCCTGATGCCGACTACGCGCTGGAGAAGTTTAGGCGTGACCCTGTGGCCCACCCACTGCAAACCCCATCAGGGAAGATTGAAATTTTCTCGGAAACGATCGCAGCTTTTAACGATCCCAACTGTGCCGGTCACCCGAGCTGGTATGAGCATACTGAATGGTTGGGTGGGGACAGGGCACATGATTATCCGCTGCATCTGATTTCAAATCAGCCAAGAACAAAATTGCACAGTCAGTACGACCACGCCCGAACCAGTGGTGAGCGAAAAATTAAGGGCAGAGAGAGGGCGCGTATGAACTCCAGTGATGCGGGGGCGCGTGGTATCTCAGGTGGTGATGTTGTGCGAGTTTTTAATGATCGTGGCGCCACCCTTGTTGGAGTAGAGATCAGTGATTATCTCCGGCAAGGCGTCATAGAGGTGCCTACCGGTGCCTGGTACGACCCTCAGATGATCGGCAACCAAGAAGTTGATGTTCACGGCAATCCCAATGCGGTAACAAAAGATGTCGGCACCTCAACAATCGCCCAGGGTTGTTCTGCACACAGCTGTCTTGTTGAGGTTGAGTTGTTCGAAGATGAGCTTCCCGATATCACTGCGCACTCATTACCGGATTTCGCGTAATACAAAATTTTATCCAATCGCTTGCGGGGCATATAGCGTTTGCTGTTAGCGCGAAGTGTTCGAAACCATTCATTTGCCTGTTTTGATGTCTTGTAGATGGCGCGGAAGTGGACAATCAATTACTTAATACGCGATTTGGCAAAATCCGTGACCTAAATGACAAATCATCACGAGCGTGGCCATTTAGACTTTTTACAAATAACACCCAAGGGGGAATTATGTCTTTGAAAAAGTTGTTCGTAGCGTCTCTGCTGCTGAGCCTTTCAACTGCAGCATCGGCTGAGGTTGTACTGGAAGAACTTATTGTAACTGCTACCAAGCGTTCGGAAAGCACCCAGGATATTGCGCTTTCAATCGAGACCTTATCTGGCGAATCTATGGAGGCAATGGGGATCACGGATTTCTCGGAGCTCCAGTCTACAGTACCTAATTTAAATGTTGGCGGTGGTATCACAGCGAGTGCCATTGTGATTCGAGGTCTGGGTTCTGGGCAGGAACGTTCTTTTGAACAATCTGTCGGTATGTTCATTGATGGTATGTATATGCCTCGCAACCGAATGTACCTTTCTCCATTTTTCGATGTCGCACGTGTTGAGGTAGCCAGAGGGCCCCAGTCGGTGGTTCATGGCTTGAACTCAACCGCAGGTGCAATCAGCATCGTGACGAACAAGACGCAACCAGGTGATCCATTCTTTGCTGACGTTATGATCGATACTGAAACCGAATATGGTGGCGAATCAGCTCAATTAGTACTAGGTGGCTCACTGGGTGAGAGACTGGGTATTCGAGCGGCGATCAAGGCCAGCGATCGAGATGGCTACTATGAAAACTCATTTACTGGCAAAGATGAAGGAGACATCGAAGATGAACTCTTCCGAATCAGTGCGGTATGGGACATTTCAGATAGTGCAGAGCTGACGGTCAAATACGAATCTGCTGAGCGCACACTAGATGGCAACATTGGCGAAATGTTTGATTTTGATGGCGGCCTCGCAACGGAGCCAAATGATAATCGTTTGAATTACGTGCGATCTTCTAACGGTTGTCATAATGATAGGAGTGGATTTTCCGCACAAATGACGGTGCCGGGTATTAATCCTGACACGTGCCCGAAGCAGACGACAGATCTCGAAACGATCATTGCCAACCTGGAAATTCAGCTTGAAAACCATGTCTTGACGGCGATGGTTGGGCATTCTGAGTTTGAATTTGATTTCACTGTTGACCTGGATACCAACTCAGACGCGTTTATTGACGCGTCTATTGATGAAGACTTTGAATCGGACGCCTTCGAAATACGTTTGACGAGTAGCAAGGGGAATAAGATCGATTATATGGTCGGTTTCTATTATCACGACTACAACACCACCAACGATCAACCGGCACAATACGGTCCTGCCTTGTTTGGCGGGCTGTTGAGCTCTTTCGGACCTTTTGGTGCAGATCTTCTGATTCACACTTCAGCTTTGTTTGATCAAAGCTCTGAGCTTTCTTCTGTATTCGGTCAAGCGACATTCAATGTAAGTGATTCGGTGAGTGTGACTGCTGGCCTGCGTTATACTGATGAAGACAAAGACTCAAAGTACGACACTGAATGTGCTCTGGGTTATATTGCGACACAAACGATCGTAGACACACCGTTGCCAGGTACTCTGGGTCTATGTTCCACAAACCCAGCAGCCGTCGGCCTCGACGTTGATCGTAGCAGCGACAACGTCCTGCCGGAGTTGGCCGTTCATTGGGAAGTCAATGACAATGCGATGATTTACTTCAAGGGTGGTCGAAGTGCAAAAAGTGGTGGTTTCACTTCTGCCATGCGAAATCCACCAATCACGTGGAGCCCTGCTGATCAGGAATACGATGACGAGACGACGACAGGTTTCGAGATTGGTCTGAAGTCTCGATGGATGGACAATCGATTGGAATTAAACGCAGCGCTGTATGACACAGAGTTCGATGACCTTCAGGTCAATACTTTTACCCCGGTAGATGGTGTCATCGTGCAGAATGTCACGAACGCAGCAACAGCAACTTCGACGGGTCTTGAATTGGATCTTCGATTCGCGGCCACCGAAAATCTCGAACTCGGCGGTGCCTGGGCGTTCCAGAAAGCAGAGTACGATTCTTTCGACAATGGCACCTGTAACATTGCCAGCGGACTCACGAGCCCTTGTGATCAGTCTGGTAAGACTTTGCATCTGGCACCTGACTGGTCAGGTCATCTTTATGCGGATCTTGTGATGCCAATGACCGGTACCATTAACTTTGTTGCAAACCTGAGCCTCTCCTTGAGCGATGAATACTATACTGATGGTGCACTTGAGCCTGCAGGTAAACAGGATTCCTGGACCAAGGTTGACGCGCGAGTGGGTATACAAGCAGCAGATGGTCGCTGGAGCCTAGCAGTTGTTGGTAGAAACTTGGGAGATGAAAAAGTTCTGTCTCAGTCACAGTCGTTTTTTAATTCCTTTCTGGTACCAACCTATCTTGGTTATCTCGAGCCGCCACGAACTATTATGGTTCAAGCGAGATTCCGTCTCGGAGGAGAATAGTCCTAAGCAAATCTAGGTTTGGCCTGGATGCGAAAAAGGGTGCCGCGGCACCTTTTTTTGTTTCAGGTCCATCGATTTGCCGAAAATATCTGTTCCCTGATTTTTGACCCCATCGCTGTGACCAACAAAGCTGAACACAAGGTGGTCAATCCATTCTTTACGAATCTTTTCAGAAAAGCCCATACCGTGAAATCATTGGTAACTAATAGGGTGTTGAAATCGTGTTTCGTAACTCGCGGGGTGAAACACCCAGCTAGCGATTGAACGCACTTTTCATATTTCTGCAGTCCGAAAAGCCCAGCATTTAGCCTATTACATCAATCGACATGTCAGGGTCCCTCAAAAGACGCGTTGAGGTAATATGTATAACGACTAAATTTAAATGAATTCTAATGCGCAGGAGAATCAATAGTGAATGAAGCTAACCTGACTCGCTTCGGGCCCAGTCTGTTCGAGGGTGTGGCTGCAACAGCGTCAGTATTCAGAGCCCTTGAAGGAGCAGGGAAGCTGATTCTTTGGAATGAAGGCATCCAGAATGCTCAGATCAAGATCAATGGTGTTGCGGTTCAATCGCAAGTTAGTACAGGGGACGCAGAAGTTGTTATTCCAATAAACCTCAATAGGGACAACACGATTGAAGTGAGTGTTTCCGGCGCACTGGGAGTTCGAGTGACTCAGGTTGCTCAGGCAGATCTTGGTTTATTGCGCCAGGGCTACTTTGGTCTTAACACCAGTGACATAGAGCGACAAAGGACATTCTATGAAACACTGGGGTTTATTGGCGAGATTTATCCGGCGGGCCCAGAGACCAGTAAAACCTTCGCGCAGGCTTTGGGCTTCGAGGATGACTACTTGATCCATGTCTCACTGCATAGCCTGGAAAATCCGCCAGTGATGCCATTCGTCGATACCGTAGAGTTCAGGGAAGATTCGTTCCGGGACGAGCCACCCTATGCCGATTTGAATCATATTGGCATGGCATACGCCACTTACTCTACGACAGACCTGGATGGTGATATTGCCTACTTGAAATCGAAACACGTCGAATTTGTTTCTGCGGCGGCAACCGCCCCTGATGGTGAACGATTTGTGTTCTTGAAGGACCAGGATGGTGCCTACTTGAAGTTAATTGCGACTAATGAAGGCCAGGCGCCAACTGAAAATCCAAACCTGGTGCGATTGGTTAACACAAACATGAACGTCACTGATCTGGAACGGTCGCGTGAGTTCTATCGTTTGCTTGGTTTTACAGAATCGATTTCAGCCTCCCAAAGTGGTGCTGGTGATTTCGCGACGGCCCATGGTTTTGATGGGGTCATTGAATTTGAAGGTGTTGATGTCAGCTTAGGCGAGGGTACCGACGGCGCGACTCTTCAGTTACGTCAGTGGAAAACTCCCTTCGATGATGCGCCAGCCTATCCGCCTCCGGTGAATCATTTGGGTATCGATCGGATCAATTTCTATGTCAAAGACCTGGATTCGGCGGTGAAGGCGATGAATGAGCTTGGCTTTGAACAACTGGGGCCGATTGGCGGTATGCCCGGGATAGGGATTGTGTTTTTCTTCGATCCGGATGGGATTAAGGTTCAGTTGGCTGGGCCGCGGAGTGGGGAGTAATTGCAGCTGGAAGAATGAGGCGAAACAGCGAGGCGAAGATAGCAAGAGGACGATAGTAAAAGGAAGGTACAACTAGGCAGATAGAACATGAACAAACTGACGGACAAGATTGCTCTGGTGACTGGCACAGGTCTTCCTGTAGAAGGTGGTTTTAACGCAGTGCATATCCATGGGGTGAATTTAGAATGAAATATGGAATGTTATTGGTCGTGGTGCTTCTTGTGCTCCAGAATGCGCAAGCTGTTGAGCTTACCGAACAGCGCATACCGTGCGCGGATCACCAGTTAAACAAGAAACCACTGTTCGGTGATTTGCATATTCATACCCGTTTCTCGTTTGATGCATATGTGTCGAGCCTTCGGCAGGATCCCTCGGATGCCTATCGCTATGCAAAGGGAGCACCCCTTGAAATACCGGCGGCCGATGGCGTTTCATCTATACGGGCACAGATAAGCAGGCCACTGGATTTTGCGGCGGTGACTGATCACGGCGAATTTCTAGGCCAGATCGGTGTTTGCACCAATGATGCCACAGAGCCAGGTTACTGGTGGCCGCACTGTACGATGACTCGATCGACCCAACAGTGGGTCCAACTGCTGGCTGTAGACTGGTGGACCGGGCTTTCCGGGCAAAAAGAAGCAGAAAAGTCTAAATCGTTTGCGTGTACGCTCTCCGATTGCGAAGCAGCCGGCAGCACTGTCTGGAAGAAAATCCAGGAGGCCGCAGAACAGCACTATGATCGAAGTGCTGACTGTCGGTTCACCACGTTTGTGGGCTATGAGTATACGGATAGCCCTGAACGCCAGAATATGCACCGTAATGTCATTTTCAGAAATGACAAGGTGATCGAAAAACCCATCACCACCTATGAGACCGGCCGCTACAATTTTCCAGCGCTCTGGCGAGGTCTGCGCGAGCAATGCACTGAAGCTGGTGAGGGCTGCGATGTGTTGGCTATACCGCATAACTCGAACCTGTCAGGTGGTTTAATGTTTCGAGACCCAGTATCTGCGCAGGAACTTAAGAATCGGTTGTTTTTTGAACCCGTGGTCGAGCTGGTGCAGCACAAAGGCGCCTCTGAATGTCGTTGGGACCGCCGCCGCCAGGCAGGGCTGTCTACCGAAGACGAATTGTGCAGTTTTGAGCAGGTTCCCGGAGACAACCTGGGGATGCTAGGGACTGTTAATGGGGCTGTTCTCACCGACAGAGCCAGGTTGATGGAACTACCGGATTTTGGCAGGCGTAATATGGTTAGAAATGCCCTTAAGGATGGACTGACCCTGGGTCAGGGTAATGGCACCAATCCTTTCGTGATGGGATTCATCGGGTCAACCGATACCCACAGTGCGACGCCAGGTGCTGCCGAGGAAGAGAATTTCACCGGCCATCTTGGCAGACGTGATAGCGGCTTTAGAAACGTGCAGGATCACTTTTATTCCAATCCCGGCGGCCATGCTGTTGTCTGGGCCGAAGAGAATTCGCGGGACGCAATATTTTCCGCTATTCGGCGTAAAGAAACCTATGCCACCAGTGGAACCCGCCCTGTACTGAGGTTTTTCGGTGGCTCCGAACTTGATGATAACGCCTGTTCTGATCCCCTGGGCGTGACCAAAGCCTATGCTAGTGGTGTTCCCATGGGAGGTAGTCTTGATAGGGTAGAGACAGCCTTGAAATTTTTTGTGTCCGCTCAGAAAGATCCTGGTGTACCCGGTAACCCGGGGACGGACCTGCAGCGAATTCAGATTATTAAAGGCTGGGTCGATGCAGGACAGTCATATGAACGGGTCATTGATGTGGCGGGAGATGCAGATAATGGAGCCGATGTTGACCCTGTTAACTGTCAGCGCCGGGGGCGTGGAGACAGCCAATTGTGTGCGGTCTGGCAAGACCCTGATTTCGATCCGGATGCCCCAGCATTTTATTATGCGCGGGTGGTTGAAAACCCGACCTGTCGCTGGTCAACCTTGCAGTGCCAGAATGCCGGCGTGAACCCGTTTGCTGCAGACTGTGCTGACCAAGCAGAACAAGCTAATCAGGACGCAGGGGATAGGCTAGGCGCTTCGGGCGATGTTTATGGGAAGTGCTGTTTAGACCCCGGCCAGCAGCCCTTTTATTCGCCAGTTATCCAGGAACGTGCCTGGAGTTCACCCATCTGGTACCTTCAGGCTCAGGGTGAGGGACAGGTCAAGGAATCAAAGTTAAGCGCCGCTGTTGCCAATGCCGTCGGCGGAAAGTGAGTAAAGCGGTGTGAGTTGTTCACCCATCGCTTATCGCTATGAGTATTTTGAGCGGCTAACGGTGGGTGGCTTCTATTGGGTTAACCCTGCGGCAATCTTTTCAGCAATCATGACAGTGGCGGCATGGGTATTCCCGGATACCAGGCTTGGCATGACCGATGCGTCAACCACCCGTAGATTGCGCGTACCATAGACCCTGCATTGCGGGTCGACCACGGCCTCTGCATCGCTCCCCATTCGACAGGTTCCTACCGGATGATAGCCGGTATGCGCGTGGTCCCTGGCATAGGCGGCATAGTCTGAATTCGTCGTAACGTCAGCAAGAGGCCTTATACGTTCGCTTACTGCTGCGGCAAAAGGTTCCGTTTCAACTATGCGTTGCGCTAGGCGCATACCACTGACGACGGCTTCCAGGTCCTGTTCGTCGGCAAAATAATTGACTTCGATACCCGGATCTAAGCTAGCGTCCGGTGATTTTGCATAGACCTTTCCCCTCGACTGTGGATGCATGAGATAAGGCATGATGGTAAAACCAGGAAACGCGTCTACCTGTTGTTGGCTGGGTTCATCTGAATCTCTACCGCTCACTGGCAGGCAGTGAAACTGCAGGTCAGGGCGGCGAATATGCTCATTGCTGCGGGCGAATATTCCCACCGCAGCAGCAGGCATGCTCAGCACTCCGGATCGAGTCAGTGCATAAGTCATGGCATTACGAATTAGCCCTATCGGGCCCAGTTCCTTATTCGCGCTATCCTGATGACGATTTAACCGCCACGCCATGGGTGGGCCAGCATGATCCTGGAGGTTTTCACCGACCTGTTCCCGATACGCTACCGGGTGAACATCAAGGTGCTCAAGAACTGATTTGGGTCCCACACCGGATACCTGTAGTAATTGAGGTGAACTATAGGCGCCAGCACAGACAATCACCTCTTTTGTTGCGGTGATTTCCTGGCCATTGGTCACGACGCCAATGGCCCGGTCTTCATCAAAAACAATTCGGTCAATCGGGGCCTGGGTTTTAATGGTTAGATTGGATCGGTTCCTGATGCCATCAAGGTAAGCATTCGCTGCAGACCAGCGTCTGCCATTGCGCATGGTAGTCTGGTAATAACCGATGCCTTCCTGGTCTGCGCTGTTAAAGTCTTCATTGTAGGCCAGGCCCGTTTTTATCCCTGCCGCAATGAGTGCGTCACAGACCGGCAATTTGAATTTAATATCCTCTAATCGCAGGGGACCTTTACTGCTGTGCCATGGGCTCGGGCCTCGAGACTGATCGACACTGCCGACGAAGTAAGGTTTAACCGATTCCCAGTCCCATCCGGTTGCGCCTGCCTGTGCCCATAGGTCAAAGTCCTTGGCCTGGCCGCGGATATAGATCATGCCATTAATGGATGAACTGCCACCCAGGCATTTACCCCGGGGTAGGTGATGTTGCCGCAGGTTAGTGCCTGGGTCAGGTTCTGACCTGAACTGGTACGAAAATGACGGTGAAGCCGTAGTGCTGCCATAGCCCAGAGGAATACTAATCAGAGGGTGACGATGCGAGCGCCCGGCTTCTAGCAGCAACACATGAGTACCTGGTAGGTCGCTTAACCGGTTCGCTAGCACGCAGCCTGCTGATCCTCCGCCAACGATGATGTAATCGTATTCCATATTGGATCGCTCAACGTAAAATTATTTTTCTCAAAGCCGAGTCACTGTATTTATTCTACGGTCTCCCCGCATGAAGTTGCCGGAAAAAAAACCGGAAATCAATCATGGGGCCATCCTTAGTGCATTACTGAGGTTGCTCAATGTGTCGTTGTCGATCCCTAACCACTTCTTCTTCCTCTTTAAGGGAGGAGGTTTTAGGATCTAACTTATCTCACCGGTAAACAGGAGTAAGTACTTTGATCAAAAATATACTCAAATGGCTGACCATTGTCTCGGCGCTCCTGGTACTAGGAGGTTTAGCTTCTGTTTGGTACATCGGTGCCTGGGGAATCCTGCTTCCGTCGCACACGCATGAATCGGTGCCACCGGAAGTTCCTGCATCAGTGAAGTCACCGGCACTGTTGTTGTTTACTAAAACCAATAGTTTCCGACACAAAGGTGCTATTGCAGCAGGTAAGGTCCTCTTCGAGAAAATGACCGCGGATCAAAATTGGTCGATGTTCCATACGGAAAACAGTGCCGTATTTAATGCGCAGGATTTGTCTCGTTTTGAGGTTGTGGTGTTTCACAATGCCACTGGTGACATGCTCAGCGATGAACAGCAGCTGGTATTCCAGCATTGGCTCGAGCAGGGAGGAGGTTGGCTGGGCATTCATGCGGCGGCTGATGGATCCCACAAAGACTGGCCCTGGTATATCGAAAACCTGGTGGGTGCAAAGTTCACAGCCCATACAATGGGTCCCCAAATTCAAACCGCGCGGGTGGTCAATGAACTGCCTGACCACCCGGTCATGGCAGAAATTGAACAAGAGTGGATGCACGAGGAGGAATGGTATTCCTGGGAAGAAAGCCCTCGTAGTCGTGGCTTTACGGTGTTGGCGCGTGTCGATGAAGACAGTTATTCGCCAGTAGTGAAGCTAATGACGATAGATCGGGATTTGAGGATGGGTGACCATCCCGTCGTGTGGAGCCGATGTGTGGGAAATGGGCGCTCGATCTATTCAGCGCTGGGTCATCAGGCCGAAGCTTATCAACAGCCGCAGTACCAAAAACTGTTAGAAAATGCAGTTCGTTGGGCGATGGATGTCAGGCCTTGTCTGAAGGCCCCGTCAGTACCCTGGGGAACTTATCAGCCTTAAAATCTCTGATATACGGATCAGAAGTCCTGCGCATTCTGATAAAAGATAATGCTTCGATTTCCTTTTTGCACTATTCAGCCTTTCACCAACGACATATTTTGATAAAAACAGCCCTAAAAATCGGCTCAACGGCCCAATAATCAGTGTTTTAGTAGCCATTTTTCGCATAGATATCATTTATTTCCTCGCATATCGCGAATTATGATCATTTTATCAATAAAATTACCGATATCGTCAATATTCATTGACAAAAAATGCGCAGTCGAAGAAACTCAATTACCTTCGACAAAATATGGACAACAGGGGACACATGAAATCATTCAATTCGATGACCCAACCGTTATGGCTGGCCATGTTACTGGTCACTGGTCTCACCGGTATCCAGAGCAGCACAACATACGCGGCCGAAACAGTAACCATAGAAGAAATCGTTGTCACGGCGAGAAAGCGGGAAGAAAACTTGCAGGACGTTCCTGCTGCGGTCAGTGCTTTTAGCGCTGACGCGCTGCGCGATGCCGCTGTCGATAATATTATCGATCTCGAAAATATCACGCCGAACATGACCATTAATGAAACCAGCGGACTCCTACCAGGCAGTGTCCAGATATTCATTCGCGGGGTCGGAAACGATCCAGGTTTCGACCAGGGTGTTGGCATCTACGTTGACGACGTTTATCTCAACCGGACAAGTGGTGCCTTGCTCGACGTTTATGACATACAACGGGTAGAAGTGCTGAAAGGACCACAGGGCAACCTGTATGGTAGAAATACGATTGGTGGCGCGGTTAAGTACGTCAGTCGCGTTCCAGGTGAAGAAACAGAAGCCAGTGTTGAATTGAAAACGGGAACCGACAGCCTGATTAAAATGAAAGGTAGCGTTTCCGGGGCACTGTCTGACAACCTGCGAGGAGGGCTCAGCTTTTCTTCTACTAATCGCGACGGCTACCAGACTAACCGATTCGATGGCGGTGAGTTTGCAAGCGAAGACAAGCTAGCCTTGCGCGGCACTCTGGTCTGGGAAGCTGCTGACAACGTCACGGTTAAGCTAACAGCCGATTCTTTCAAAGACGAGTCTGACCCGACAGTTCCTAATCGCGTTGCGATAGAACAAACCGGTGGCGCTGGTCTGGGCACATTCGCCTTCCTGTTGGGCGGTGCCGACATGTTTTTTCCTGGTTCCGCCTTTTTGAAGGAACCTATTGATACCAGCCTCCCAACTGACGTTGACGAGGTGAATACTGCACATACCACCAATGGCTATGACCGATTTGAAATTGATTCAACGGGCATTGCTTTGGCCATCGACTGGGATATTAACGACAACTGGAGTTTCAAGTCCGTCACGTCCCAAAGGGATCTGGATAACACACTGCCATTTGATTTTGATGGCTCTCATCAGGTGTTCATCAATACGATCCAGGATCGCGAAGCGGAAGATTTCAGCCAGGAATTTCAGCTTAACTATGGCAGTGACAATGTAAACGCTGTCTTCGGTCTCTACTATCTCGATGGTGAACAGAGCATATTGGGTTTCACCGAGCAGACACCTCTACTACGGATCCTGACAGCCCATGACCGGGTCGGCATTAAAGATGATAGCGAGGTTCAGTCTTTCTCCGTTTACGGTAACGTAGACTGGGACATCAACGATCAATGGCAGTTATCTGTCGGTGGCCGTTATACGAGGGATGAGAAAGAGCTTGCACAAGTCTCGGATGTGACCATTACACATTATGCTGCTGCCTTCACTAGCTTTACTGGTCAGGCACCACTGGTTCTGGAGCCTGGGAAAGAAGCAGCATTTTCCTCTTTGCCGTTCTTCCAGTTCTTTCTACCTCACTTCGCGTCTGACGGATCATTCCTGAGCTTTGGTAATCAGGTCGACGTTGAGACATTCACTGCCACCCGGTCCGGTAGCGATGATTGGTCTGAATTCACCCCCAGCGTGAAAGTCTCATACAGACCTAACAATGATGTGATGGTTTATGCCGGGTATTCCTCCGGTTTCAAGTCTGGCGGATTTGATACATCAGGTTCCGAATCAAGAGTCCTCTCTTATGAGCCGGAGCTGGTAGACACTATCTCGCTGGGGCTGAAGTCGACGCTTGCCAATGGCAGAGTCAGACTGAACATCGAAGCCTTCCACAACGACTATACTGAGAAACAGTTGCAATCGATTGCACTGCTGCCAACTGGGGGGCTTGAGTCCATCACCGACAATGTCGGAGAAGTGACATCAAAAGGCGTTGAACTAGAAATTCTTTGGCTCCCACCCGTTGATGGGCTGACAGTTAACCTTAACCTTGGGTATCTTGATTCCGATATCGATGAGTTTATCGAACTACAGGACGATGGTGCTGGCGGTGTTAACAGCGTTAACGTAGCCAGTAACTTTGAGCTTGGATATGCGCCGGAAACGACTGCACAGTTTGGTATTCGATACGAGTTCAATGTCAGTGGCGGTAACATGATGATCGGTGCTAATGCAGCATACCGTTCAGAGATGTATACCGACTCACCTATTGATCTGACCAGTACATTTATGGCTAACACCGAATCTGAAAGCCGCACGATGGTGAACGCTATGCTGGCATATACATCAGCATCAGGTCAGTGGCGGGTAATGCTTGAAGGCAAGAACCTTTCAGATAAGCGATCTCTGGTTAACACGTTTAACGTCACCAACTTCATTACCGGTGGCTATACACGTGGCAAAACCTGGGGCCTTTCGGTTAGTTATGACATGTAGGTAAACCGGCGCTGGCGTGCCCTCTGTTCCCCCCGATCACGGCACGTCTGCGCTTCTTTTCACACCAGGGTCATTCGTAACGGATGGTCCTTTGAGACCCCCGCTAATTTCCTCTCACTACTCTTTGTTTCTGCCTCTTCAGTTCTTTTTTAACTCTGCCGGGCGGTACACGCTGATTCAGGCGCTCCACAATGGTTGTAATAACGCCGGCTCCGGCACCGATGGTGTATTTCGCTAGTTCATCAGTTACCCTCCAGACCACATAATTCAGTCATCTTAACGGTGCTCCGGTTATAGAAACGGTAGCGCGAGAAGAATGAACTTTGATAGATTGACTGCTGTTAGGTTGTATTCTGGTTGGTTGGGGCCTATACCTATATTCAGAAACTCTGGTCTAGTGAAAACAAAGGATGCATTGCAATGAGTTACGAAACGATAACGGTTGATTCCATGATCGGTTCGGTCGGCGCTGTTATTTCAGGCGTCGATCTGTCAAAACCGCTCACAAAGCAGACAGTCGTAGAGATTAATGCTGCATGGCTGAAACATCACGTCGTGTTTTTCAGAGACCAGGACTTAACGCCAACGCAACAGGCAAACTTTGCTGCCAATTTTGGTGAACTGGACGTCTATCCATTCATGACTGCAGTTGATTCTAATCCCAATGTCATTCCCATTATTAAAGAAGCAGATGCAACGTTAAATTTTGGTGGCGCCTGGCACACTGACACTTCCTACATAGAGAAGCCTCCGAAAGCGACATTGCTGTATGCGGTTGAAGTGCCAGATAATGGAGGTGATACGCTATTTGCGGATGCAACACAGGCATTTTATGGCCTGAGCGATGGTTTAAAAACCATGCTTTCTCATGAGTCAGGGATCTACTCGCCAAAGATCGTCCACGGCAAGGAAGGCCTTTACAAACAGGCTGCAGCGCGAGATGAGATGGCGCAGGATTATGGTGGCGCTGCTGATTTTGCCGAGCAGGAAGTTGAGCACCCATTGATTCGAACGCATCCCGACACCGGTGAAAAAAGCATTTATTGCTCGCTCCCTCATACCCATCGGATCAAAGGTTGGACCCGAGAGGAAAGCATACCTCTATTTAAATATCTCACAGAAGCCTGTACTCAGGACAAGTACGTTACCCGATTCAAATGGCGCGAGGGTTCAGTCGCCCTGTGGGATAACCGCTGCGTATTTCACAATGCGCTAAATGACTATCAAGGCATGCGCCGTCATATGCACCGGGTCATTATTAAGGGGGAACGTCCCCAGTGAACCAGGTTGCTAAGGCTGTCATTGACCAGGATCCAGACAGGGGTTCGTTTGCCCATGGAAAATAAAACGGTTGTCGTTGTCGATGGAGATGACGCATCACCCGAGGTGATGATTCCTACTGTCAACATTCTGGAGTCCATGGGATTACCCATCACTTTTCAGCGTCCACTCATTGGCCAACAAGCGATAGATGTTGGTGGCAATGGCTTTCCCGACGAGGCAAGAAAGGCGATAGATAACTCCGACGCTACTTTTTTTGGCTCCACCAGCGGCGCTAGCACCGCGGCTCTTTTTTATCTTAGGTGGGGCAAGCAAACCTACGCCAATGTGAGGCCTTGCCTGTGGACACCGGGTTACAAATCGCCACTAGCCAATCCAGCCGGCATCGACTTCACCATCATTCGAGAGAACCTCGAAGATCTCTACCTTGGCCTTGAAGGTGATATCGAAGAGCTACAGGCGCTAAACCTATATTCAAAACATGCTAGAACACCTTTGTCGGACTTGTCTCCTGGCAAATATGCGGTCAAGGCGATTACCGAGGCGGGCTCGGAGCGAGTGATTCGTTTCGCATTTGAGCAGGCCAGGAAACGCAATGCGAAAAAGCGTCTCACAGTCACCTGTAAATACAATATGTTGAGTACTTCAGATGGGTTGTTTCTGGAAATTGCCAACAGCATCGCTAAGGAATACCCCGACATAGAATACGACCACTATATTGTTGATGACTTCCTCTGCAGGATGATAGTCAATCCCCAGCACTTCGACGTGATCGTGATGCCTAACCTTTATGGCGATATCATGTCCGACGGTGCAGCGGGTTTACTCGGGGGGCTTGGACTGGCGCCATCAGGGTGTTACGGCCAGGACTATGCGTACTTTGAATCTGCTCATGGAACTGCACCAGATATCGCAGGCAAGAATGTGATTAACCCGACGGCGACACTCCTGTCTGCTGCAATGCTGTTAGAACATTTGTCTTTTCACTCTCAAGCCAAAAATCTGGTTAATGCTGTCCAGCGGGTTTACGCAACAGGAAAAGTGCTTACGCCAGATCAAGGCGGTAACAGCGGTACCACAGACTTTTCCGATGCGGTGAGTGAGGAGCTTTCAATACACCCAGAATAGATGGGCGTAGGTAGAGGCGGGTAAAACTCAAGAATAGGAGTTTTGTCGAAAGCGATGATTCTGCATCGATGCCATTTGCCTGCCAGCCGCGCTGTAGCGCGGTGAGCCTGTGCCTACTTTTGGTCGCACGGTATTAATAGATTGAAAAACCGGCATACCCTTCGTCTCTAACTTGATCACAGGCAGCAACATAGGCGGCTACACCACCGGCGTAGCCGATGAGCCGGGTGGGTTTACCTTCCACGTTGGCGCCGGTATACCAGCTGGGGGTTTTGGCGATCAGCGTGGTGTTCGCGACTTCGTCATGATGTGCTACCCACTGTGCTTCAAATTCGGCTGTCGCCTCGATGGCAGCACCACGATTGAGGACATAGCCAATGCATTCACTGATCCATTCGACAGAGTGTTGTACGCAGGTGGGCGCATTACAGAATGCACCTGCCGGAGACAAAGGAGATGAGGTAAGAAAAAAGTTGGGAAACCCGTGTACCTGCATGCCCATTGCCGTGCGAACGTCCTCGGCCCAAAGTGCCGCCAGTGAGCGGTCGTCACGACCGCGCACATCGATGTTGGTCAGTGCACCGGTGACTGCGTCGAAGCCTGTTGCACAGATGAGTATGTCTAACGGGATTTCCTGCTGAGTGGTTTCAATGCCGGTAGGCGTAAGGCGCACAATGGGTTCCGCGTTTGTGTCTATGAGTTGCACATGGTCTAGCAAGAACGCTTCATAGTAGTTTGTCTCTAGTGGCACCCGGTGCGTACCAAAACCATGATCTGTTGGCAGTAGTTTTTCAGCGAGGGACGGGTCTTCGATGCGTGCTCGAATTTTCTCACGTACAAATTCAGACACTTCCTTGTTCGCTGCTGGTTCTAGTAACTGTTCTGCAAATGATCCGACCCACAAGGCAAGGTTCCCCTGGGCCCAAAGATGCTCCATATTTTCTCTGCGCTCAGCGGCGTCAACGCTGGCCCATTCTCGCTGTTCGAGGTCAAAGTCAAAGCCACCGAATGTTTCGCGGGTACGGTGACGCAGTTCGCTTCGATCAGCCTGCTGGGGCGCTGCAGTGGTGTACACGTCGTTTTTCATGGGTATCGTGTAATTGGCAGTTCTTTGGAACACGGTGAGGCTTTGGACCTCGGTGGCAATGGTTTGCACAACCTGGATGCCAGTCGCGCCGGTGCCAATAACGCCCACCTGCTTGCCGCTCAGATCAATGTCTTTCTGGGGCCACCGCGTGGTGTGCACAATGGTGCCGGCGAAGGTGTCCTGTCCGTTAATCTCAGGTACGACAGGTGTGCTCAGTGGCCCCATACAGCTGATCACAAAACGCGCAGAGACCTGAGAGCCATCTTCGCTTGTGATCAGCCAGCTGGCATTTTCTGCAGTCCATATTGCGCTGCGCACCCGCTTGTTAAACTGAATGTTCGGGCGCAAATTGAGGCGGTCAGCAACCCAATTCAAGTAACGCTCGGTTTCCGCTTGTGACGGGAATCGTTCCGACCATTGCCATTCATTGAACAGCTCATCTGAGAACAAAAACTGATAGACATTGGAAGGTGAGTCAGTCCGCGCACCCGGGTAACGGTTCCAGTACCAGGTGCCGCCGACATTGCTGCCTGCTTCTAAGATGGTTGTTGAGAGCCCCATCTGCTGCAGGCAGTACAGTTGATACAAACCGGCAAATCCGGCGCCGATCACAACCGCATCGTACTGCGGTGTCTGTAGATTGCGAGCTTCGGCCATGGCTGCCCTCCAAAATTAAACACATCATCCGTGTTTAGGTTACCTCAAATGGTGCCGACGTTTGAAGGGTCGAGAGGGGGATTTCCCCGTCCTATGACAGGGTGTTGGATTGGTAAGCAAAGATTCCTGCAGCGCAGGCAGCGTGGTCCATTAACGTATACTTTTCGGGTTTCATGGGAATTGGGTTCCATGTAGATAAATCAGGAATCGTTTCCATGCTCCAGGATCGGGCCCGATAATCTGGTGGGGCTGGCCCAGCCTGGCAGTAATCTTGCCGCCCCCAAACTCGCATGTTTAGAGCATAAGCTGTCAGCGCAACATTATTCCCTTAGACTAGGGGCTATCCAAACATAATCTAATAGTGGTGATGACATGTCAGGTTTCAAGGAATACGACGATTTTGATGCGCTGGGTCTGGCAAAACTGGTCCGAGATGGTGAGGTCAGTGCAACAGAACTGCTTGAAGAAGCCATTGGTCGTACTGAGAAAATCAATCCGGAAATCAATGCGGTTGTGCAGTTTCACTACGACGAAGCGCGTGCCGCGATCGAAGCCGGGCTCCCTGATGGGCCATTTACGGGTGTACCGTATTTGCTGAAGGATTTGAACATCCTGCTCAAAGGCACGGTCACCTCAATGGGCAGTGCCCTATTTAAAGACTACACAGCAAAACTAAACTCTACGTTGACAGATCGATACATGAAGAGTGGTGTCGTGATCTTTGGTAAAACCAATTCCCCGGAATTTGGTGCGTTGCCGGTATCTGAGCCTCTTCTGTTTGGGCCGACGCGCAATCCGTGGGATCTGAATCGAACCCCAGGTGGCTCGAGTGGTGGAGCCTCAGCGGCTGTTGCCGGTGGCATCCTGCCTATGGCGAACGCTTCGGATGGTGGTGGTTCAATTCGCATTCCCGCAGCCTGTACTGGCCTGGTGGGCTACAAACCGACCCGAGGTAGAACAGCTATGGGACCCGTTATCGGTGAAGGCTGGGGTGGGCAATCGATCAGTCATGCGGTGAGCCGCACCGTTAGAGATTCGGCCGCGATGCTGGATGCGACAACTGGCCCTGAGCCCGGTGACCCTTATGCGCCACCCCACTTTCCAGGCAAATTCCTGGACGAGGTCGGTAAAGCGCCGGCTCAGCTTAAAGTTGCTATGATCCCTGAGAAAATTGGCTCGGGCAGTTATTCACCTGAGATTCGCGCTGCACTGGAAGCAACTGCCCAGTTAATGTCCGATCTCGGTCACCATGTAGAGGAAGCGACACCCGAGGTTGATGGGTTGGCATTGCAATTTGCCAGTGGTGCTCTCTTAGGTGCGAATTTGGCGTTGAAAGTGACAGAGCAGCTTGAAAGCCTTGGTCGTTCCCTTGCCGATGATGACCTGGAGCCCGGTACAAGAGCGCTCATTGAATATGGCAAAAGTTTGAATGCAGAAGCCTGTGCCAGGGCATCTCAGATAAATCATGTCTCAGCACGGATCATGGGTCGATTCCACGAGCAGTATGATGTCATCTTGTGCCCGACCTTGAGCAGTCTGCCAGTGCCGATCGGCCAGTTTCTGGATGGCGATCTCGGTGAAAAACTGGGTGCTTTTATGGGTAATACGTCGTTGTTCAATCAGACCGGTCAGCCTTCGATATCACTGCCCCTGGCCTGGAGCGAAGATGGCCTGCCAATAGGCATGATGCTCAGCGCAGCCTTTGGCGATGACGCCTTGCTCTTCCAACTCGCCGGGCAACTGGAAGAAGCCAGACCCTGGCGTGATCGAAGAGCGCCACACCATGCAAACAACGTGATTTGACGTATATCCGATAAAGGCTTTTAGTGCGGCCGGTACCTTCTGCCAATGGGCTTGCAGCACGAAATGTATGATCGCCAGCACTTGTCAGCGTGAGCCTCTATACTAAGTGATATGACAGATTCCGTTTCAACGACTTCTGATTCAGCGATTGGTGCTGTCGGCGTTGACCGCCTGAGCAACCGTGTTATCTGGGCCTACTCTGCACCACGCATCGGTGTAGGTATTCTTGGCATCTTATTCAGTACTTACCTCATGAAGTTTTCAACGGATGTCTTGCTGATTGCTCCCGCTGTGATGGGCATATTGCTTGCTGCATCACGAATGTGGGATGCCGTATCTGATCCACTGGTTGGCTACTTGTCCGACAACACCCAATCCCGCTTTGGCCGTCGTCGTATCTGGTTGATGGGTTCCGCCATACCAATGGGCATTGGCATGATCATGATTTGGTCCCCGCCCGCTGCGCTGGACGGTGTATCCGTCGTGATCTGGATGGGTATTGCGCTGCTGGTTTATGAAACCGCGAGTACCGCGTTCTATGTTCCCCATGGGGCGATAGGTGTGGAAATGACGCCCGATTATCATGAGCGTACGCGCCTGTTTGGCTATACCCATATGCTGGCGGCAATTGGTTTGCTGATAGGACTCGGTGCGTTGCAGATCATGAATATGTCGGAAGACAAACGAAGTGTTGCGGTGATTCTTTCGGTTGCCTGTGGCATTACTGTTGCAGTGCTGGTGATGTGGTCAGCCTGGGTCCTGCCGGAGCGAACGGACTATCAGGGTCGTGGTGGTGGCGGCGTAACCAAGTCATTCGTCGATATCCTCAAGAACCAACACGCACGCTTGCTGCTTGTCATGTTTGGCATTGAAACTTTTGGTGCCTCCAGCATTGCCCTGCTAGTGCCCTATTTGCTCGAGTATGTGTTGCCGATGAAAGCCTATATGGTGCCACTGCTGATCACTTACGTGATCCCGCAGTTTGCCTTTACACCAGTGTTCATCTGGCTCTCAAGAAAGTACGGCAAGAAACGATTGTGGTGCACAACCATGTGGGCTTCGGCCTTCATGTTTATTTTAACATTCTTCGTAGTCACCCCCGGTGAATTCTCGTACCTGATTTGGCCAGGCACTTTTATCTTTGGTCTTTGTGGCGGCTGCGCAGCAGTGACCGCACCCTCTATCAAAGCCGATATTATCGACTTCGATGAATACAAAACGGGAGAGCGGAAAGAGGGCGCATACCTTGCTGTTTGGAATTTAATTCGGAAAGGAGCGGGGTCGCTAACGGCTCTCGTCACGGGACTGGCGCTTCAGTTCTCAGGCTTTATGCCGAATATCGAACAGAGCGAACAGGTACAGTACTGGATACTCGGCCTCTTCAGCCTGCTGCCGGGCATCTGCTATTTAATTGGCGCGATCATCTTCATGGGTTTTTCTTTTAATGAAAAGGAACATGCAGCGGTTCGGGATGTGCTGGAAGCCCGGCGGGCGGAATAGCCAATGCACCCACCGGGGGTGCGGCAGTCTGTGTTAAAGCCCAACCGAAATGTTCAGCGGGCCTGCCGTTTTGCTGGTGGCGCCCGGATGGGCAGGGTATTGGATGTGCGGCTTTAACTGCTGCTAGCGTTAAGTGGCGCGGTAGCTTCAACTTAAGGAACTGGAAAATTCAGTGAGTGATATTGCTACACGGGAATATGAAGAGCGAGATTGGCCGGAAGTCAGTAAAATTCATGATCTTGCACGCCCCATTGAGCTAGAAGGCTCGTGTGACCCCAGAGCATTTGTGCCACTTGCCGATGACAAAAACGACTTGCAGGAGTTTCTAAATTCACGCAAGTTGGTGGCGTGTTACGAGACTCGTATCGTCGGGTTCATTGGTATTGATGCCAGTACAATCGGGTGGCTCTACGTTGACCCGAAGGAAACAGGTCAAGGTATTGGTCGCCACCTTGTCCGCGAAGCACTTGTTCGGGTCAGACAGGGTGCAAGTGTTTTTGTTCTTGAAGGTAATGTAAGGGCGATCAGCCTTTATAAAAGCGAATTTTTCGAAGTCGTGGACAGGTTCGACAGTGACAATAACGGCTACCCTTGCACCGTCTTAAAAATGTCTCAGCCGATGCCTTCAGGTACCTTACGCCTATAGAGGCCATATGCCTGTTGTACCGATTCTTCAGCAACCAAATAGATTTATAACTTGATATTGCCAAGGCGGAGACACTGCACAGAGTTGTCAGCCTTGCCTGAGATGGCCGCAATTGCGTACCGTATTGATCTTCAGTTCAATAGTAAACTGATCTATTGTTCAGAAAAACATAGCGGGGATTTGATATGACACAAATGGCAGACAAGGTCGCGATTGTCACTGGAGGTGGTTCGGGCATGGGGCGCGCAAGCAGCGTGCTGTTCGCGCAAGAAGGTGCAGCGGTTGCTGTGGCCGATCTTAATGAAGACGGCGGCCAGCAAACAGTTGCAATGATCGAGCAAGCGGGTGGGCGGGCCAGCTTCATCCATACAGACACCGGCGACGAATCTTCTATTATTCAATTGGTAGAACAGACGGCAGCCACCTATGGTCGAGTCGATGCTATGGTGACAGCTGCCGGTATTTCTTACTCAAACTTCATGGAAAAAGACGAAGCTACAGACCCGTGGCTAAACCCTGGTGAAGGCCTGATTCTCAACAAGTCCACTGAGCGTTGGCAAAAGGTGCTGGATGTCAATCTCACCGGAGTGATGATTTGCGCGCGAGAAGCCGCGCGGCAGATGATCGCTGAAAAGCATGGCGGTACGATCGTCAACTTTGCATCTATTGCCGGGTATGGTCCTGCGCCGACAATCGCTGACTACTGCGTGTCGAAAGCGGGCGTCGTAATGCTAACAAAGTGCTTGGCCGCCGAACTTGGACGTTCGGCCATACGTGTTAATGCGGTGGCACCAGGACCTATCGAAACTGGCATGACGCAGTCTTTGATGGAGCTCGGCCGTTTACAGAAACAGGCTGAGGCATTGCCGCTGGGTCGCGTCGCACAACCAGAGGAAGTGGCGAGTGTGGTGCTTTTTCTGTCGGCTGAGGGATCCAGCTATATCACAGGCAAGACCATTGGTGTTGATGGCGGCACGTATACGGTTTGATGCTGATGCGAGGGTGTTAATGCGGAACGTCGTTCGGTAGGTCATTGCTACTTTTGAAACGCTAGTGCCTAAAATTCAAAGCGCCGGTATGCTCGATTTGTTGTAGCATACCGGGCAATGCTGGAGCGCGCGTTATGTCGAAAAATGTCCTTGTGGTTGGCTTTGCTTTTATCAGCACAATCGCATTATTTTCTCTCAACCATGCCGCACAGCAATCTCCGGAACCCAAACCCGTAACAGTCCCTGCGAACGAGTTTTCCGCCGAGCGTGCGCACAATCTGCTTCAGACCCTGCTGGCTGAAAACAAACCACACCCCGTAGGGTCACCACAGAATAAGATCGTAAAATCGCGAATCACCGCCGAATTAGACCGTTTGTCTATCGGCTGGGAAGAGCAAGGCACCTGGGCTTGTGCCTACCGTTACAACGGTTGCGCCTTCGTTGAAAACATCATCGCGATCATTCCCGGTAAATCGGAGGATAGTTTTATTGCGCTAATGGCTCACTACGACTCTGTTCCCATGGCGCCAGGCGCCGGTGATGACGGGGCAGGGGTCGTGGCGATTCTCGAGAGCGCTCGCGCGCTAGCGTTAGAGGCTCCTTTCGAACATTCAATCATGCTCTTGTTCACCGATGCAGAAGAAATGGGTTTGATCGGCGCGGAAGGTTTCTTTAGCCAACATCCTCTTGCAAAGAAAATAAAGCTGGTTCTGGACTTTGAAGGTAGCGGCACCACGGGGCAGAGCATGGTTTTGCGCACAACAGATGCCAACGAGCTGCTGATGAACACGCTTGCTTCACAAACCTCTTCACCCTTTGGGGTCTCTTTCGCGAATGAAATTTTTAAGCGGATGCCAAATGACACAGACTTCAGTGTTGTTCAGCGGGCTGGTATCTCTGGCATAGACTTCGCTTTCGCTGGTGAACGTAATCATTACCACACGCCTAATGACAACACCGAGAATTTAGATCTCGCGACGATTCAACATCACGGTGAAAATATGCTGCCGTTAGCTCGCGAGTTGGCCAGCAACAAATCTCTGAACCCGGGAGAGCACGTCGTTTACGCGAATTTCTATGGGCAATGGTTACAGTGGGTTTCTGACCACGGCATCTACCTAGTGCTGGCGTGCGCACTCGCTTTATTGATAGCGCTGCGCAGAATGAAACCTGCGATCAAAGAAGTGCTTATCGGTATTTCAACAAGCATTGGCATTTTGTTTGGCACCATTGCAGTCGGGCTGGGTGCATTCCAATTGGTTGCGCTTGTGTTGGGTACCACCGTTAGTTGGCCTGCCAATGATTTTCCTCACCGGACAACTCTCATCTTCTCGACCATTGCAGGCGGTCTAACAATGATTGCCTTCGCCAACAAATTCTCTGACCAGGCGGCCATGATGTTTGCAGGGTGGCTATTATGGCTCATCATCAGTGTCGCCAGCCTTATGTATCTCCCGGATGCGGCAAACATTTTTCTAGCCCCAACTGTCATTGCGTCAATGCTTCTGCTTGTGATGAGTTTTTTGCCAGAACCCTGGCGACCGTGGCTTTTTGTCCTCGTCCTGATTGGCGTTTTACCTTCCACGCTCGGAGTGATTCATTTACTGGAGCAATCTCAAGGCTACAAGCTCATTGTCGCAACAATGCCCTTTATTGGGCTGTATATGATTGCTTTTGCACCCTTCACCGCCGGAGTCAAATTACGCAACTTTGCTTTGCTGGCTTACCTTGGCAGTTTTGCATCGATCGCCATGATTGCCTTGACGCCGCTTTATTCACAGGAGCGCCCCCAGCACGTCAATATTCTCTACTACGAAGATATGAACAACCAGGTCGCCTACAATCGACTCGCGAGCAGTAATCCAATTATTGAGCCGCTGGCATCCGTTAAAAGGCTCCACCTTGAAGAGAAAAAATTGTTGCCTTTCGGCAATAC
>Ga0208971_1000294_pt1 | contig 37475 bp, 45 predicted proteins | sample AOAMet1_18_M0_10_2_FD_188229 | JGI IMG/M metagenome (GOLD analysis project Ga0208971, IMG submission 188229) | Ammonia-oxidizing marine microbial communities from Monterey Bay, California, USA - CAN11_18_M0_10 (SPAdes) | ecosystem: Environmental > Aquatic > Marine > Intertidal zone | place...
AAACTACATCACTCCTCACAAAGGCTAATCTTTCACATTCTAGATTAGAAAAATTTGTAAAGAATTTAACTGGTGCAGGGTTGATAAACAAGATCGTGTTTGATGGAAGACATACATTTGTTATTACTGAAAAAGGTAAACAATACCTAGAGTCATATCAAAAGTTTTCAGATCTAGCAGGATCGTTTGGATTAGATTTATAAATTTATTTTCTAAATTTCTTTCTTCTTTCACGTCTAAGTCTTTGCTGTTCTTTACGAGTTTGCATCGAACTGTAAAGTATTATAACAATAGCACCGCCTATTGATACAAAGAATAAACCAGTGTAAGGTTCCTCTCGTAAACCACCTTCAGTTGGATCAATATATGCAATTGGGATTCCTATTAACATACAACACATAATCACCATTAGGTATTTGTTCACGATAATACCAAATCATTAAATCATTTATCTGTTTTATTATTAATGATGTCTAAAGGATTAGAGTTACTTGGTTTGGGATTAATTGGTGGAACAATTGTTTCATTTGTCGGTATGGGAGATTCTGAATTACGTTGGCCAGTTTTTTGGGGATGTGCAATAGGAACACTTGCAATCATAATTTATCGAAAACAACAAAGAAAAAAACAAGATCAAAATTTATCAAAATAGATCAATAACTCAACCAAAACTATACCGGCAGATCTATAAAGGACTATAGCGAAAAAATTCTGGAGAGCATGGAAGAAAAGATCGAATGGTGGAAGGGACTTGGAGAAGAACTCCAAAAAGATATAGAGATTACTTTAGAATAATTATTTTTATTAAAAAATTTACAAGCCTCGAATGGGATCTGAACCCATGACCTTTCCATTACGAGTGGAATGCTCTACCAGGCTGAGCTATCGAGGCATGAACGATACCTACTTAGAGTTTATAAAAAGCGTTTCTGGTTTAAAGAAGTGAAAATTTCAATATCAGGAATCAGAGGAATATACGGAATTGATTTTTCTCCAAGTGATGTTTTAAGATTTTGTGATGGTTTTTCTAAATTAATTAAAAATGGAAAATGTGTGATAGGAAGAGATACTAGAAAAACAGGCGAGATGATTGAGAAATTGGTTTCAGCCACAATGTTAGAAAGAGGAATCGATGTTCAAAGTTTAGGGATTGCACCAACACCAGTGGTATTTAGAAAAGCAAAAGAGGTAGGTGCGGGAATAATAATAACATCATCACACAACCCGCTAGAATGGAATGGATTAAAATTCATTCTTGAGGGAAGAGGTATTACTGAAGAAGAATTGAATATTGTTCGGAATGAAAGTAATTCAAATAGACCAAAAATAGGAAAGGAAAGTATAGTAAAATCAAATTATATTTCGGATGCTGTAAAAGTTATTGGGAAACTTGAACAAGAAAAACATGTAACTGTTGATGTAGGTGGAGGAGCTGCTAAAGATGTTGCACCACAATTATTGAAAGAGATTGGATGTCAAGTTACAACAATAAATGATGAATTAGATAAATGCTCAAGAGGTCCAGACCCAACTGCAGATGAACTAACAGAATTAGTTAGCAAGACAAAAGATGTAGGTTTTGCATTTGATTTAGATTCAGATAGAGTTGTTTTAGTAATCAATGGTGAAAAGAAATCTTCAGATATTACATTGGGTTTAGGAGTTGTAAAATCAATCAGATTAGGAATTAAAAAATTTGTTTTAAGTTTGGATAGTAGTTTAGCAATTGAAAAATTCATCATTGAACACGGTGGAAAAGTGTGGAGATCTAAAATTGGAGAAGCAAATGTAATTCAAATGATGATTGAAAATGACGCCGAAGCTGGTGGAGAAGGTAGTAGCGGAGGATTTATTCTCAAAAAATTCAATATGTGTAGAGATGGATTATTGACTAGTGGATTAATAGCATCTATGATTGATGATGAATCCATTAAAAAAGATATAGAATTTTTCGAAAGTTTTTCACAAATTAGAGACAAGGTATCGGTAGAATCTACATTACATGAAAAAGTAATTGCAGGATTAGCAAAAAAATTAAAAGAAAAATATGAAATTAATCAATTAGATGGTATCAAAATAAGTATAAATGAAAATACATGGTCATTAATTAGGAAATCAAATACGGAGGACGTCATCAGAATTTCAACTGAATCAAATGAAAAAAAATTGTTAGAAAAGATACAAAAAGAGATGATAGCTAATGTAAAGAGTTGTTATGAAGAGATTAAGTGAAAGAGAAATTATTAAAATAATGAATAAGAAAAAGAAACATTTTCTATCCGAAGATGTTGAGATTTTCAGATTAGGAAATCAACAATGTGCAGTATGTGTTGATACATTAGTGGAAAGTACAGATATTCCAAAAGGTTCAAAATTAGAAGATGTTTCAAGAAAAAGTATTATTTCCAGTTTGAGTGATTTTGCTGCAAAAGGAATTATACCAAAATTTTGTATCGTTTCATTAACATTACCATCATCAATATCAAAAAAACAACTACAAGAATTATCCAAAGGATTTACAAGTACTTGTAGAGAATTTAAAATTGAATTACTAGGAGGAGATACAAATCAAGGTACTGAAATTTCAATACATGTAGTATTATTTGGAAGTGCAAAAAATTACATAAAAAGGAAATGCGCAAGAATAGGAGATATCATATGTACTACAGGGCCATTTGGATACACGGCAGCCGCATTAGACATAATATTAAAAAAGAAAAAAACAACTAAATCTTTTTCAACAAAATCAAAAAATCTTTTTTTTAAACCTAAACCACGACTAGAATTTGGTCATAAATCAATCAGCCACATAACATCTTCTATGGACTCAAGTGATGGATTATCATCATGTTTGAATGAAATGTCTCAACAAAGTAAGAAAAAATTTCTGATTACAAAAATCCCAACAAATAGAGATGTAGTAGAATTTTCAAGGAAAAATAAGACTGATTTAAAAAAATTGGTCTTCGATGGAGGTGAAGAATTTGAATTAGTTTTTACCGTGAGACCTAAAAATTTAAGGAGTATTCATACACTTGCAAAAAAATTCAAAATTAGTATTTTTGAGATTGGTCATGTATCAAAAGGGAATGGTGTGTTTTTCGATGATGGTAACGAATCATTTAAGATCAAAGATAATGGTTGGCAACATTTTAGATAATTTCAGGGCATTCTTTTATAAAGCCAAAAAAATCTGCAAAATCTATGTCAGAAGCTGTTGAAGAAACACCAGTAGTCGTAGAAGCAACTGAAGAGGTTGTAGAAGCAACTGAAGAGGTTGTAGAAGCAACTGAAGAGGTTGTAGAAGCAAAGCCACAAGAACCTACAAAAACAAAAATTGCAGATAAATGGGGAATTGCACATATCTTTAGCAGTTATAATAACACCATCATCCACATTACTGATTTGACAGGTGCAGAAACAGTTTCAATTAGTTCTGGAGGTCATCATGTTAATGCAGATAGATACGAATCATCACCTTTTGCAGCAATGAAAGCAGCAAACGTAGTATCAGAATCTGCAAAAACAAAAGGATTCACAGGATTACACATTAGAGTTCGTGCTGTAGGTGGAGTTGGTTCTAGAGTTCCAGGACCAGGAGCACAAGCAGCAATTCGTGCACTTGCAAGAGGAGGATTTAGAATTGGTAAGATTGATGATGTGACACCTATTCCACATGATACAACAAGGAAAAAAGGTGGAAAACGAGGAAGAAGAGTTTAGTTAGCCTGTAGTAATTTTAATTTTATTTTACAACTATTGTTTTCTAAATATTTTACAAGAAAATTAACAAACTTTTCTTCAGGTTTTGAACCTTTAGATTTGTTAACTTGCTCAGTAAATTCTTGTTCCATAGACATATGGAGATCTCCTTTTAATATCATATCAATAAATGTCCAACCAAATTTAGATACAGGTTCATTTAGAATATACCCATTTTGAACATCACATAATTTTTCTAATGTATTCATGGTATCCTCAAAAAGAAGTCTATCTTTAGACCAATTAGTTGTACTAATTTGAATATAATATGTCATAATTCATCATCATTATTTGTTTTTTTAAATTTATCTGCAATTGAAATAAATTTTCCATCTTTTTCAACATTAATTTTATTTTCCATTCTAATAGAAAGTCCTACAGATCTAAATAAAACTAGTAATTTTCCACCATCTAATGTTTCATTAATATCACCTGATGAGATCAATTCACCTAATTTTTCAATAATGATTTTAGATTCATTTGGAAATTGATACTCTGCATTTTGTAATACTTCCATACCACGATAACCTAAACTATTCACTACATGATCACGTAACGAAAGTTTTGGTTTTTCATTTTCTTCACTTTTATTCTCATCTAATTTATCTTGTATTGAAAGGTTTTTTTGCATTTCAGCTAATCGTTTAGCCTTAAGTATCTCTAATTCTTTGTCTTCGTTACTCATCCTTTGATCACTCCAATTGGAACTAATTTAGCAACTTTAGTCGCTATTCCAAGATTATGAGATACATTAACAACAGCATCAACATCCTTGTATGCTTGAGGTGTCTCTTCAACCACACCATCTCTTGTTAAAGATTTTATAAAAATGCCTTTATCATTAAGAGATTTTTTGACTTCAGATTCTGTAAAGTCACGTCTTGCTTTTGACCTAGACATCATTCTACCAGCACCATGAGCTGTTGAACCAAAACTTGCAGACATTGAATTCTCACTACCTAGAAGAATCCAACTTCCAGTTCCCATAGAACCTGGAACCAAGACAGGTTGACCTAGATCCCTATATTTTGAAGGAACCTCATCCATATTTGCTGGAAAAGCACGTGTTGCACCCTTTCTATGTACTACAAGATTTTTTTGTTTTCCATTAATTTTGTGTTTTTCAACTTTGGCAATGTTATGTGCTACATCGTAGACTAATTTCATATCTAAATCAGATTCAGATTGTGAAAAAACTCTTTCAAAAGATTTTCGTGTCCAGTGAGTTATCATTTGTCTATTACTCCATGCAAAATTTAATGCTGCAAACATTGCTTTTCTATAAGATTCACCTTCCTCAGAGGTATTTGGAACACATGCAAGTTCTCTATCTGCTAAATTAATGTCGTATTTTTCTTGGACCTGTTCAGAAATTCTAAGATAATCACTGCAAACCTGATGACCAAATCCTCTAGAGCCACAATGAATCAATACAGTGATAGTACCTTCTTGTATTCCCATTCTTTTTGCAGCCTCTTCGTCATGAATTTCTTCTACACGTTGAACTTCAAGAAAATGATTTCCAGATCCTAAACTTCCTAGTTGTGGAAGTCCACGTTTTCTTGCTTTGTCAGATACTTTATTTGGATCAGCGTTTGCTATTTGTCCATTTTCTTCACAAACATTTGCATCATCAGTTGTTCCATATCCATTATCAATTGCCCATGAAACCCCTTTAACTAAAACTTCATCTAATTCAGACTGTGTCAACCTTACAGCACCTTTTGAACCTACACCGGATGGAATTGATTTGAAAAGATCATTAACTAATTCACCAAGTTTTGGACGCACTTGTTCTTCAGTGAGATTTGTTCGTAACAATCTAACACCACAATTAATATCATAACCAACTCCACCAGGACTGATCATTCCTTCTTCAGCATCCATAGCAGCTACACCACCAACAGGAAAACCGTATCCTTCATGACCATCAGGTAGAACTACTGCGTGTTCCTGAATGCCAGGTAAGGTAGATACATTGATAGCTTGTTTTAGAGTTCTATCAGTCATCATTTTTTGCAATAATGTTTCATCAGCATAAATTGTAACTGGTACTTTCATTCCTAAAGAAGAATCTGCATCAATTTGATATTCATTTTCACCAATTTTTTTTGGTTTTAAATCAGTCATTTCCTATGATAAAAATCTCTTCAGGCAATTTAAATTAAATAACAATTTCTACTAGATAATGAAAAAAGCTATCATTCTAGGAGGTAGTAGAGGAATTGGAAAAGCTATTTCAGATTCATTAAAAAAACTTGATTTGGAAGTTCTTTCAGCATCAAGTGCAGATATCGACACTTCAGATTTAGAGAGTGTCAATAAATTTTCAGAAAAAAATGATGTAACAGATATCTTAGTGCTAAACACAGGAGGCCCACCAATTATTGAATTTAAAAAAATTACTAATGAAGATTGGAATAAATATCATAATCAATTGTTTGTTGGATTTTGTACATTACTACAAAAAATTACAATAAATGATGGAGGATACGTTTTTGTAATTACATCTAATGTAATTAAAGAACCAAATGCAAAATTAATCATATCAAGTGCATACAGAGCCGCTTTTTCCAGTGTGTTTAAAATTTTGAGTAAAGAATTTGCATCTAGAGATATCACTATGATCAATATAGCTCCAGGTCCAATCAACACAGATAGAACAAAAGAATTGGTAAGTGATGTAGGAGAATATGCAGATAGTTTGCCAATGAAAAGATTAGGAGAGCCACAAGAGATTGGTAATTTTGTTGCATCCATAATAGAAAAAGAGATAAAATATCTCTCAGGAGCAGTAATCAACTTTGATGGTTCGAATTCTAATTTCATTTTCTGACTAGACATAAGTTTATTTTTGTAAAAAATCTATACCAAATAGTGGCAATTTTACCTATAGACAGTGGAAGATACGGCACAAAAGAGATGCTAGAGATTTTTGGAGAACAAAAAAAAGTTGATTACCAATTGCAGATAGAAGCGGCAGCCGCACTATCTCAAAGTGAAATAAATCTAATTCCAAAGTCAATTGCAAAAGATATTGCCAGAGTCGCACGCTCAGGAAAGATTACCGCCAAACGGATTAAGCAGTTAGAGGCAAAAAGTGATCATGATACTGCAGCATTAGTAGAATCATTAGCAGAGAGATGCAAAAAAGAATCAAGACCATGGATACATTATGGATTAACAAGTAATGATCTTGTAGATACTAGTAATTCCATGCAGATGAGAGATGCAATTAAAATAATTCAACCAAAGGTTGGAAAACTCGCATTACTATTATCAAAAAATGCCGTAAAATACAAAGTACTTCCAGCAGTAGGTAGAACACACGGTCAACACGCAAGTATAATTTCATTTGGTTTGAAATTTGCCAATTGGGCATCAGAAATGGCAACACATCTAGAGCGATTAGATGAGATAAAAAAACGAATTCTAATTTGTAAAACACTTGGAGTTGTAGGAACTGGTTCTTTGATGGGTAAAGACGCAGTAAGAGTTCAAGAACTGGTAGCAAAAAAATTATCGTTATTTCCTGCCAAAGTTACCACACAAATTATTCCACGTGAAAGATATGCAGAATATATTTTTCAATTATCACTTTTGGGAGCAACATTAGAAAAAATTTCAATTGAGATAAGAAATCTACAAAGAACAGAAATTGGAGAAGTATCTGAATATTTCAAAAAAGGTCAAATGGGTAGCAGTGCAGTTCCTGTCAAAAGAAATCCAATAAAAAGTGAAAGAATTTCTTCATTGTCGAAACTTTTACGTAGCCAAATTAACACATCATTTGAAAACATTCCATTATGGCATGAAAGAGATTTATCAAATTCATCTAATGAGAGATTTACTTTACCAATGGCATCAATTTTACTGGATGAAATGATTGAAACAATGATTAGAATAATTAGTAATCTAAAAATTAATGATGAGCGAGTTCAAGAAAATTTGTATATTACAAAGGGTCAAATTTTTGCAGAATTTGTTCTAGAAGCATTAATCAAAAAAGGTATTCCTAGATTCATAGCATATAGAGATGTACAAAGAGTTGCATTTGAAGCCCATGACAAAAAAATGAATTACATGGACGCATTGATTAAAGATAAAGCCATTTCAAAATCACTTACAGAAAAAGAAGTCAGAGGTATTTTTATTCCTGAAAAACATCTCGGTGCATCACAAATTATCATAAACAACGTAGATAAACATGTAAAGTCAGATGTGAAAAAATTATCTAAGTTTTAAAAGCTGTTTGTGAATTTTAGAACCATACTGTAATGCCTTTTTTTGTTTATGAGCAGATATTTCAGGTACACCGCAAGATATAGCAAGTTTACGTATAGCATGTTTCCTTTGTAAATCATCAGAATCAATTATTTTTTCAGATATAGGAATAGTTTTTGCAAAGGAGATAAATTCTTCATTTAACAATGGTTGTAATATTTTTACATTGAAATTAGAGGTAACATTATTTACTGCAATCATCATTTTCTTCTCATTTTCTAATTTCTTATTCATGACATTCATTACTTCATCAACACCAATTCCTATCGCTTCACGATATGCATTATAACCACAAAATAATTCATCAATTCCATTTGCAGTTACAACTGTAGAAATTCCTAGATCCTTTGCTAATTTTGAAACATAATAAAATGCAATTGAATTTTCATTCCAAGAAAGGTTATCTGTTTTGATTATTCCATTAATTTTTTCACTAATTTCTTGAAAAGATTCTGGATCTATTTCTAAAATTTTATGTTTGTATTTTAGAATTTCATTTACTTCTTTTGCAAAATTGATATCATGTGAATCGTGAAAACCAATGGTCAAAAGATGTATGTCATATCCACCATCATGCAATAATTTTGCAATTAAGGTACTATCGACACCACCTGAAAATGCAACACCAACAGAATTATCTAAAACAGTATTTTTGATAGCACGTTGTATCTCATCTAATAGTTGATTCATAATTTTGTGAATTGGATTGTATAATTTATTATTGTTCATGTGTTAGACCATAGCATGGGATTGGTAAAACTTTCAGATAACGAGATTGAAGAAGGTCTAAAAGAATTGAATGAATGGACGGTTCTAAATGGAAAATTACACAAGGAGATAGAATTCGGTGATTTTGATGAGGCATGGAAATTCATGACAATAGCAGTTGTAGAGATTCAAAAGATGAATCACCATCCAGAATGGTTTAACGTCTACAATAAACTCGTAATTGATCTTATGACACATGACGTAGGAGGAATTTCTGAAAATGATATGAACCTTGCAAAATTTTTAGATAAGATATAGGTAATTTTAGCACTTTAGAGATTTATAGACAAAGAACAAGATTTTAGACATGGAACCAAAAATTGCAGAAAAAGCATGGGACCCAAAACTTGAAAATGCAATTTTAAAAAAATGGGAAGAAGAAAAACTATATGATTTTCAATTACTTGACAAAAATTATACAATAGACACTCCACCACCATATCCATCAGGAAGACCATGGCACATAGGAGCAGCATCACATTATGCACAAATAGATATGATTGCAAGAACCGCAAGAATGTCTGGAAAGAATGTGTATTTTCCAATTGGGATAGATAGAAATGGTTTACCGGTTGAGTTGTACACCGAAAAAAAACATGGTATACGAATGAGAGAAACAGAAAGAGGTGAATTTTTAGAGTTATGTAAAAATGCATTAGATGATTTAGAAGCTGAGATGATTCAGATAATGAAAAGTCTAGGATTAAGTGGAGATTTTAAAAATTATTATCGAACTGATTCAGAAGACTACAGAAAATTTACACAGGAGACATTTATTGATCTTTGGAAAAAAGGAGTAATCTATCTTGCAACAAGGCCAAATAATTATGATTGGGTTTCTGGTACAACAATTGCAGATGCTGAAATTGTGTATGAGGAAATTCCAACAAAACTTGTTTACATGAAATTTATCACTAAAGAAACTAAAAAAGAAATAATCATAGCAAGTACAAGACCAGAACTACTATGTGCATGTAAAACAGTCATAGTTAATCCAAATGATGAAAGATATTCAGATTTAATTGGAAAAGAGTTGATTGTTCCACTTACTAATAACGAAGTAAAAATTATACCACATCATTCTGCAAAAATTGAATTTGGTTCAGGTGCAGTAATGGTTTGTAGTTATGGTGATCAAAATGATGTAGCATTGTTTAGAGAATTACAATTAGAGGAAGTTATTGCAATTGGACTTGATGGTAGAATGACAGAAGCAGCAGGAGAATATCAAGGATTGAAACCAAAACAGGCTAGAACCAAAATTATTGAAGATTTGGAAAATGCAAATCTTGTAGAAAAAATTGAAGACATATCACATAGAACGCCATTATCTGAAAGAAGTAAAACTCCAATCGAGATTGTTCCTATGGAAGAATATTATCTAAAACAGAAAGATTCACTCGAGAAAATGAAGAAATTAGGAGAAAAAATACAGTTCTATCCAAATATGCACAAGCAAATTTTGATGAATTGGTTAGATTCCATATCTATTGATTGGCCAATTTCTAGAAGAAGGTTCTATGGCACTGAGATACCAATATGGTATTGTAATGAGTGCTCAGAACCATTTGTTCCAGAACCTGGAAAATATTATCGTCCATGGAAAGATAAATGCCCAGCAGAAAAATGTGAAAAATGTGGTAAGAGTGAATTTACAGGAGAAGAAAGAACATTTGACACATGGATGGATTCTAGTGTATCGCCATTATTTGTTACAAAATTCAATAGAGATAACGAATTTTTTAAAAAAACATATCCTACTGCAATTAGACCACAAGCAAAAGATATTGTCAGAACATGGTTATACTATACATTATTACGATGTGAAAAATTAACTGGAGAAAAACCATGGTCTGAAGCATGGATAATGGGTTATGGATTAGATGAAAAGGGTATGAAAATGAGTAAGAGTAAAGGTAATGCAATTGATCCTTTACCAGTAATTGAAAAATCAGGTGCAGATACTTTTAGATTTTGGAGTGCAAGTGAAATAAATCAGGGTTATGACTTCAGATGCTCAGAACAAAAAATTGAATCTACAAGAAAGTTTTTGAGTAAATTATGGAATGTTTCAAGATTTCTATCTAGCTTTCCAATAATCAAATCAGGCCAATTATCTGAATCAGATAAATGGATATTATCTGAACTTGATAAATTAATTTCAGTGTGTAAAGAAGGATATTCAAAATATAATTTCTTTATTCCATCTACAGCAATTAGAGAATTTACATGGAATATTTTTGCTGCACAATACATAGAGATAGCAAAAGCAAGAGCATATGGAATTGGTTTTACAGATGAAGAAAGAGATGGTGCAATTTTTACATTACACAAAGTTTTATCTACAATATTGAAACTTTTAGCACCAATTACACCATTCATTACAGAACATCTTTGGAAAACATTATACTCTCAAGATAGTATACATGAAGAAAATTTACCAGACATGGAAAATGTAGAGGATATGTCAGAAATAACACAATTACTTTCAGAATTTAATTCAAAAGTATGGAATGAGAAGAAACAGAAGGAACTTTCATTAAAAGATTCAATAAAAATAGATGTTCCAGAAGCATTAAGTCAATTTAAAAAAGATTTAATCGCTATGCATAATTTAGAATCTAATTAAGATTATCAACTAATTTTACAAATGATTTGTGTAATGAAATATCCCTTGTAAGTTCAGGGTGAAATGCAGTTGCAATAATGTTTCCTTGTTTTACTGCAACAATTTTTTCATTAAATTTGGCTAATATCTCAACATCAGAACCAGTTTCAGATACAGATGGTGCACGAATAAACACGCCATTAAAAGAAGAGATTCCAACAGGTTTCATTGAAATATTTGCTTCAAAGGAATCTTTTTGGCGTCCAAAAGAATTTCTTTCAATTTTTACATCTAGAACATCTAAGAGAGGCTGTTCAACATTACCTACAACTTTATCTTTAGAATTTTTTGATAGAAATATCATTCCGGCACATATGCCAAATACAGGCATTCCAGATTCAATTTTTTCTTTAATTTTTTTTAATCCACCATTTACAAGTGACATTTGACCAATTACAGTACTTTCACCTCCAGGAATTATCAAACCATCAACTTCAGATATTTGTTTTATTGTTTTAACTTGGATTACAGTTCCATCAATACCTAATTCACTCATAGAAGCCATAGTAGCTAAAAAATTTTCAGTCACATCTCCTTGTACTGCAAGTATACCAATCTGAATTTTACTCATACAGTACTACCTCTTTCTTGCATTTTCAAATCTAAATTTTTTACATCCAAACCAAGTAGTGATTGTCTTTCATCAATCATTTTTTGTGCTTCTTTGACTTTATCTGATTCTTCCCAGAATGTAGTTGCAAGAACAACAGCACGAGCACGTTCTTGAGCATCTTCAGCTTTGAATATTCCTGAACCTACAAAGATTCCATCACAACCTAATGACATAAGATAAGCAGCATCAGCAGGAGTTGCAATTCCTCCAGCAGCAAAATTTACAACAGGTAATCTTCCAATTTTTGCTGTCTCTTCAACTAAATCATAAGATACTTTGAATTCTCTAGCCATCTTAACAAGTTCTTGCTTGTCATCAGAATCATACATACTTTTGATAGTACGAAGTTCTTCATTGACTTTTTTAATATGATAAATTGCTTCTGCAACATTTCCAGTTCCTGGCTCACCCTTAGTTCTAATCATTGCCGCACCTTCTTCAACTCTTCTTAATGCTTCACCTAAAGAACGTGCACCATTTACAAATGGAGTAGTATAATCCCATTTCCAAATGTGATGATATTCATCAGCAGGGGTTAAAACTTCAGATTCATCTATCATGTCAACATTAGTTTCATCTAGAACATTTGCTTCATACACATGACCAATTCTACATTTTGCCATAACAGGTATTGTTACATGATCCATAATCTCTTCTATAATTCTAATACTTGCAGTTCGTGCTACACCGCCTGCTTTTCTTACATCAGAAGGTAATTTGTCTAGTACCATTACAGATACTGCACCGGCTTCTTCAGCTATTTGGGCTTGTTCAACATTTGTCACATCCATAACAACTCCATTTTTTAGCATATGTGCAAAACCACGTTTTAGTGTGGAAGTACCACGTACAATTGAATTAGAATCAATTTTTCCACATACTATGCCCTTGGAATCAGGAATATCTCCAGAAAGTGGAATCATAGACTATCTGAGCCTCATCGATATTTATTCCCTTATGATCTCCATTATTAGTTCCAGTTCTTCTTGAACCATTGTGATGATTGGCGGAATCATTCGTTCGGTTGCATTCTGTTCAGGCCAGTATAATTGATTAGTATTTTCATTTAATGTAATCTTAAGACCAAATTTTTGATAGGTTTCAACTCCTTCTTTTATGGAAAATGATTCAAATGGTAATGACAAAAAACCAGTTTCTTTAATCATTGCAACAAGTTTGATTCTTTGTGAGTTATCAATTTTAATGATTTTTGGCGTACTAACTTTTCCATCTTTAGTAATAGAGTAAGTTACTGTGCCATCATTTTTTATTACAATAATTTCTGTTTGATCTGCAGTAATTCTATCTGTTATACCTGGTGAGACATTTCTAAGATGATGTGTAGTGAATTCTATTTCTGATTTATCAGAAGGATCTATTGCGGTATTTGATATTTCTGGTGTAGTAACTAATGGAATGACAATCATTATTGCAAGAATTATTGGAATTGCGCCAGCAACAAGAAGAATCGGTTTAACCATTTTACTGCAAATATTGCTAATTTGCAAATAAACCTTAGTAATAGTTAAAATTCCTGCATAATATTTCAATTCTTGTGGGTTCGTAGCCTAGCCTGGTAGGGCGACGGTCTCCAAAACCGTCGATCGTCGGTTCAAATCCGATCGGGCCCACTTACGATGTTTTATTTTTTAAAACATTAAGAGCAGAACCTGCTTTGAACCACTCAATTTGAGATGAGTTGTAAGAATGGATCAAAGTGATTTTTTCAAAATTTCCATCAGAGTGTTGTAGTTCACATTCAAATGATTTGTTAGGTGCAAAATTAGTTAAACCGTAGATACTAATTTTATCATCTTCTTTAATTTTTTCATAATCATTAGAATCGTTAAATGTTAATGCAAGAATGCCTTGTTTTTTAAGATTTGTTTCATGTATTCTTGCAAAAGATTTTGCAATGACAGCTGCACATCCTAAGAATCTTGGAGTCATTGCTGCATGTTCACGACTACTTCCCTCACCATAATTATTATCACCTACTATGACCCAACGCATGTTTTTTTCTTTGTAACTTCTTGCAATTTGTGCACAGTTTTCAATATTATTTGAAAGAATATTCTTTGCTTTGCCAATTTCATCATTGAATGCATTTACAGCACCTAAAAGTAAATTATCACTCAAGTTATCAAGATGACCACGGAGACGAAGCCAAGGACCTGCAGGTGAGATGTGATCAGTGGTGCATTTTCCTTTGGCTTTTAACATCAAATTTAATTCAGTGAAATCATTTCCGTCCCAAGAAGAAAATGGTTCAAGTTTTTGTAATCTGTCACTGTTAGGATCTATCAAAACATTAACATTTTCAGAGTTTTCTGATGGAGAAACATAAACTCCTTCAGTGATCACAAACCCATTAGCAGGTACTTCAGGAGCAATTCCAGGAGGAGAGAGTTTAATTTTTTGACCATCTTTCCCCTCAAGTGAATCCTCTAATGGATTAAATGATAAACTACCTCCAAGTGCAAGTGCAGTTATAATTTCTGGACTTGCTATGAAATTCATTGTATCACGTTTTCCATCATTACGTCCAGGGAAATTTCGATTAAATGATGTAACAATTGAATTTTTTTCTCCCTCTTTTAATTCAGGTCTTTGCCATTGACCAATACATGGACCACATGCATTAGCAAGAACTGTTGCACCAATTGATTTTAGGGTGTCAATTTGCCCATCTCTCTCTATAGTAGAACGAATTTGTTCAGAACCAGGAGTTACTAATAATGGGATTTTTGCCTTGATTCCATGTTTTTCAGCTTGTTTAGCAATGCTTGATGATCTAGACATATCTTCATAAGATGAATTTGTGCAACTTCCAATTAGAGCAACAGAAATTTTATCAATGTACTCTTTTGAGTCTACTTCATCAGATAATTTTGAAATCGGTCTTGCAAGATCAGGCGTATGAGGTCCAACCACATGTGGTTCAAGAATTGAAAGATCAATTTCAATTACCTTGTCAAAAAATTGTTCAGGGTTTTCTTCTACTTCAGGATCTGCTTGAAGTAAAGCAATGTGATCATTAGCAAGAGATGCAATCTCTTTTCTATTTGTCGAATTCAGATAAGTTTCCATTCTTTTATCATAAGGAAAAATGGAACATGTTGCACCAATTTCAGCTCCCATATTGGTAATTGTTGCTTTACCAGTACAGCTAATTGATTCTACACCAGGACCAAAATATTCAATAATAGAATTTGTACCTCCAGATACTGAAAGTTTGCCTGCAACGTATAGTATAACATCTTTAGGTGCAGTCCATCCACTCAGTTCACCTTTAAGATGAATACCAATTCGTTTTGGATAAAGTAATTCCCATGGTAAACCAGCCATAGTTTCTGCTGCATCAAGACCACCAACACCAACAGCTATCATTCCTAATCCACCAGCATTTGGAGTATGAGAATCGGTTCCAATCATTAGACCTCCAGGAAATGCATAGTTTTCTAAAACCACTTGATGGATAATTCCAGCACCTGGATTCCAAAATCCAGCACCATATTTACTAGATGCTGTTTCAAGAAATTTGTATACTTCGTTATTTTCATACATCGCTAATTTTGTATCAGATTTTCCTTCAGTTCTTGCTTGGATTAAATGATCACAGTGAACAGTGGTTGGCAATGTAACTGATTTCAAACCAGCTTGCATAAACTGTAACATAACCATTTGACCAGTAACATCTTGTAATGCTACACGATCAGGTCGAAGAAATACATAATTTTTTTTTCCATCTAAGAGTTTATCTAAAAATTCATCTTCAAGATGTCCAGCAAGAATTTTTTCAGTAAGAGTTAGAGGTCTTTTTAATGTAGTTCTGAATTTTGGGATATTTTTTTCTAATTTACGATATACTTCTTTGACCATTTCAGGTGTGGTTTCTATTGCAATTTTAGACAATATTTCATAATGTAATTTTCAGTTTATAAACGGTCAGTGATTAAGATTTCAAAATTTTAACATACAGTTATAAGAGAAAATACACTATCTGCTTTTGTTGTTTTTATTATTAAAAAATCAATTAACTTGGAGAATTGACATACATGGTTAACAAAGGTTTTCCAAAATTTGGAATGTCACAAGCAGGAGCATATGTCACAGCATTAAAAAATTATAATTTACCAGATTTTATTCTAAAATTAGTTGCAAAAGACACAAATTCTGAACTTTTAGAGAGAGGAAGAATTGACGATAGATTACAGAGTATGAATGATCATGCATTAGAGTTACTAAATAAAATTTTTGTCGACTGTCAAGAAGATAAAAAAGGAAAATATGCACAGTATAGATTTTTTGCATATGTTTCAAGCATGTATCATAAATGTGAGGTTTTGATTAATGAAAGTATTCCAGGTAAATCTGGTAAAGAGCACAAGGTTCCAATTGCGATAAAAAGTAATGGAATGTACATAGCAATTGCGTTTAACAAAGCAACAGGAAATTCTATTAACAAAAAAGATGTTGCAAAGTTTTATGATGTTGCAGATGATGTGAAAAGTGGAGAGCATGGAACACAACTTATTGACGCAATTTATGGATCGTCTGTTGGTTTCAAAGGAGATGCACTAGTGGAGTTAGAAAATCTTAGTAAATCAAGAAAAGATGATGCTGAAAGTAAATTAGAATTCAAAACTGCAAATTTTGAAAATAGAATTTATTCAGTTGTAAAATGCTAGTATTTTATTGTCGAAATGTCCATTGAAAGAAATTTTGGTTTATCATTAGTAATTTTATAATTTTCATCATATTGAATAAAAGGTAAGTTATTGAAAAGATGTTCAGTTTGTAAATCATGAACATCTTCAATGTAACGTTTATGTTTTTTTTGTCTTAGCATTTCATGCAAAATTTCATGGCATACAGTAGTACAATTTTTTTCTGCAAGAAATAATTCATCATAACCATTTTTTGGTTTTTGCCAAAGTGCCATTCCAAAATTTTCAGAATGGAATCCTTCACATGTGCAATCAGTCCAAAATGGTCTAAAATGTGTCAAGTAAAAATGATAAATTTCTTTTCCACGTTGGCGATGATCATCTAATAGATTATGCGAGTCAAGTTTTTGAAGTATGCTTCTAGGCTTTGTAATCATTTCATCACATTGAATTTCATATGATTTTGAAAAATTTTCTTGAATCCATTTTTGAAAAAATTTAGCCATATCTTTTACATATTCAAATTCATCTTTACGGTATTCAAGATCTTCTTCTTTAACTACAAAAATAAAGTGTAAGAGCATTTTAACAAAAAGGATGTAATGATTAGGTTTGACCTTCTATGCCCATAAGGGTTAAGGTAGATCTAATCTTTTCTATTTTTCTTATCTTCCAAGTAATTGTTTCACGTAATGCTTCAACTGTTGACGATTCAATTTTTGCCAAAATGTCATAAGCACCAAAGGTACCGTGAACCTCTATTACGCCTTCAAGATTTTTCAACTGAGCGATAATAGCTTCCTCAGAACCAAGCTCACAGTTAATGAGTACATATGCTGTTGCCATAGTGAATCTACAACGTTCATGTATATCAATTATCCTATTGGAAAAATTATTTATCAGATAATTTTAAAATGATTTTCCAAATATTTTTGGGTACAGGCATAAAAGATAATCTCATTATTCGTAGTAGTTCCCAATTTTTGAAACTTTTTTGAAGTTTCATTTCATCAAGAGTAACAGGATTTTTAAATAATTTTTTAAATTTTACATCTACAACAATGAATCTTTTATTATTTTCTTTTGGATTCGGATATGGATCAGAAGTAATAGTCATTAATCCAACTACTTGTTTTTCAACACCCGTATGATAATACATAATTTGATCATCTTTTTTTGCTCCTCGCATATGCTTTAATGCCAAATTATTATGAATACCATCCCAAACAGTTGTTTTATCTTTTTTTAGATCAAGAATGTGATAACCTCTAGGCCCACTTGGTTCCTGTTTTGCAAGCCAATAGTTTACCATTTAAATCAAAATTAATTTTATAGATGCACATTTATAATTTTAAAAAATGTTCCCCGGTCCTGACTCGCAAAAAATCATTGGTTTTAGCCAAATCCTCATTTCAGATCTGAAACCGGGGTTGCCCTACATTGTCGCAAACCTGGGTGAATTAGAAATCATTGTAATCCGTACGATCTCATCATCCTAATCCGTCTGAATGCGTGCTCTTTGGGCATTACCTAATTAAAACTAGTCAAATATTAATCCAGATAATTTTATTTCAAAACCCGCTACAGAAGTTCTAATTCGAAAAGTTTCTAGGATTTCAGTATTTATTTCTCCAATCTCACCAATTTTTTTCTCATTAACAAAAATATCAGCATGCCTTCCTTCAACAAATAATTCTTGGTTTTTAGAAGTTTTTGTTTTTGTATTAATTTTGAAATTAGTTCTAAGGAGAGATTGCATTATTGCTTTAAGTTCAGAATAATTTGTGTCCTTGTATGCAACAATTACCGCCAAGTTAATAGATTCATGAATAGGCTTACCTTTTGAGAAGACCACACCAGATTCAAATAATTTTTGTGGATATGATTCATGAATGTTTTTTGAGAGATTTTCCAGTAAACCAGGTAGCAAAGAATCACGAAGAATTGTGTGTTCTTGACTTTTTGAATCCAAGACTGAGATGATTTCAGATGAATTCCTTTTTGTCATATTGTATAGAATTTTTTTGCTTGTGAGACTTGAATTTAATGCTTCAAGAAATCCAAGACCAACTGCAGTTTTTCTAATTAGTTCTGTGTTAATCGTTATATCATTTTTTTGACCGATAGTTGTTGAGGGAGACAATTTTGGTTCAATGTTTGCAATTCCATATCCTAGAGCAATTTCTTCTACTAAATCCATTGGACCAAATATATCAAATCTATATCGTGGAATAATACATGCTATTTTTTTACCTTTGACTGATGCATCTAACCTACATTTTTTCATACATGCCACCATGTTTGATAAACTCATGTCTATTCCAAGTATTTCTGAAGTGAATTTTGGATCATAGATGATAGTTCTGTCTTTTAACTGAGGAGTAGAATTTTTGTTTCCTGAAATCTTCAATTCTTCAAATTCAAATCCAGCCATCTTCAACGTAGACACCACAATAGAAAGTGCATCTTCAACAGAGTCTTTGTCAATACCAGTAACTTCAATTAAGATGTTTTTTGTATTTGACGTAACAGTCGTTAATGCAGAGTTGATTATTGGAGGAAAAGAGATCGTATTTTGTTTCGAATCTAAGATTATCGGTATATTTTTATCATTTTCTATTACCCATCCATAGTTTTGACCTTGTTCAGTATTGCTCAAAATTTCATCAATTGTTTGTTCCGTATTACTGTTTAATGGAACAAATCTGTGTTCTCTTGAAGTTGTTGTGTATGTTAAAGGAAAAGAGATTTTATCAGCATCATGTAATCCGATAGAGGATTTCTTTCGTTTTCTTCCAATTCCATCATGTAGATCTTCCTGCATCCACATCAACTGTTGAATATCATCACTGTCTAGAGTACCATTCTTGGCAATTATACCAGTTACATAAGGTCGAATTTTTGTCAGAGACGAATCTACTTTAATTGCAAATTTTCCTTTTTTCTTAATACTAGTTTTTTGTATTCCTTTTTTTATTCCAAATAATCCCTGTAAACCAAGTGCCACGCCAAATTCAGTAGAATAGTCAGGTCGGTTTGGACTATATTCAATTCTAATTTTATCTCCATCTTCAGATTCTATATCTAAACCAAGAAAGGGTAAAACATCAAGTATTTGTTTTCTAGATACATTTCCAGAAACTAATTTTCGGATTCTACTTATGTTTAATTCTATTACAGGCAATTATACACTCCTCAACCAACTTATATTGTTGTTATAAAATTCTCTGACATCATCAAGTTCATATTTCAACATTGCAATTCTTTCAATTCCACCACCCCAAGCTAAAACAGGTTTGTCTATACCAAGAGGTTTTGTCACTTCAGGTCTAAAAATTCCCATACCAAAAAGCTCAATCCATTTTCCTAATTTTTCATTATACACCATTGTTTGTAGAGATGGTTCAGTGTATGGAAAAAATGTTGGCCAAAATTTAATTTTTGTTAAACCCAACTTTTTGTAAAATTCTTTTTGAATTCCCATCAAGTCACGCAGAGTTGTGTTATTTCCAATTACAATTCCTTCAATTTGATTGAATTCAACTAGATGCTTGTAACTAACTTTTTCATTTCGAAATACCCTACCTAATGAAAAAATTCGTGCATTTTCAGGTTTTTGTTCTGCAAGATACTTTATTGTAACACATGTGGTATGTGTTCGTAAAACCATTTTTTGTGATTCAGATAATTTCCAATCATATTTCCAGTTTTTACTATGAGATAATGATATATTTTTAATTTGTGAAGAGGTTGCAGGATTTTTTAATTCTGTATCTTCGAGATAAAATGTATCTTGAAGTTCTCTGGCAGGATGATCTTGTGGAGTGAATAAAGCATCAAAATTCCAGAAGCTTGACTGTGTCATACTTCCAAAAATTTCAGAAAAACCAAGATTGACAAAAATTTCACGTATTTCATCAATGGTATCCTGTAGCGGATGTGTTCTAGCTGCAAAGATAGAAGATACGTCAGCCTCTACATCAATTGCACCACTAGATGATATACTAGTATCAAGAGAAAGTGCTGCATCAGCTAAAGAGATATTTTTTAATTTCTCGGATGTTTGTATAATATAATTTGGACGAGAAAGTAAAATTTTCATAGCTAAAGAATTAGTAATTTCTTCTTGCGATACAGTTTTTTCACCTATGAATGAAAGAAGTTTTTCTTCAGGGGTCTCTATTGGTTTTTCTTTGATTGATACTAAAGAATCAGAGTTACCTTTTTCAATTTTTATCCAACCATTTTTTTTAGCATTTGCAATAGCTACATTAAATCCAGCACCAGATAATGCAGAACGAATTTGTTCAAAGGTTTTAGGTTCATCTTTAAGCATATTGATTAGTTTTCGTTCAGGTAATCCATTTTTTAGAGAATCAAGACCGTTAGGACCTAAAGAGAAAGTTATCTTTTCAGATTCAGTTACTATTGCAAGTCCTTTTAGACGTAACCATTCAATTCCTCTACGAATTTGATCAATTGAAAGTTCAGTATTTTTAGATAATTGTTCAGGAGTTTGATTTGGAACTTTTTGTAGTGTTTCTAAAATTTTTTTTTCTATATCATGAAAAACTTGTGACACAGTACAACGTCCCAAAAAGACTTTTTAAAGCTTAACCTAAGTCAAACTTGAATGTCATCAGATGAATTTGTCGTAACTCCATGGAACGTGGAAGGAGACATAGATTATGAGAAATTAACAAAACAATTTGGAACTCAAAAAATTTCACCTGAAATTTTATCAAAAATAAAGCAAATTACAGGTGAAGATCATTTTATGTTGAGACGAGGGATTTTCTTTTCCCATAGGGATCTAAATCTTATTTTGGAAAATTTTGAAAAAGGTAAAAAATTCTTCTTGTATACAGGTCGAGGTCCATCAGGTAATACGCACATAGGTCACTTGGTACCATGGGTTTTTGCGAAATGGTTACAAGATAAATTTGATGTGAATATCTATTTTCAATTAACTGATGATGAAAAATTTTATACAAAATCTGACTTAACCTTAGAAGACACAACTAAGTTTGCATTAGAAAATGCACTTGATTTTATTGCACTTGGGTTTAAGCCAGAAAAAACAAAAATCATAATCAATACTCGTAATATCAAAAAATTATATCCTATTGCAGCTCAAGTTGCAAAAAAAATAAATTTTTCAAATACAAAAGCTGTGTTTGGATTTACAAACGATACCAATATTGGAATGATTTTCTATACATCATTACAATCAGCACCATGTTTCATTGAAGATTCACCGGTGCTAATTCCACTTGGAGTAGATCAAGATCCACATTTCAGAATTACTCGAGATATAGCACCAAAAATAAACAAACCAAAACCAGCTCTGATACATAACATTATGATTCCATCACTAACAGGACCTGGAGGAAAAATGTCGGCATCAGATGAAAAAAGTACTATCTATACAACAGATTCTGCAGAAGAAGTAAAAAAGAAGATTAACAAATATGGATTTTCAGGTGGACAAGTGGATATTGAAAAACATAGAGAACTTGGTGGGAATCCAGACATTGATGTTTCTTTTCAATATCTCAGAATATTCTTTGAACCAGATGATGAAAAATTAAAGAAAATCTATGAAGAATACAAGTCAGGTAAGATGTTAACTGGAGAACTAAAAGCAATTTTAATTGAAAAGATTAATTCATTTTTGAAAATACATCAACAAAAACGAGAAGAGGCAAAAAAGAATTTATCAAAATTCTTATTATCAGATGAATAAAGTTGCGATTGTCACACAAGACAAGTATGAAGCACTGAAATTAGCAAGTTTGATTTTTGTTAAAGAAGGAAATGAGACATTCATTACAGAAATAATTGATGTTTTTGAAACTGAAATTGTAATTTCTATAAAAGATAAATCAGTACACAGTATTGTCTTAAAAGATAAAGAACAAGTTGTCAAATTTACCGATTTCATGCAATCAATAATTGAGAAAAAAGGAAAAATTACAGATACATTAACGAATGAAGATCTTGTTGAAATTACTAAAGAAAATCTAAACTAGTGATTTATCCATTTCAAAACTCAAGATTTCTTGGACTTTCAGAAAATAAAGCTGAGTAGAATAAGGCATTTGTGCTAAATTATTTTCTACAGCAATCATAAAGTATCTAACTGCTCTTTTAGAAATATCAAGATTAAATTTCATTGGTAAAATTGGATCCTGTTTTACATTGATTTTATCTTGTAACCATGGAGGAGCCATTTCCTTTGTATCAGCAATAATTTTTTGATACCAAAAAGATAGATGATCGGGTTGTAATCCTTTTTGTAATTGTTGAACATCATTTTGTAATTTTTGTAATAATGGATGAATTATTGACATTGCCAAATATTGAAAATTTTTGTTTTATCAGGATTACTCAATTTATGAACAGCGATTAGTCAACTAAGACATTTCCAGAGCTATCAATTTCAGAGTTTCTTATTCGCGTAGATGAGATTCTATTTCCATCTGACGCCATTTTCATAGGAACAATAACTATTTCGACAGGCGTTAGATTCCGTTCTTTACGTAAGGCATTCAAGATATCACCTTTTTTACTGGTTTCATCACTTACCACTAAAGCATCAACATCACCCTCAATTATTGCAGGACCAAAATCATCATCTAATTTTGCAATTTCAAATGAACAATCAGGAAACTTTTCATGAATAATTTTTTCCAAATTTTCAAATCTCTGTTCAAAATTATTTGTGATATTTTTACCATTCTTTGTAATAAATGAATCAGATGTTAAACCGATTATGATTTTTTCAGAGATTGAAATTGCTTTTTGAAGTAATATTAGATGACCAATATGAATAATATCAAATGTACCACCTAATGCTGTTAAAGTGAACATTACGTATAGAGATGGTTTTGTTTAACATAAACTCTCGGATTTGAGCAATTATCAAAGAATACCAATAATACTAATTGGAAAAATAAAATAAGTAAAAAGAGTTTGATAGAAGATTATCTTCTTTTTCGCATTCCAGTTATTGCGAACCAGTAAACTAGTCCTGGTGCTAGACCAACAATTAGTGGAATCCAAACTGCTATTGAGGCTTCATAACCTGCCATAGTAATTTTCTCATATCAATGATATTTAAATCCACCTTCAAGTTCGATATTCGAAAATGATCGATTAAGAAAAAAATGGTGGACTCGAGGGGATTTGAACCCCTGACCCCTCGCGTGCAAGGCGAGTATTCTACCAGTCTAAACTACAAGCCCAATGATTGCTTGAATAATTATGAGAGTTTAATTGTTGTCTTTTGGAATATTTGTAATACTTTTATTTGTTGTAAAAATTGATTTTTTTATGGCATTAACAGAATCAACAATTTCATTAAAAACTGGAGACAGTGCACCAGAATTCAATCTAAAAGGTATTGATGACAATATGCATTCACTTAATGATTATTCAAAAAAGGGATTATTGATTATTTTCATGTGCAATCATTGTCCATATGTAAAAGCAAAGATTAACGCAATTAAAGAACTACATGACAAATTCAAGGATCATATTTCAATTGTCGGAATTAACAGTAATGACTCTATGAAATATCCAGACGATAGTTTTGATAGTATGAAAGTAGTCGCTAAAGAAAAAGGCTTAAAAATTGATTATTTGGTTGATGAAACTCAAGAAATTGCAAAAAAATATGGAGCCGTTTGTACTCCAGATCCATTCTTATTTGATTCTGAAAAAAAATTAGTGTTTCATGGACGAATTGACGATGCCATGAATCCAGATGCAGAAGTAACAGAAAAAGTGATGGTAAACAATATTGAAAAATTCCTAGATGGTCAAAAAATTGAGAAAGAGTTTGATCCTTCCATTGGATGTTCAATCAAGTGGAAAGAACAGCAAACTTAAATGACCAAATCCTCGAAAATTTGCGAGGGCTCGTAGCTCAGCTTGGCTAGAGCGTTCGACTGATAATCGAAAGGCCATGAGTTCGAATCTCATCGGGCCCATTAATTTACTAAATATTTTCATGTTTGGTATTTGACCATTGAAGAATATCCTCAAGTTTAGTGGTGAATAGATCTGCTTTTATTTTCACTTTTTTTCCAGTTTTTCCAGATAAGATGATAAACAAATTATTTTCAGATTTTTCCTTAACTGAATAAAATGAATCAGAAATGAATTTCAAACCTTCTTCTGTTTGAGAGAATACTAGAATCATCATTAGACCTTCTTTTAGTTTCCAAGTCTTTGAGAGTATCTTTCTGAGTTCAAGATCAAATAATACATCAATTGACGAGGACATATCTCCAACCGAGAATACATTCCATTTTTGAGAACGAAATGCTGCTCCAGCTGCCTCAGAAAATAATAAAGATTCAGAATCAGCAGACAAAATGATTATATTTTTTCCAGATTCAGAGTGAGTTGAATGGTGGGTAATCATTTGGATTGAATTCGAGATTATTCCAGTCATCAATTGTTGTTCAGATTTTCCAATTTTTCCATCATTAAATAATTTCTGAATTTGAGGAATTGTTGGTAAAATAACCTCAGTGATTATTTTGTCAAGTTTTGCATTAGAATTAATACAGTTTTTTATCAGATTGTATGCAGGTTTTTCCATACAATCGATGATATGTGAGGTGAATTTTTCTTGAGCAAGAAAATAATCATCTGGAAAATTTAGCTGTTCCATATCCTCATCAACAAACCATAAATTCAGATTTCCAATATTTTCTTGTGTTATTGTTCCTTCAGCTGCAAATTTATTCAGATATTTGGACATTGTAACACGATTAATTCCAAGTTTTTCAGAAACTTCAACTCCAGAGATTCCAGACTTTGAAGAATGAAGTAATTTAATTAAACGAAATTTTACATCATTTTCATTATAACCACGAGCCATATGAAAATACTAGATATCTATCGTATAAAGTCTAATTATGATAAAAAATGATTTACGCACAAGGTGACAAATTTTACTGAAAAAACATTATATACTTGGTACTGCAAAGTACGGTAAGAGAAGGTAAAATGCCAAAACCAGGATTCAAATCAATTACAATTTCAGAAACAGTTTATGAAAAGTTCTTTGAGGTTTATGAAAAGAACAAAGACAAACTGACAATGAAAGGCGTCAATAGTTTCGCCGGTTATATCACATACATGTTAGAAGATTCAATGTTAAAAGACAAGACATTTGCAAAATATGCTCCAAAATTAGAATTAATCTCAATTGAAGATGATAGGGTAATCGTAAAAAATAATATTCAGAATAGGATTGCAGAGATTGTTTTGCAAAGAGGCGAATTATATTGTCAATTGTGTGAGGTAAAAGACTGTCACTGTATTGGTTATGTTTGGTCAATACCAGAAATTTATGAAAAACTAAATTCCAAAGGTCTCAGAAATCATAGATAAAGTGGAGGAGGAGGGATTCGAACCCTCGAACTCCTGAGAGACGGGATCACCCATTATTATGATCTTAAGTCCCGCGTGTCCAAAAGCATAATCGCTTTCTTTGGCCAGGCTTGACTACCCCTCCACTAGAAAATCAACAATTTGCGAGAAATTTAACAGTTGATGTTAAAACAAGAGCAATCAAGAATTATAAGTATTCCAGATATTGAAAAATTTATGCTTCGATAGCTCAGTCTGGTAGAGCGTTACATTGGTAATGTAAAGGTCGTGGGTTCAGATCCCGCTCGAAGCTTTAATAATTTTTGATAATGATTTCTTTATGTCCTGTTCGCTTTGCCGGATTGGAGTTTATTGCTCTATTTGCATTGATTTTAGAGATCGACCAATGCTCTCCTGAAAAGTGATTTTTGACAGTTTTTGAGTTTGAATTTGAGAGTAAAACATGACAGCCTTTAGAGCTAAGTTGATTTGCTAAATCAGCTAATCTCTGAAGGTCATCTTCTGTGAAATCCCGATGAGTGTAACTTGTGAAATTGGCAGTACTGCTAATTGGCTGATATGGAGGATCAAGATACACCAGATCGCCTTTTTTTGCATCATCTAAAACTGCTTCAAAGTCCCTACAGGAAATTTTGATTTTTTCAGTTTGAAGAGTTTTACTAACTGCAGTTAAATTTTCTTTATTGACAATATTGGGATTTGTATATCTTCCAAGTGGTACATTGAACTGACCTTTTTTGTTAACACGGTATAATCCATTAAAGCATGTTTTGTTAAGGAATATCAGTCTAGATACTTTTTCAATTTGCTGTTTTGGTTCTTGCTTTCTTACTTGATAATAATATTCAACAGAATCTTTATGATAGTTTTTTGAGTGATTTTCTAAAGATTCTAGGAGTTTCCCAAGTTTATCACGAATTGTTACATATGCCAAGATTAAGTCAGAGTTGAAATCAGAAACATTACATGATAATCGTGGCTCGTTTGCAAGTAGATTAAACATAACAGCCCCCCCTCCCAAAAATGGTTCATGATAAGTACCAAATTGTTTAGGAAGATTGTTTTCTAATTCTCGCATAAGTTGTCTTTTTCCCCCAACCCACTTTACAAATGGTTTTGATTCAGTTACAACAATCTGATGGTATTCTTGAGCCAAGACTAATTACTTTCAAAATGAGGTTTTCTCCAGTCTAGTGAATCTAAGATCACCAAATGTGAAGAATTAGTTGATTTATGGGTAATAGGTTAAATACAAATTTCGTTTTTCAAAATTCCATCCAATAAGGCACAGCCTAACTAGCAATAATAAAATGAAAAGAGGAAATGGGTTTTTCTAATCCCACTTTGACCAAGCGGCCATCCATCTATATGTCCATGTTGTAAGTTTACAACCTAAAGCCGCAAATGTACAGGCTAATACTGCTCCAGCACCTGCACCAAGTGCAACTGGGCTGTTGTAGAATTTACCTACCTGCGGTTCTATCGGGGTCATATATGGTGGTAACGTTGGTCTTGGATACTTGAATGCAGTCTCTAGTGGATCAGCCACTGTGATCAAATTGACCATGTTGAATAGTGGTAATGACATTCCAACTAAGACTCCGCCGAACAGTATCAGAGAGTGCTTATTCTTCTTTGTTGCCCAGTACGCCAAATCCAACAGCATTGCTGATGGTAGCCAAACTGGTGTAACTATGAAGTCGTATGGGTAACCTAATGCGAACCATGCACCTTTTGCAATCCAAGTATAGACTGTCATGATAAGTGCATAATACGTTGCGGTTCCTGGAACTCCAGTGAAGGTGAGATAGTAACACGCACCTACAGTGAGCATAAGTGTTTGAGATATTGAGAATACTACAAACGATGTCCAGGCCCAATCAGTATAGAAGATGTAGTCTCCTGCGTTAATTGTTAGCAGAGTTGAATTGACTGCGACTACTACTATGAATAAATAGTGAGTACATCGTCTAAGCCAGACCATGAAAATATTCCTGTCGGTTAGTATATAAAAATTTGGGAAATTCACGAGATCGTGCATACGAAATCGTGACTAGGTTTGATAAAAGGGAAAAAGTCCTAGAGGACTATTTGATTATTTGCCTACGAACATAACGATCAAGATGGTTCCGATGGTCGTTCCACCTAAAACTGCACCTAATACACCGTTACTGCTCTTGTTTGTTCCTTCTTCCATTACTTTAACACAGAAGAGGTAACCAATTGCTTCTACAATGGTCAGGACGATAAATGCATAATGTCCGCTTGGTGTAGGATATGCCCAAGGATAAACGAAGTATCCTGCTGCAGTACCACCAAATGTTGCGAGCCATGCTGCTAGATATGATGCGGTGATCATTCCAGTCATGTTTTCAACACGACGGCCAATCATTTTTTCGACGTCAGCAGAACTTGCTCCGCCACCGCCACCTGAACCAAATCCTTTTGGAAGTGTCATATGGAATAATCAACTGGCAGAATCTTTTTAAATCTTTCTTCATTTCCGAGCCTAGACCGATCTACCTCTAGGTAGGAAAATTAAAAAAACAAAGTACGGAATTCGTACCTGATTATGGTATGGATCTGCTGTACAATTTACCCTCAAGGGCCATTTTGTACATTTCTGCAACATATGGGTTTTCACCAGGTGTTTCTGCACCTAATTCGACGAGTCTTGCATAGACTCTAACTACATAAGCTAGAGCACCCATGAAGGCTACGACGACACCCATGTTAAACATCCAATGGTTTGGAACTGCGAAAATTTCTTCGACGAACCAAAAGTGCCACATCTCGTTAACACCAATAGTAAACATGGTTGCAAGATAACCTAAGATTGTCATCTTTAGACCTGTGTTCATAGAGTTGTTTGGTCCTCTCAATACTGGGACTTTTCTATCATAGATAGCTGCAAATCCCCAACCTAATGGTAGTGCTACAAAGTGAGAGTATAACCACCAATGTGCTGGAGTGAATGCTGAATCTCTAATAGAAGTCTGATGAAGTGAACCATCGACAAAGTTGTCGACTTCTACGGATGCGGCTGTTGATCCCATAGCGATGACTACTAACCAGATTTTCTTTAGTCTCTGGATTTCGACTTCTTTTGGGAGTAATGCCGGCATTTGTGCCATAGTAACTATATGTGCTTTTTGGAATATAAGCCACGAGGTTCATGATCTATCTATTTTTGCCAAAAAAATGATTTTTTTTCATTCAAAATTTGTGTATTTTATATTAAATACTTTAAAAAATGTAATTTTTTTATTGTTTTTTTACTTAGATTCAATGATTAACATTAATGATTAACATTGAGATTATTCATGAGGGAAATGCCGTGGATCGATAATATAGTTAAAACTTAAATTCCTCATTTCTGTCGATTACTATTAAGGGATAAACATGGTAGATAGAAAAGTTATGGCATTTGCACTTGCAGCCGTTATGGTAGTTGGAGTCATTGGACCTAATGTAGCAACAATGATTCAAACAGCTGAAGGACACGGTGTACAAGCACAATTGCAAAGTCGTTTCATTCGAATTGAGGATGAAACATTCAATAGACAATCCCTCCAAACCGGTGAAGTTTTGACTTTGAGCGGATCATTCGTAAGTTTGATTGATTCAGACATGCGTGCATGGTCATCAATATTTTCAGAGTCAACTAACGCTGGTAACAGATGGGAGATTCTAGCAAGAGACCCACCAGGTAATGTCTTTGACATTCCAGGTAACGATGTTGTAGATTATGAAATCTCAGCACGTGCTCTCGAACCAGGAGTTTACCACGTCCACACTCAATTAAACATTGAACACGTCGGACCAGGACTTGGACCAGGACAAACAGTCGTTGTAGAAGGAGATCCAATTCTCAAACCAATTCCATACACCAACATCGCATATCAATCAATCATCATTGCAGTTGGTTATGTAATCACATTTGCAACAAGACCTTGGCAAGTAATCTAAACTTCACTCTTTTTTCCTTTTATTGAATTACAGATTAAGTTCATACACAAAATTCAATACACTTAATTTTCTGTATAAATAATTAAGTATAGATTAACATTTAGTCATGATTAAAAATTACAATTTACTTTTTATCTTCAAGAAGGTTAAACCGATTATGACCCATGTGTTCAAAATTGATCATCCGAATATTCATGAAAGTTACTTCAAAGGTAAATTCTCAAACTTCCATTTCAATTAAAAAAGAAACAAAAAGTTCTGGTTAGATTTTCAGGTCCTAATAATCTAGCAGTAGAAGATCTTCTACCATTTGAAGGAGAATCAAAGTGGTTCGAGGTGGACTCTACATCAATTACATTTTTCATAGTAGACCATCAAGACGAATCTGATACATTAGAAATAATTAATGATTTATCAGAGGCTTAGAAAAGACTTTATTCCAAACTAGTTCAGTTTTCCTATGAATTGGCCAGGAATGGGAGACCCAACAAAACGAAAAAAGACATTAAAATTTTTAGGGATGACAGCAATAATTGCAATCTCAGTGGGAGTAGGAAGTAGTTTAATTCAAGGCCAAATGAATTTGGATAATCCTCTCAAAGTTTGCATTAATGATAGAGATACCAAATATGAGATTTCAGTGAAATTGGAATTATATATCGATAAACAAAGAGCAGAGATTCCTGCAAACATTGGATTTGAAGATGGTTGTCAAAGATCACTATACACACTTAATGATGATGGAATCATCTATGCAGAATGGACAGAAGAATATCCATTTGAGATCGGTCATTTCCTATGGTCATGGGAATTTCCAATGAGAGACATGGAGCAAAGTAAATCAAAGATTATAGTCAATGGTAAAGAATCACCTCATTTTATCAACGAGTTACTAGTTGACGGATATACATACAGAGCTGAATTTACATCAAAAGATTATGATACCTCTAAAGATGCTGACTTTATGCCTCCAGAAATTTAATAGATTTTGATAAGTTGTAACAGACGATAATCAATAATAAATAACAAAGTTCTAGAGAAGAATAAAATAGAAAAGAAAGAAGATTGAAGGATTACCAGTATTTTCCATTATCTGGAATTAAACCGATGCCCTCATTCTCAAAGTGTCTATCAAGTTCATCGACCCATCTTTCACGATTATCTTTGTATCCCCATCCATGAATACGTACCCAGTACGCAATCAGTGCGAGTAGGAATATTGTGAACATGATTGTTCCAAAGATGTATACCATAACATCGTAGAATAGTGGGTCATAGTTTGGACCGAGTTGTCCGGTCAGACTAGACAATATACTCAAGATTGTTCCGAATACAGGAATCATCATTATTTTGAATTCAGAGGTCGATATAAAGATTTTTTTTGATTCTCATAAACCGAGATCAGCAAGGCTAGGTTTAGGAATAAAATAAGAAGTAAGGAAGGAGATTATCCTGTTCCTGGTTGGGCATATTTTCCGGATCTTCCTCTTATGAAGAAGGCACCAGCAATACCACCAAAGATTGCGGCTGCAATAGCAGATGCACCTAGTACACCACCAGCATCCATGTATGGAGTACCGGAACCTGCGCCTGGATTATTACCTGCATATTCAACTTTTCTCTTTGCGAGTTCTAAGGAGTCTTCTAAAGACATTGATGGATGTCCACCGTCTTGGCTACCATCTCCGCCACTGCCCATGTATTGAGCAAATGCGGGAGCAGCTCCCATTGAGAAAATGCCTGCTAGAAGTGCGCCTAATACTATTGATTTGTTCATTTGTATCTAATTTTGTTTGGACTATCGTTATTATTTAACTTTTTTCAATAATCTCGCTAGATACATTTAATTTCGTACGTAATTTAGCCAAAAAAATGGGAAGACTCCACACACATAATCATGGAAAGTCACATTCAATCAGACCTATTGATCCAAAAAAACCAGATTGGATCAAACAAACCAATGAGGAAATTGAGGGACTGATTATCAAATATGCAAAAGAAGGTATGACTACCAGTCAAATTGGAATAAAACTAAGAGACCAACATGCAATTCCTTTAGTAAAACCAATCATTAACAAAGGAATTAAAGAAGTTCTAATAGAAAATAAATTAAATCCGGAAATTCCAGAAGATTTGAACAACATTGTGATGAAGGCAGTTAACCTTCAAAAACATCTTAAAGAAAATAGATCAGATAACAGAAATACAAGAGCCTTAGAATTAGTTGAAGCAAAAGTTCACAGACTATCTACCCACTACAAAAAGACAGGCGAGATAGATCAAAAATGGAAATATAAGTCCGTAGTAGCCCAGCTAGAGTAATGGGAAAAGTTTTAGAAGAATCATTATCCAATTTTTCAGATCGGATTTCAGATGCAGTAAAATCAAGGAAAAATATTCTAGTTACAACTCACATTGATTGTGATGGAATTACATCAGGCTCAATAATTTCAAAAGCGCTAATTAGACATGGCGCAAAATGTACAGTTAGAACAACTAATGAATTTAGTGAAAACCTAGTTGAGATGATGCAAAAAGAGACAAGAGATTTACATGTAATTACAGATTTGGGAGGAGGTTTTGGAAAATTACTTGATGAAAAATTATCAGATAATTGGCTAATGTTAGATCATCATGAAATTTCAGAAGATGAGAAAGATAACGAACGTGTCATTAATGCATGGAAATTTGGAATTGATGGAGGAGTTGAAATTTGTGCTGGTGGAATGGCATATTTGGCTGCAAAGGCACTCAACGACGAAAATGAGGACTTGTCAAGTGTTGCAGTAGTTTCAGCATTAGGAGATAGGCAAGATCAAGGTGAGAAAAGATCATTCACTGGGAAAAATGTAGAGATAGCAGAAACTGCAAAAAAATTAGGGCTAGTAAATATCGATTTAGACTTACTACTAGTTGGAAGGGAAACAAGACCACTCCCAGACGCAATTGCATTTACATCTCAACCATTTATCGAAGGTTTGACATGGAACAGAGATGCATGTCTTGCAATGTTAACTAACGCAAAAATTCAACTTAAAGATGGAGCAAGATGGAGAGTTCCAGCAGATTTGACACAAGATGAAAAACAGAGCATTATTGAATCAATTAGTAAATTTACACAAGGAGAAAATGCCACTCAAATCATGGAGGAGCTTATTGGATATACATACACATTCCCAAGAGAAGAAAAAAGGAGTTTTCTCAGAGATGGTAGAGAATTTTCAACTATGTTGAATTCTTGTGGGCGAATTAACAAGTCAGGAGTTGGAATTTCAATTTGCATGGGAGATAGAAACACAATGCTAGAAGAGGGTAAGAAAATTTTATCAGAATATAGAGGTATGATTAGAGAATACATGAATGTATTATCTAATGAGAGATGGAGAACAAATAATATGGAAAATTGTGTGATGGTAAATGCTCAAGGATTGGTTCCTGAGACCATGACGGGTACAATTTCATCACTAATTGCAGGATCTCCAAAAAATTCAGGAAAAATAGTTATTTTGAGAACAGACGGATCAGAGGGTACAATCAAATTTTCATCACGTAAATCTGCAAGTTGTAAAAATTCCATAAATCTTAGTCAATTGATGAGAGGAGGTGCAGAACAATTTAACGGAATTGGTGGAGGTCACGAGGCAGCCGCAGGAGCTAAAATAACTAAAGACAAATTAGATGGATTTTTAGATTATCTTGAAAGTAATGTTACCAAAATGCCAGATAGAGATAGTAATCAATAATATTTCTAAAGACAAAGCCAAAGTTATTGAAAAGGCACTAGAACCAGATAATATTGATTTTCCACAAGGATTGAATTTAGAGATTAAAGAGAAAGAAAATCAACTTGCATTTTATTTTTCAAATGAAGGTGATTTACGAAAGTTAATTTCTACCGTTGACGAGGTATTGGAACACGTAAATCTTTCTATGGAGGTAATAAAATAATGCTAGATCCAAAAATCATTAGAGATGAACCTGATCGAATTAAACAGATGCTAAAAGATAGAGCTGTAGAATTTGATTTTGAAAAAATGTTAGAGTTAGATAAAAAAAGAAGAGATGTTATGTTCCAAACTGACGAATTAAGACAAAAGCGCAATGAAATGTCGATTAAGATCGGTAGTGAAAAAAAGGCTGGAAACGACGCATCAGGATTATTACAGAAGATGGGCGAAATTTCAAAAAAACTTGATGATTTAGAAATTTTAAGAAAATCAGTTGAAGAAGATTTTCACAGATTGTCTTTCTCAATACCTAACTTGATACATGAATCAGTTCCAAAAGGATCTGATGAATCATTTAACAAACAAGTAAGAATATGGGGAGAAATTCCAAAATTTGATTTTGATATAAAAGGGCATGAGGAGATAGCCGAAAGTTTAGGATTGCTAGATATCGAGCGAGCCTCTAAAATTGCAGGTTCAAGATTTTATTTTTTGAAAGGAGATTTGGTCAGATTAGCTCAAGCCGTCACATCATTTGCGATGGACTTGCTAATTGAGAAAGAATATCAATTGATACAACCACCTTATATGATTAATAGAGAATCTATGGAAGGCGCAGTTATTGCGGAGGATTTTGAGGATGTTATTTACAAAGTAGATGCTGAAAATCTTTTTTTAATTGGAACCTCAGAACATGCAATTGCATCTATGTATACAGATGAAGTTTTGGATGGAAAGACATTACCACAAAGATTTGGATCAATCAGTCCATGTTTCCGGAAAGAAGCTGGAGCACATGGAAAAGATCAGAAAGGGATTTTCCGAGTACATCAATTTGAAAAACTTGAACAATTCGTTTTTGCAAAACCAGAAAATTCAGTTGAAGAACAAGAGAAAATGATTAGATATTCTGAAGAATTTTTTCAGAGACTCAACATTCCACATAAAGTAGTATTACTTTCTAGTGGAGATATGGGAAAAGTTGCAGCGAAAACATATGATATAGAGGCATGGATGCCTAGTCAAAATGCATACAGAGAAGTTTGTTCAGTTTCAAACTGTATGGATTTTCAAGCTAGAAGATTAAAGATTAGATTTCGAGATAAAACTAATGAAAAAACACAGTATGTTCATACATTGAATGGGACACTAGTAGCAATAGAAAGAACATTGGTTGCAATTTTAGAAAATAATCAAACAAAAGATGGACATGTAAAAGTTCCAAAAGTTTTACAGAAATACTTTAGAGATAATCTCATATAATCTAGAACAGTTTATATTCAGAAAATAGTCGTCGAAGATAATTGGCAAGAAAAGCTCGTAAGATCAAAGACAAATGGAAAGAAAAGAAATGGGTAAATGTTATCGCTCCAGATTCATTTAACAATGTCAATATTGGATACGTTCCAATTACTGATGACGAGAATGCCAAAGGTAGAATTTTAGAAGTTACACTATGGGATATTCTCAAAGGTGATCCTTCACAACACCAATACAAGATAATTTTCCAAATAGATAATGTCACGGATAACAAAGCCAAAACAATTTTTAAGAGATATGAGTATTCTAAGGAATTTTTAAGAAGTTTGATTCGAAGAGGTTCATCTAAAGTAAACTTCATCATAGATGCCGAAACAAAAGACAACTATGTATTTAGAATCAAAATGGTTGCTCTGACACACAGACAATTGAACACATCAAGACAACGTCAATTGCGCCTAATTGCAAAAGATGTAATTGAAAAAACAGTTCCAACAATGGATATTGATGGATTCGTTCAGGCTACATGTTATGGAAAGATAAACTCAGATATTATGGCTGCTGCAAAGAAAGTTATAAAATTAAGACATGTTGGATTAGAAAAAGTAAAACTAATCAAAACAGCATCTGCACAGACAGTCCTGCTTGAAGTAAAAAGTAAAAAAACAAAATCAGAATAGACTGATGTTTTAGAAATGCAATTAGAAATACGAATTGATTTAATTCTTCATGCCACAGAAAACGAGAATAAGGTTCTAGAAGAATTAGAAAGTGTTTTCCACATAGTGCAAAAAAATTTTCAGATTGAACAAGTTCCAGGTCATTTTAACAATCCAATATTACTAATTTCATCTAAATTGAAAAAAAAATCTGCCGTAGACTTTGTGAAGATATTCTTTTCAAAAATGAAAAAAGAAGACTTTAATGAAATTTTTGATAATGTTGACGAATATGTAACATCATCAGGTTTGAGTTTACGCATAAGTAAACAAATGTTAATCTCAAAAATTTTAACAATATCAAGAGAAGATGCAATAAAGATTAGTATTAGTACACCAGTTTATGTTAAAAATGAAACAAAGAAAATTTATCAAGAATTAATGAAAATGTGATTTGGATAGATCATTTAATAATATTTACTCGTAAATGAAAAAGGGAATGAGGAAATAAAAGCCGCTCCAGTCTGAGTGCCAAACTCTGATGACGCCGCGACGAACCGACCCAGATATCTAATTCGGATTGTTTTAAATATTGATAGAAAAAACAATGACTTGTTGAATACAGATTATGATGTAATTGTTGCAGGTGGAGGATTAACAGGAACTATTGCTGCTCAAGCTATTTCTTATTATTCAAAACAAAATTTGAGAATTCTTTCAGTGGACAGAAATCCAGAACATTTACCTGGAAGAAAATCATCTCCAGGATGGACATGTGGAGATGCATGCTCAAAAGAGGCAGTTGATTATATGACTGAAAGAATCAAGGTGCCATGGACTAGACCAGAAATTGAACATGATGTAAAAGGAGTTATGGCGTTTTCCCCTGACTATGAAACTGCAATTCCATTTGATGGTGCAGGATATATGCTAAATAGACAAAAACTTCCAGAAATCCAAAATGCCAGAACAAAAAAGATGGGAGTTGAATTTGATTTTGAGATTAATCTTTCAGGACTGATTTATGATGGAACACAAGTTGTAGGAATACAAGGAGTCGATTATAAAACAAAACAACCATACAAAAAAACTGCCAAATTAGTAGTAGATGCAACAGGAATTACATCTATGTTAAGAAATCAATTAGAAAATTCTACAAAGGTAGAAAGAAAAATTGATAGAAGAGATGTTGAATCAACTGGAAGACATATCATGTATTTTGAGCAAGGAGAGAATGATTTAACACAATTTGATCCAGATTATTGTATAATTCACTTAGATCAAGACATTGCACCAGGAGGATATGGATGGGTATTTCCAAAAGGAGATAATAAAGTCAATATTGGATTAGGAGTTGAGAAAACAATTCTAGAACAACGAAATAAAAGATTAGGAAAATCAGATAATGTGGCATCACTAATGAAAGAATATCTTGAACGAAACAAGTCAATTAAAAATGCAAAATTA
>Ga0208971_1000297_pt1 | contig 37367 bp, 29 predicted proteins | sample AOAMet1_18_M0_10_2_FD_188229 | JGI IMG/M metagenome (GOLD analysis project Ga0208971, IMG submission 188229) | Ammonia-oxidizing marine microbial communities from Monterey Bay, California, USA - CAN11_18_M0_10 (SPAdes) | ecosystem: Environmental > Aquatic > Marine > Intertidal zone | place...
TAAAATATTCCCTAGCCCTTTGTTGCCAAGATGGGTATCAACTTCCTTAAGCCAGTTTTTCAATAGACCTGAAGGTGCAATGATGAGTGACGGCTTTCTGGATGACTGAGGAACCTGGTCTCTGTACAGCGCGAGCAGGACTAATGCCTGCAGAGTCTTACCAAGACCCATATCATCTGCAATTAAAACACCCGGCATCCCCTGGTTATAAGCATTAATGAGCCACTTAACCCCGACTTCCTGATGTTTTAGCAGCCTTGTTTTTGGGGCTAGCGATCTTGGCATCCCATAGAACAGCGGCTGCGCTGGAGGCGCCTTCTTTTTCTCAAAGTTAATCGACTGAAAGTTGTCTAAGGTTTGGACTACATAGGGACCCTGCTTAACAGGTGGCTCGTCTTCGGGGCCTTCAGGCTCTGGAGGTTTAGGATCTGGTTTAACAGGGAGATATGAGGTCATTTCATCATGCAAGCCCTGCGTCACAGGAATACTTACCCCATTAAAAGAGACCTGACTCTGGCCAGCAAGTAAAGCAGCACCAATGGTATCGACCGCGTCCTTCAGCAACTCCTTTGGAATCATCACTGAATGTGAAGATCCAACCTGGCCAAAAATTAGTACGTCCGTACCCCACTCGTTAGACTCAGTTACCAAGAAAGGTAAGTCTGGCGCACGCCACTCATTAATGGCAGTCACCCGCTCTGAAAACTGGGATGTTTCTATAAAGGCAATGCTAACCAGATCGTCAACACTATCTTGACCATCAATAAACTGAGAAAGTACGGCAGTTGGCGCCTTTATAAAGGCACGACGGGTATCCTTGTCCGCTCGACAAACTTTCCTAAAGCCCTCCATTGCAACTCTGATAGATGGGTCGATGTAGAGGTACTCTCCATTATCGAGCAAATATGTGCGTTTCGCCGACCCAGTCTTTTTAAACTCCGCTGCAAACGAGGCGCATTGTGATGGGGGCAAAATTTGCTGTGCCTCATCGTACAACTCTTCACTATCCTCGACCGTATCCAACAAGTGCTTTGAAAACAAGACTGGATTTAATTCAGGGTCACCTAGGTCTCCGGTGACCGAGGCAGAGAAGGCAGCAACATGCCTCAGTTTAACGTTAGCCAGCAGATTATCGGAGGCTACCCCCTCGGTCTCTAGGTCTAATAACTCGCTTGCCTTGCCTATAGCCTCGAGCTTCCCATCGCTCGTCTCTGGAAAGTCTCTCACGATTCCACACAGCTCATATAGTGGTGATGGGATTCGATATTGACTGCGCCCAACCGTGAGAATACTGCCGATCCTGTTGTCCACGAAGATCGGGCGGGCCATATCTAAAAACTCTGACTGCAGCTGAATAGAATTATCGAGAACACGGCCCTCAGACCATACCCTTAACTGATAAGGAACCGATAATGGAAGGTTTAGCGCCTGCGCCTGCTGTTCAGTCAACCCTGCCACTTGGCTATGCGACAATAGAACGGAGGTCGCAGACATATCCTCAAGATCCTGGATTGTCTCGGTAAGGGCAGCAAGGCCAATAAGAACAGATGTATTTCCACCAGACTCCCATTCCTCGATAGGTAGGAGCTTTTGGGTAGATTTGAGGAATGACTTACTCCTACTAACCAGCGAGATAACTAACCCTTCGCTCGAAACACTCCACTGAAAGCTATTCACACGAACCTCCTTAAGCCGCTGTAGGCGTTTACTCTCTGGATGATTCTAGCCCTCCACCTTCCACTTTTATCGTGCACGATACGATCTCTTTTTTCATCGGCTACTGTCGCTCTGAGATCGCCGCCATCGTACCTCTTTAGTGACATGGAAGGCGCGTTTTCATCAGTATCCCGCCAAACCCGACATGCGCCAGAATGACTCCACTCAACTACTTTGGCATTACCTATTTGCATTAATAAAACACATTGATCATTTTTTGCAGACGATAGCTTTGCCCAAATTAACTTTGCAAAATCGGAGTCACCGCTCTGCTGGTAACGGATAGCCTCTGAATTACCCTTGGAACCTAAAATAACCCAAGCATCAGTAACCAAACCCTTGTTAAAATAGTCAATCCAAAACTCACGCCGCTGCGGGAACTGGTGATCATGCTCGCTACCCTCTACAACTTCCTCAATCAGCTTAAAGAATAGGGTAATAGATTGAAAGATATGCCACTGCTTAACGATATTTATACAGTGATCTCGTGTCTTGTCCCCGCCAAGGTAGTCAGATATTTTTGGCCAATTGCGGGCGTAAATCCTTGGGTCATGGTAGTTATTATCAATTAAATCCTTGGCTTTAAGATAACCCGCTGACTCTCTACTTGATTCCCGAGAACCATAAATCAAACTCACCAGAGCAAATTCTCTTACACTTTCATGAACGGAATCCTGCGGGCACAAAATCTCAATGAGAACCTTGAGTTGCGAGTCTGTAAGGGGCTTGTTCATACAATACTTAGCAAAACCTGATAACAACGCGTTAGAAAATGCCCCACCCGATACGCCATCCGCGCTGAAATTTATTTCATGGAGGGCCTCTCTAGATATTTTTCCGTCTAAAATCCGTCCCGCTATTTCATGAAAGTTTGGCTTAGAGCTAAGAACATTAAAGATGCTATCTATGTCTATCAGACGATCACCTAAGCTAGACCTATTTGCACTTAAACCTTTGCGAACACGCTGACCGATTTTGGATGATGTGTCATAGTAATACAGCCATGATCTGAATATTTTAGGCCAGAACGAGTGCTTACTGGAGAATTTACGCAGCACGACTTCGCCAAACTCTGGATTGAGCTCTTTGAATCTAGGGTCTAGAACAAACCAAGGTAGGCTTTTTCTTTCGCTAGGCGTCAGACCCGCTCCACCCGCGTTGATAACTAAGCGTGAAATAGAGGCCGCATTAATGTCTCTCTCTCCAATCTCCCGCTCTTTTGCCATTAACTCTCGAGATTTTTCCAGGCAATAATTAGACCCAGGTAACTTGACCCTATGGAATGATGCTGCCGACCGCCCAGAAATACTCATAGCCCCTCCTCTTTAAGGGGAACACCCGCCTCTTCTAAAATGCGCATGTAGGCGTCGACATCCCTAGGCTCATGCATCAATATCCTGAGATCAATTCTACGATTAGATGCCCTACCAGCGCTGCGCTCATTAGACCCTATTGGTCTAGTAGCACCGTATGCGGAGACAGCAAGAACAGGTTTATTGCCGCTTGATATAGGCGCATAAAACTCCATTAACCTAGGAACGTAGTCGATAATTTTTTCAAATGTGTTGGTCGCACGGCGAGCAGACAACTTGAGATTAGAGTTAAGTAATGGGGCACCCAATAGTGACCTGGTAATAGGGACGTTATCGGTGTGGCCCTCAAGAAAAATTGCTTCAATAAACGCAGCGCGTCGGTTGTTGTATTTGGAGCGTAAGCATTTTTCGTGCTCTCTGAACGGGATTCCTCCAACCTTCATTACTGAACAAGGGAGTACCAATGACAATCCTTCAGCAAGTGCCTTAGCGGCGCCAGCGGCTGCTGATGGATTTTCAATATCGTACCTGCCAGAGCCGAAAAGAACGCCCTCAGGGAGTCGTAAGATACCGTTCTGAATATCTAACTCAACAGACTCTATACCCTGAGATACAAGGTAGCTTTCAAGCCAACGAAGGATATTCGTTCTCTGCGCTGTGACTCCCTCTAAATAGCGGTCTAGCTTTTGTCGGGCAACCCTCTCTTCACCACCCAGACCTAATTCCTTAACTAATTCTTCATTTTCAATTTGAATAGACTCTATTTTTTCTGCGTCAAGTTTCGCCTGGAGGGCAAAGAACATAATGATCAAAATAAAAATAAACAAAAGGCCAACCATAATGTCGGTCATAGAGATAAAGATACTTTCCTCTTCCTCGTGAGGTTGCTGTCTATTATTCCTTGCCATTTAGACGCCCCTAACCGTTGCGGGGGTCTGGATTACGCGCCGCCTGAGCGGCCAACGTATCCTCGAGGGCCTCAATTGCGCCCTGCAAAACGCCTACCGAACCCGCAAAGTTCTTATCTATTTCCGTGACATACGTGGAAACAGACTGGAGAACCTTTTCAGTTGACGACTCGATACTACCCAACAGCTTTCCAAGGTGTTCATCACTACCGGAGAGTTCCTCGATCTGCTTGCCCACCTCTTGCTTCAAGACATCAACAGATTGGCTTATCAGATTAGTTGCGGACGCTACATCAGCTGAAGAGGATGAGAGAGTCTGGGTGAGCTCCTGCATTAGCTCTCTAGTCTCAGATGCATAGGTTGATAAAGGCTCTATTACAGCCTGTAAACCTCCGCCTGCAGCCCTAAACTGGACGCTAGCTTCGCGAATACTTTCTGTAGAGTCAGTTAATTTATCATTAATTTGATTCAAATTTTGGGGCATCACCGTTAGAGAATTTTCCAGCTCAGATAACTGCCTAGTAATTGTAGAGAAGGCATTAACCAGATCAGAGGTTGACTCCTTGAAGCCATTTGAGAGTTCTTGCCCGGCCCTTGCAATCGATTCGCCAGCGGCCTCGGCCGCAGCCGAGACCGATGCGCTCAAGGCCTCACCACCTCGAGTAGCTATTTCCTCTCCTGACCGGGATAGAGTTTCAATAGTTCCGGCCAAGTCAGCAACAAGTCCTGTCACAGTAGACGCAGACTCTTGGATACCCTCATTCATGCCGGCCATGGTCTTGCCTACCCCGTCGGCTACCGAGTGAGTGCTATCCTCCATAGAAGACTTGAGTCCGTCCAGCATCTTTGTAAAATCCGAGTCAAAGCTTGCTAGCGCGCCTGATAAAATATCTGTAAGCCCTCCGAGCTTGTCACTGACTGCGTCAAGGGTACTTGCAACTCGCTCCATGCTCTCCCCTGCAGCACCTTGAATACCCTTGGTAACCTCTTCAGTGATCTTTGTAAGATTCTGGATGTTACTATCATTAATATCAGCTCCCATATCAGCCATTTTTTCTACCAAAGGGCTTAAGGTCTTCTCCAACGACATCTGTACCTGCTCACCCACTTTCATAGCGAGGTCGGTATTAAAGGTTTGTAATTGAGAGAGCTGATTACATAGAATTTTATTTGACTCGACGGTCAGGCTCTCTAGAGTGAGGTGCCTAACCCCCCCTTCAATGGAGCCATTTAGAGACTTTAACTCTGACTCTAACTTTGACGTAGATGATTTAATTACAATCGTTAAGATAATAGAGGTAAATAATGCAAATAGAGAGGCGTAGAACTTGGCCGACGCGGCATTAAGTAGACCGCTTATACTCGCCTGAATGGCTTGCGTATCTCCGGCAGCTTGCTCGATACCATCTACAGCACTAGACAGTGCCGAAATCAGACCCAAAAACGTTAGAGAAAGCCCTATGCCAATGAAGATACTAGGTAGTGACTTGGTAAAACCAGCACCCATGTTAAGGTCATGGAGGTTGAAAAACTCATGTGGTCTCTCAGTATTTGAGCACGGTTGTGATACCCCATCATCACCCTTAGCTGGCAAAATCAGCGTCTCACTGAACTCTTTCCAGGCGAATTTGATCTTGGGTAAACCAAGTAAATCTTGATTAATTAGGTTGTAGTTGTTTGCAAATTCCGACTCTGAAGCACCCTGTTCTAGTACCTGTCTGGCTTTTTTGATGAGGCGCCAATCTTTAAAGGAAAAGTAGGCAATATAACAAAATATCAGGAGCCCTATAAACATGATTACGAGAGCTATCGCCGGTCCAATACCCTCTGCTCTAATCCATTCAAGTAGCGGCCCTAGGTAGCTCGCAAAAACCTTGCCTATCCATTCCATTTGCCCGCTCTCTCCACTAATAGTTATTCAGATTTGCAACAATAGCTAATAAGCCAACCTATATCTACAAATTAAAAATCTTCTAAACATGCCCATTAAGATATGTAATGGCAATAAACCTATCCTAAGACAGGTTAGATAATCATTTTTTATACACATTAAGGTTATCATCTGTAAATATTTCCAGACGACGATAAGGCCTACCACTTCTCGATTATCTTCTCCAGCGTCTTAAGTTCTGCCATCTTTGCTGGTCGGGCGGCACGAATAGCTCTTGTTTCACCTCCATGCACAGTCTTTGCTATACCGCAGCGCTTTCGGCCTTCTTTTGTCTTAGGACCTGTTGATTTACCACCATGGAACCTACAAACACGCTTTCCCCTAACTGAGGGTGCGCCACACTGTCGTTTTGTACGTTTAGATAAGGCTTGGCATCGGCTACACCGAATCCTCCCGGATGCTAGGGTCATGAATGTTTCCCTGTCAGAGGGAGATTGATTTGATTTCATGCACAGGACTCCGTGGACTGAAGGGAACTGGTATCGAATTCAAACTCCATAAACTCCATAAACTCCATAACAGATTCTTTGTGGAGCTTGGAGTAAGTGGCCCAAAACTCCATAAACTCCACCCCCCCCTATATAGGGGGGGTAGTATGGACAGTAAAATAAGTAGTTAATCCTCATTCAGGCAACCAGTACCATGCGTTACCACTTTCATCTAAACCCGCAATCAAAAATTCGGCGCTGACAAATGAGTCTATTAAAGTCTTTGCCCTATTTGAGCGCTTGCCTTGATCCACGGTACCCAGAGTTTCGGTTATAGCTTTAACTGCCGAATCTAAGTTTACGCAGCAAGTATGAAACAGTGCCCCTCCTCTACCCCTTTTAGGACTCCGGTCAACCAAGGTCTTCAGTGCTTCATAAGCCGGTTTCTGCTGGGACCCTTTCGGGGTTGGAGGTCGCTGTGGTTGTAAAGCAGATGGTTCAGGTTCGACCGTACAAGACGTTTCATTAGCACCATCTTCATCTTTACCAATAACATGTGATTGAAGCCTAAAATAAAATTTCTCCTCATCAGGACCATCTTTTGCTTTAGCCTGACTCCACGCTTTAGTCGTACCCGTTTTTGTAACCGCTATAGCAGAATCAAGCGCAGCATAGAGTGAACTGTGCCCTCTCAGACCTTTTGCTTGGTCTTTGCCCGTATGATGTATTAGGACAACTAACCCCTCTATAGCTTGCTCTAGCCACTTTGCGCGAGCTAATGTAAGTCCCATGTCACTACTTGAATTCTCGTCCCGCCCCGGTGTAGCACGGTTAAGGGTATCAATAATAAGTACTGATGCCTTAGGCGTCTGATCGATAATTGCTTGGACGTCGGCAGGGTCAGTGAGATCAAAGTCTGCAAGTACGGCACTAAAATTCGGTGGTAGCTGCTTGTTCCGTCCAACCTCCCATGCTTTAACTCTATTCTGTATGCCTGCGGAGCCCTCCAACCCTAAATAGATAACTGAAGTCGGCTTACATTTTTTTCCAAACCAATCAGTACCTAAGCAAATGGCTGTCGCAACATCTATCGCCAGAAAACTCTTACCACTCCCACTTGGGCCATAAATTGCAGCAATGCCGCGTGTAGGCAGTACACCCTTGACTCGCCACTCAAGCGGAGGTAAGGCTAGTATTCCGTCTCTATTTAGCAACTTATACTTTTGTGTCGTTACTGGTTGTGCGAGTTCAATATCCTCAATTTCATTTAAATCATCAAAAGGAGATGCTGAAGTCCAACCGTTCGCCTTGGCAATATTTACTAACGTCCCGATGTTATTTCCTTTACCGGGATCATATTGGTCAATGAGGGCGTTAATAGCTATTTGAGGTTCTAGCATCAGAGCTCACCCCAGTGCCGCTTAGAACTCCGACTCCAATCCTCTATTAACTTGGGCCCTATATCCCAATTGAGAGAGCAAATAGACCACACAATGTTTCGCCATTGATCGTATTCACAATCTGCTGGGCAGTAACTCAGAAATTCTTTTACTTTGGCTATATTGCAATCGCTCTCTTGCCACCCATCAACACCCGAAGTTTTCTTTACTAGAGGCCTTGGTGCTAGAGAGGCCCGGCCAAACTTGATCCTATTGAGACATGCCTCAATATTTACTGCGTCCCCATCAACCGATAAAAATACATAGTCCTCGATACGCTCTATAGGGCATCTAGGCAGATAAAAGTATCGAGAGAGATCGGTGCATGCTGTATCGATAAAGTCCGTTATACCTAAGTTCTGGGCAACGTGGAGTAACAACGATTTATGGTCGGCTGGCTTAATCGGTTCTGATATATCCAGTACCAATCTAAAGCGTGGATTGTCTGGCGTGTGATTATAAGTCGAGTGCAGAATCGCTCTATACCCATTATCCCTAATAGCCATTTCCAACTCAGCCTGAGTAACAACACTCCCTTTATTATCGATGTCGAAGACTAATAATGAGGTTGAAATTACCCGGTCATTAGCCCTAGGACCATCTGGGATGTTTGCTGCCACCCAGCCGCGACCTTCTTTAGCTCCTCCTATGACACGCTTAAGTCTTTCGCAGAGAGAAGGCCAGCTTATAGATCGAGCCTGCATCGGGTGGCTATGAGAGCTACTAGTGGCAATATCTAAGGTCATGGCTTGCATAGCTCCACCTCCGTCATAACCCAATCTAATAACGCTAAAACTTCCAATGAAAGTTCGTATACACCACCCTCCCCAAAACGTAGATCTCTAGCAGTCTGCTTCCAATTACTTTTAAGCTCCCTTGATGCCTGTTCTGCTAGATCAATCAACCTCTTAATTTGGGAATTTACATAAGCAGTTATCCCATCAATATCATTTTGTGCTAAACCCTCATGCTCTAATGAAGGCAATGCCGATACGAGCTCAAATGCCAGAGCATAGGCAATCTCACAGGTCTGTTTTTTGGTATAAGCAGCCTTATCGTAAGAAGTGCAGCCTCTAAGGTTATTGCAGGCTTTTTTGTTACCAACAGAGCAATTACCTATATTAATGAGATTATCTGGAAGACGCCTTAACCGCCGTTGAAATCCTCTTATTTTATAAAGAGAGCTAGAGACAAACGGGTGTTTCTGTCGGTCTGTTAGGCCTTTCTGATAGGATTCATGACAGGGGTATTTATATAAAGTTGTCATCTCAAACCTCCATCAGCGTTAAAAAGACTGACTTTCGTTTGAGGTGCAGCTCTACTACGAGACTGCGGATTTCATCTCCTGTTAATCCAGCCACTTGGGCAGCAGTAAGTATATTGACTTCGCTAGTAGGCCAACCGACAGCTCTTTCGCCTAGATTTACGGGCTTTGTAAATAGTCCATTTTGAATGTCTCGATAGTGGCTACTGCTTGAGCGTGCTCTTTGGGCGAGCACTTGGGGTATTTTAAGAATCATACGATTCTCCCGTAATAAGATTAAAAAACCAGACCTAAGAAGGAATGGATAATTAAACTCACTAAGGGACGAATTCAGTGGTTGAGCATGCTCAATAGGTAATGTTTGCGACCTTGGGTTTACCTCTCCCAGCACCTAATCACTTAGGGGTCTTTAGCTGTCATATAGGACTTTATCCTGTCACTTAAGCCCATGCAAGCGGTACTTTTTTAAAGAAATTATGAATCGTTACGTTTAGATATTTCTAGATATAATTCACTACGTTCTGCCCCTAAAATAATTTAGATTTTTTTCAATATTATATTTGATTCCAGTTACATGAACTCCTTTAACTTAAATAATCACACCATTCTTGCATTAGCTTGGTCCTTTTATTAAGCGTGGTAGACCTTTGATAAGCAGCTTCAGCCTTGTCCTTCAGCTGATGAGCGAGACAGTGCTCAATAACCTCTCGTGGGAAGGTCGTCTCTTCCGCAGCCCAGTCTCTGAATGTTGATCGAAATCCATGTACAGTTGCAATGCGGTTGCTTACCGGGTCTAAAAAGCCATCTCCAGAACATAAATCTTTCGCATGCAGAGTTTTGATTACCTTGCCTAGCGTCATATCCGATAGTACTCCAACTGTCCCTTTAAATATTAGGTCTGAGCTATCACCCACTGTAAGTGCGCTTAGAATACTGATGCAGCCTGATGAGAGTGGGACTACATGTTCTTTGCCAGCCTTTATACGCGATGCAGGTATGGTCCAAGTCTTATTGCTGAGGTCGATTTCACTCCATGTTGCGCCTCTGGTATCACCAGACCTAGCTGCAGTAAGTATGGTGAACTGAAGAGCTTTTGACCCTGTCGTTGGAACCAATCTTAACTGAGTTAAAAATCTACTAGCACATACATGGGGTAATGCAGGATGGTGCTCTGGCCTCTTAAGTTTTTGTGCAGGAGGCAAAATTGTATCTAGATGGCCGTAAAGTCGTGCTGGATTGTCGCCTGTTCTAAATCCGTGAGTAGTTGCGTACGCTAAAACCCTTTCGACACGCGCCCTCACTCTGCTAGCAGTTTCAGTTTTAGTAGTCCATATAGGTGTTAGGATCTGCAATATGTCTTGAGTTGTTACATTGGATACAGGCATTTTACCTATTGTAGGAGACGCGTATTGTTTCAGTGAGCTCCTCCACTGAGCGCGAGATTTAGCATTACTCCATTGCTTTTCAATACGCAGAATATATTCGGCAGCACATTGATCAAAAGTTCGGAGATTAGCTCGAGCTGCTACCTTACTAGCGTTTGCTTTCTTGCGGAGATCTACAGGGTCATGTCCCGAAGCAATCTGAACAGCCATCGCTTTTGCTGCATCTCTTGCATTCTTTAAGCTAATTGCTGGATAACTACCTAAGCCGATATCCCGAACCTTTTTTGCCACGGTTGCTCTAAGTATCCAGCTTCTGCTGCCGGCTTTTGTAACTTGCAGCTTGAGACCGCTAACTCCTCCAACAGAATGTAAACCGGGTGCCTTGATATGACTCACGGCTATTGCGCTTAACTCTATTGCTTTCTTTGGCATAACTTTATTACCCATTAACCTACCCACTAATAATTGTAGCATTTTATGGGTTTGTGTGGGAGCCTATGAAATTATAATTGTACAAAATACTGTTATAATGAGCCTTTATAAGGCGTATTCAGCTCTTATGGCCTGGAAGCATTGGTATAGCATGGCGGACTATCCCACCGCCATATAGATCAAATAAGCCTCTGTTTTTACAGGGGCTTTTTTGTGGCTGACGCAGAAATAGCCACTGGAGTTACAGCTAGAGTTACAACTTCGAGAGCTAAACTTCTTTTTGAGGTACTTTTGGGTAGTTATCGGATGGGTATTTCGCGATCGCCAATCTCTCTTAGCGATAGAATTTCTTAAATCTAATATTAAACGCGTCTCCATACTCTTTTTGAAAGTGAGCTTTAGCAACCCATATCTAGCCAGCTCAGAAAATCAGCTTGGCGTCGGCATGTGAGACTGAGTAGACTCTGTAGGACACCAACAAATGGCATGGGACAGATGACGACGATTAATAAATCGACATTACTAGAATTGACTGATGAATACATAAATCAATGGCACGATGCTAGGTTGGGTCAAACACGCCTTGTTTCAGAACATTTGACCGATGACGTTCGGGATATATGTGAAAAAGATGTACAAGATGCCATATCAGAATTAACACAATCTCCGTTTTTACAGTTTCTAACAGAACACTATCAGCGTGATTTAAAACATATATCTAGGATGCTCAATGAGCCTCATGGAACATCTACAACGCTAACTCCATTTTTTGATGCGTTGGGAGCAGAGTATTGGTCGAATGAGGGTATGTTTGAGTCCGCTGTGATTTACACCATCGCCGCCGCAATTCATGTTAGCGAGCAACCAGAACAGTATTTTAGGGATGGACCTGATACTGGGTTATTAAAGCCAGTTATGCCAGATAAGGATGTAGTTAAGTATGCCAGAGGGTTAGTTGGTGCAATCAACAAACAGGGATTACAAATAGGTGACCTCATGGTGAGAATCATTGATCTTGCCAATGGCGGTCAGCACGATGAAGAGCTTGAGCTTGTCGGCAAAGCATCAGAAATCGCTATTAGGGAAATCGTATTAATCACCAAGCGCGTGTTTGAAGTCACCAATAACCGAAGTGTTGGGAGATTTTCAACGAGTGCGATTGAACGTATTTTAGAGTTAATATTTGATCTCGATTGCTTAGACAAGCCTTTAAAGTATCGACAAATTAGCAACCTTCAGCGCAAATTTGAAGTCGATGAATCAGAGCCTCTAAGTTATAACCAAATTGGTTTACCATTCTGATTGAGTCGGCAATTCTAACCATCAAACAACATCTTCATTGCCGAACTCAATTCCCTAAAACACAGCCCTATCTTACCGATTAGACTAGTAGTCAATATCAGACATGTGCGTAAAATGCTGAACCTGTAAAGACAAACTATTAACTACTTACAGGTGAAAAGCATGAAAGACATTGACGATATTCCGCGCATCCTACGTTGGAAGCAAGTTGCACAAATCATCCCTTGGTCTCGGTCATACGCCTACGACTTAATGAGTAGAGGTCTCTTTCCTCGCCCAGTTAAGCTGATTGCTGGAGGTCAGGCAGTCGGCTGGCTTCCTGCTGACATAAAAAGTTACATGCGCACTCTTGCAGAAAATATGGGGAGTAATAGGGATGAATAACTCCAATCCCATCAAGCAGTTCCATAGAAATTCTATGTCTCGAGCTTACGCAGTTAAAGCCAAATGTGCGGAATGTGTTGGTTGCACTCAAAATCACCTAGAAAGGGGATTCAAGGAGTCTATTTCGTCCTGTTCCTCTTACTCCTGCCCATTACATAGGTTTCGCCCTTATCAACGGGAAAAGTCTCTCAACAGCCAAAAAATGCCTGTTCAGAGCCTATCAATGATCGGTAGCTAAAATGAACGCTGATAAGAGGCGCCAAAAGGTCAAAGGAAGGAAAAGTGAGGGTAATTTCATAAAACTTGAGGTCAGTGTTTTAAATAACCCAAACTTCATGAAATTATCTCCCCGCGCTACAAAATTGCTTGTAGATTTGATGTCTTTTTACAATGGATTTAATAATGGCGATATCACTCCTGCTATGACAATGATGAAACCTCGGGGTTGGACATCCAATTCCAATTTAACCCTCGCACTGAGAGAACTAAGTTATTACGGTTTTGTTCTTATTACGCGGCAAGGATATAAGGGGGTATGCACGTTGATCGCTTTAACGATGTATCCAATAGACGAGAGTCATAAGCATCGATTTAACGGAAAAGTACCTCGGCATGATTACAAGGTTACTAAAAAGAAGTTCAATCCAAAGTGGCGGCATGAGGATTAAGATTATTTCTGCCCCACGGGTGGGATAGGCTTGAACCATAGGTAGGTTAACTTGTCTCAAAATGACCCACTTAACCCATATATGGCTCAGAAAAATAGTATTGAAGGTGGTATTTAGAACTAACTTAACCCACTGGTGGTGACCTATATAATCTACCAAGCATAGGCTTGAAGGATACACGGATACCTATACTTGCAAGTAACACATCATATAAGGATACTAATGATTGGTTATCAGAATATGATGAGCTGTTTTAAATAAGGATATGTCATGAAGAAAATTAACTACCTTTTGATTTTAAGTTTTGCACTTCTTGCAGGTTGTTCGCCAAGCGAGATCGATTACAACCTTATTCAGGACCGCAACGGCATTGTATATCTACCTAATGAGCCTGAACCTTTTACTGGGACAGCGGTTGCAAGTTATCCATCAGGTCAGCAACAAATTGTTGTTTCTTATGAAAATGGGAAGCCCTCAGGCATCAGTTCTGAGTGGTATGCCAATGGGCAGATGAAATCTGAGCAACACTTCTCGGGTGAAGATGAGGGAAGGATTCGTGATTGGTATGAGAATGGGGAGGTAGCCAGAGACATTAGGGTTCAAGATGGAACGCTAGTTGGTAGAAATATTTGGAAATCTCCTGAGTTTGACGGTGAGATTAATGCTTCAAATGGTTTACGTGATGGCACTTACAGTTACAAAACAAATACCAATTCTATAACCTCCAAATATTCAAAAGGATTACTTAAGCAGACAAAACAATCTTGGAAAGACAAAGACGTTACGTCAAATACAGAATCTCATTTAGAGCATAGGTATGAAGGCACCCAATCTAGATTGATATTTTATAAACGAAAATATGAATATAAAAGCGAATATCTCCATAACATAGAAGAGTCAGAACTTGACTACTCTCAAGGTCAAATTGTCACTAAAACTTTGAAGAAAGACAAAGATGAGCAAGAATTTAGTACGGATACAAAAAAAGAAACGAATGAATGGGAAGATGCAAGTCTCGATACAGTTTCTGTTGAAGCACTAAAGGACAGAGTTTTATTGGGATCTGATCAATATATCGAATCTGTGAGTTTAAAGACTGGAAAAGTAAATGGTAGGAGTTGGGGTATTTATGAAAAATGGTTAACTTCAAATTCTTATGATCAAGGGATATTAAACGGCTGGGATATTTCTTTTGACAGAGAAAAAGCGGCTTGGGATGATGACCCTAATTGCTTCATTTCGGGAGATTGGGAGTATGAGGCTAAAAAGTGTGAGGTTGCTTTTGGTAAATCAAAAATACCTGATGATTCAATTATTCCTCAAAGAATTAAAGTTCTTATAGAGAACGATGAAAAGAAAGTTGCCGAAGCTTTGATTAAAAAAACAAAAGCTGAAAAAGAAAGGAAAAGAAAGGCTGAGATTGAGAAAAAGAAGCAAGATGAGACTGAAAAACAACGAAGAATCAAAGCCGAAAAAAAGAGAAAGGCTGAAGAAGAAAAGCAAAGGCTTTTAAATGCGAAAAAGACTGAAGAAAAACTTGCCCTAGAGTTAGAGCGATTCAAAAACGAACTCATGAACAACGATCAAATGTGTGTTGATAAAGCTAGTTATAGTGAGACGCTATTTGGCCTAGCGACTGTAAGTGACAGTTGTAATGATGCAATTCAAAGTGCTTTCGATATTTATAAGAATGGAGATCAATCTTTAGCAATAAGTGCCATCAATGATATTCAAAATGATAGTCGTATTTGTAAAAGGGAATATGAGAAGTGCTTGCTAGAGAAGAATAAAAAAGCGATGGAATTATCTTTGGACACCTCTCAATTTAAGAAGGATTCAGACGTCACACCAGTTTATGTTGCACAGCCACAATATCCCCGCAGAGCGCAAACTAGAGGTATGGAAGGTTATGTTGTTGTAGAAGTCACTATCACGTCTACTGGTGGAGTGCGTGATCCAAGATTACTAGAGGAATACCCTGAGGGATGGGGCTTTGGCGGCGCGGCACTCAAGGCGGCTGACAAATTGCGATATGTGCCTAAAATAGTCAACGGTGTTACACAAGAGACTAAAAACGTTCTCTATAAATATACATTTCGGATGGCACAATAATATGACTGGCAGACCCTCATGGATACCAACTGACTCTATCTGCGAACAAGCTCGTGAAATGGCTTCTAACGGCCTTACAGTGGCTCAGATAGCCGATTGCCTAGGTATCGCTGAATCAACCTTATACGGCAAACAGAACGAGTATAAGGAGTTTATGGATGCTATAAAAAAGGGACGCGCTAAAGGCTTAAATAAGGTCTCTAATGCTCTCTTTGAAAAGGCTACCCAAGGTAATGTTACAGCCATGATTTACTACTTAAAGGTCAGAGATCGTGAGAACTGGGGTGAGAATCAGCCTGAGCCTTTGAGAGAGATACCACCGATGCAGATTGTTGTCGATTCTAGGGCTACTTCAAATTAAGGGAAACGTGTCAGATAACGTTAATTATAGAATCTTTGTTAAGTTTAAAAGAGGCAAAGGCTACATTTTGAATTCCCATAGCCTTTACCTTTATGTATCACCCGAAAACCCCTTGTGGTTTATTAGTTACCGAGACATGGAACCTGCGAAATATCGTCAAAGTTGAATTTAAATCCATCTAGTTCAATTGATGAAATAGAGCTTGATAGCGCAGCTAGCCGCAGAGAGGCAGATTTGTCTGTATTGATTCCGAAGCTATATTCCTTTTCAACCACTAAACCCATTCGCCCATACTGGTCTACAGCTATATCTTTCAATGAGTCATCTACCTCTCCATTGATATTTGTGATGATCAAATTAATTGCCTTTTTACCACTAAATCCACCATGATCATATTCAACTAACAAAGGATCTTCAGGTTTACAGTCAACTTTAAGGACTGGCTCGGAATATGAGCCGCGAGAGTCGATATGCCTTTTTTCATAATACTTGTAGGAAACGTTGCTGTAGGACTTTTCAGTCCATTGCTTAATTTTCTTTTCTTCCTCTTCTTTTTTAAGTTTTTCTTTTTCAGCCTGTAGTTCCATGAAAAGTCTGTTGTTTTCTTCTTTTGCGGCTAAATCTTCGGTTAAGTTAAATACTATTTCATCATTTCGCCTAACTTCGATAAGGTCCCATTCCGCCAAGCTCTTCAAAAAGTCACATTGGAATGATTTATCAGACAATTTAAACGACATTGAGATCTTTCGATTTTCATTTTCGCCCTCAACGCTCCATTTCTTCTTTGTTGGATTTTTAAGCGGATTACTGGCGTCATCTGCCAGCTCAGCCATCGAGGCCAGCGCGCCTGTTAAACTCTCTAAACCACTGAAATCCCAATCACCAGATTTTTTCGGGATACCTCGTTGAGTATTAACCGCTATCATGCACTCCATAGCTTGTTTTTCAATTAAAGACTTTTCAATTTCTGTTGGTTGTTCTGACATCGAACAGCCTCCAATAAATCCTGCAATCAGAACTATTTTGCGTAACATATTGAACCCTTTTTATTGTTAATCATAACTGCAAATCCTGTAACGTCAATCTTATTTAGATCCTGCCTCTCTAAGGTAATGAACTCATTGCATTTATTCGATTTGAGTAACCATCTGAATTTGTTTCCGTGGTAGACACGTGATGAGTACCCTCAATGTCAAATCGAACGATAGTTCTCTCACCACAAGTATCATCTGTTTGCACTGTTAACTTATCCCAAGCATTAAGTTGGTGCATAAAACGATATTTTTCCCATGCACTGTAAGCTCTGTCAGAGAATATAAGTGTTTCGTTATTTTCTGATGTACGCATGTATAGGGACTCAACAGATTTTCCACCCTCAGAGTCTTGCCATGCTAATTTTACTTCCATCGTACCACCACAGATGTAGGAATCTCCAGTATCTATGCCGACATAATGAGCAGTATTTGGGTTACCTTGAACTTCAATAAAGGGTTGATTAGATAGCCATCCAGCTTTAGTGCCGAAAGCTATGCTGCTGGTCCAATTACTAAATTCATTGCTGTGATTAGAGGTTTCCCAGCTACCATATTTTCCATCATCACGCTTTATTGCCTCTCCCTCCCAGCTCCAGCGCGGGCCGCTCGCACAAGCGGTTAACAGCATTGCTGTAAGTAAAATTACTCGTTTCATATCTAATCCCGCTTTTGTAATTCGTCTCTTATCTCTTTAAGTAGCTCAGTGTTCTCCTGCTGTCTTGTAACAAAGAAGTAAAGAGGATAGATACCCAGAGTAATGACTGTGAGAATTAAGAATATTATGAAATTGCCAAGTCGTGCGGCCATGAGGTTATACCTTTCATATTGATGAGGTTCTTATTGTTTGAATGTTACTGCCGTTCCAGATGCCACAAGGAATAACATGCCTTTTCCTTTACCGCTGATTTCTGAGTAATCTAAGTCAATTCCAATAACACCATCAGCACCAAGCTCAAAGGCTTCTTTCTTTAGCTCATTAAGGCAGGTTTCTCTGGCATCTCGCAGAACCTTTTGACTAGCCTCACTTCTTCCTCCGAAAAAGTCCGACATACCCGCAAAGAAGTCTCTAAAAATATTCATTCCAAATACGCATTCTGCTGTTACTATGCCCATCACATCATCGATAGCAAAATTTGGATATTCTGGTGTAGTTGTTAGCTTTACTTCTTTGATCATCTGTTCAATATTGCTTTTCTGGTCCTGAGCGGCCCTTTGATTCGCATCCTTTTCGCCTTCTTTTCGCTTCAACTCCGCGCAACCTTGCTCAAAGCAGTCATCGCAAAACATTTCATCGAGACGACGATTGAATGAGTCAAAGTTCTTCTTGCAAATGGTACATGGTCGAATTGACATTTTTCTCACTCCTCATTGATTATCCAATCATAACTGAATACCCCATCCAGTCAAATCAGGGCTAGATCGAGGTGAGAAGTTCTTAAGGCTTATAAAAAGGACTTTTAGGACACATTTACGCGCGCGTAGATCGAGGTTGCCACTAGATCGAGGTATGGGTTTACGGAGTTCTTTGAGCCTATAAAAAAGGGCCATCAGTAAAATGAAATATCTATATAAATCAATGATTTATGATTATTGAACTATCCTGTGATCGAAACTACTTTTGATTGAGGTGTGGCACAGGCGTAGTCGCTGTACTTTTGCATCAATCGACGTCTTTTATCTATAAGCTGACCTTTTTGATACGTGGCAGATGATTTGTCTTTAATCTTGTGAGCTAGTGCCATCTCACCTGTTAACCAATCAGTGTCAGTCTTCTCTGTAGTCCATGTTTTAAAGCATCCTCGGAAGCCGTGAACAGTAATCAGTTTCCCGTGTGTGTCTTTCCATTCTTTGATTTTATGCATTCGCTTTAGCACTGAAGACATTCCTGCTTGTGAGAGGCTCTTACCATTCGACCGATTAGGGAAAACAAACTCACTTATTCTCAGTTGTTGCTGTTCCTTTATTAGGGCGATGGATTGCTTGCTTAGAGGAATCGTATGTCTTTTTCGACCCTTCATTCTACGTTCAGGGATCGACCAAACGCCCTCTTCCAGATCAAATTCATCCCAAGTAGCATCAAGCACCTCGGCTGTTCTATTCCCATTGAGAATACAAAACTCCAACGCTCTTGCGCCTGCTCCATCTTGCTTACTTAGCGCATCCATAAACAGAGGAAGATCAGAATATTGAAGAGAAGGATGGGCGCGCTCCTCTGGTGGAGCTTTGGCGTTCTTGACACTTTCAACACTGGGTAGCTTTCCGTGAAGACTACCCCGCCAAATTGCAGGATTCCTCTCGACTCTAAGATCATCAGAAATAGCGGCATCCAAAATAGCGGCAATTCTTCTTCTAACGCGATCGGCAGTCTCAGTCTTTTCAAACCAGATGGGTTGCAAGATTGCTAACACCTGAGTCCTACTAACATCAGATACTGGAGTATCGCCGATCACTGGAAAAGCATACTTCTCCAGAGAACTTTGCCACTGTGCCGCAGTCTTGATGTTCGTCCAAGAAGGTTCAAGGTTCTTGATGTGCTTGTAAGCATACTTAGCAAACGTACTGTCTTTAAGTTGGTCTGCCAAGGCTTTGGCGGATCGTTTTAGGTCTGCCTCTTTCTGTTCTTCAATCTTAGGGTTAATTCCTTGCTTAATCTGGACTCGATAAGCCTCACACTTCGCCCGAGCTATTCCAAGATTGTTGTTAACTTTGTCATAGGCTCCCAAACCTTTGTAATCAGGCTCACCATTAATCTGATATCTGATACCAAAACTCATAGCTCCAGATTTCTTAATCGTAAAATACAGACCATCTCCCAAAGGATAACGCTTTGGTACTTTGCCCTTAATTATCGCATCTAATTGTAATTTTGAAGTTCTCTTCGCCATCAGACCTTATACCCCTATTTAACTCCTCTAAATCGCTTTCTAAGCGACCTTATCAGCCTATAATCTGATTGCCTTAACCCCGTACGAAAAGGCTTATATCGACGTAGAGTTACAGTTAGAGTTACAGTTTTAAACCAATATCTGGCAGTATAGTACAAGACAGTATGAGAAAGAAACTATGCCATACTCAGCTATAGCAGTTTATATAGCGAGGTATTTAGAAACATATAGGACAAGATAGGAATATAGTATGTCGGTCTATCCCACCGCCATATCTAGTCGTTAAAACCCCTGCAAATGCTGGTGTTTTTTCGTTTATGGGTATTTAAAATACGTTTGCCTCTAAAGAGCTTGTTGTCAACCAAACGTCGCCCATCGGTTTAACAGGCCTTTATAAACAGCGTCTATGGGAAAACCCTTTGCGCTCACAAACAGATAATTCAGTCTCAACACCCTGGTCACCTTGCTGGACCATCCATGAGGACAACCTGCTCCTTAAAATTGCCACCTCATCCTCATAGCCCGGCATATCAATAATATTCTTTTGTTCGAAGGGGTCTTTAACAATGTCATATAGCTCGTACTCCGGCCTTTTCAAATAACGAGCATAAAGGGTTCCATTGGGGCTTTCTGCATTTTGCAGCTCTTCTTTAAACCAAGGACCATTGGTTAAGATGCTTGAGAATTCACCGCCGGACATTAGGTTATGAATTAATTTAAGCGATTTGCTACGGACCGATCTGATAGGGTATGCAGAGCCATCGTATATGTTAAAGCTTGTTTGTATTCCAAATACATAATCTTTATGTTCTGTTTTCTGTCCCATCAAAACTGACTTAAAGCTTTGCCCATCCATGTTTCCGGCACATTATTACTCACTATATCGATCAATGTAGGCACAACATCAACGTACTCAATCAGGGCGTTAGATACTGACCCTGGCGTTACATTTACAAAAGGAAATGATTTACTCGGGAATATATGCCTCTTACCAGCCAAGCCAACCCGATAACCCACATCTCTAAAATAATGAACAACACTTTTGACATCCTCATAAACGCATGTGTGGTTTCCATAAGCGCCGTTTCTAACGGGGTAAAGGCCGGTATATAGCTGTGATCGAGTAACCGTATACATTGCAGTTGCGGTAAAGGATTACGTGAACAACATACCTTCTCGAGCTAGTTGATCAATATTGGGGTACCGGCATTTCGCGGCAGGTTATTGGAACGTTGGTGATAGGCTCCCACGTCAAACCAGCTCATATCATCAGTAAGAACCAGAACAATATTAGGTGAGCTTGGCACCGATAAAGTCTCTGAGGGCACAGCGATTGTGGCGCCAAAAGTACTGATTATGCAGACACTTAAGGTCAATATTTTTTTAAGATGTTATGCATATTCGCGCTCATTTTCAGACAACAGCTATATCAAAAGCAGCATCATAGAAAGCCGAGAATTCAATCCTGACCCGTGAGATTGTCACAACTATGGAAACTAACCTTAGGTCTTTACCGAAGGCTTGGCCTCTGAGGGCAGCTCGTTGTCTGGCGCTTTTAGTTGTTTACACTGCAGATGCCGAGGTAGCGGTTGATATTCTCTCAGTAGCACTGGGGTTCTAGCCTACCGATCCATAAAATCAATTTGAATATGGTGGCAGTTTCTCAACTGGCCGAGTTAGCAAGTGCGGTGCAATAGACAAACCGATGATAGCACTGTAACCACTACTCTCTTCTCTATGCACTACCCCTGCTCCCGCGACTAATTTAGTACCCGCTGTTACAGTGATTGAATCACCAGTACTCTGCTCGGTAACAGTAAGTTCACCTTTTGTTATATAAATAAGAGAGTCAAAGTCGTGCCAGTGAAAGTCATTTTTGATGGCTGGATAGTCGGCAGCAAAAACGTGGTAACCGGCCTCTTCAATTTGAGCAAGGGCTTCTTCTTTATTTTTAAAACTACTCATCTCAGGCATCACTAATCTCCGTTAGCTTTTCATATGTTTTGTATTTTTAGACTAACATTACATAGTTTCTTCGTCAAAACCGCCGAATCAGGAGACGACTAAAGCCCCCAAAGTGTCTCTACAGAGCGGGCATCAAATTTTCTATCTCAGCGGTAATTTCGTCCGCCGACGTCATTGTGGCATCGGATGCAATCACTCCATTAACAAGCATCTCATCCCTGAGACCAAACATATAACGCAGAATAATGAGCCCATCAGTCAATGCATCGATTTGACCATTTCCATCAATGTCCACAAGATCATCAAGCATGCTGATGCGAACGGCGATTTCATCTGAAGACGAATAAACCGCATCAGAGGCCACAGCCCCGCTGGCCAGTGCATCCCCGGATAAGTTGAACATTCCTCTCAGTATCAGCAGGCCATCGGTTAGAGCGTCATAACGACCGTTGCCATCGATATCTAAGGAACCCGTGGGGATGGTGCCCGCCAAAAACTCTCCAAGGGCGGCCATGCCATCGTTATCACTGTCACTGGCTGCATCGGATGCATCATTCAAGTCGAGGCCATAGCGCGCTTCCCAGAGGTCTGGCATACCGTCAGCGTCACTATCTAGGGAATAAAGCAGGTTATTGGGGAACGCATCTGCATTATTGCCAACACCATCTGAGTCTGAATCAAATTGCTCGGACTGATCTAAGGGAAAGGCATCAGAGGTGTCGGGCACTCCATCGTTATCATCATCAGTATCTGCATTATCACCCATGCCATCTGAATCTAAATCGGAGATTTCTGAGCTATCCACAGGAAATGCATCATGCAAATCAATAACGCCGTCATTATCATCATCGGGGTCCTGTAAATCTGGCATTCCATCATGATCGGAATCAAGATCTAGGGGATCAAAAGGGTCAGTACCATCGGTTAATTCCTGGATATCCAAGATACCATCATTGTCATCATCGGCATCAGCATTGTTACCAATGCCATCGGCATCAGAGTCTAAACTCTCACTGGCATCCAGAGAGAAAGCATCCTCAGTATCTGGCACAGAATCATTGTCATCGTCTTGATCATCACTCATTCCCAGTTCAATGCAGTTTTGATCGCAATCGTCAGGGGCTCCATCGCTATCACTATCTAAAAGGTCTCCGATAGGAATAAATGGAAATCGATCTTGCCCATCGGGAATCGAATCATGATCCCGGTCCGGCAATAATTGGTTTTTACCATAATAGATTTCTAGGCTATCAAACCGGGGACAGGTGATGATTACATCTAAATTACCGTCTGAATCAAAATCTGGGGTATAGATGCGATTACAGTTGTTTTCTTGCATAAAATGGCTAAATGATTTTTTGCTCAGAGACCAACCGGAGTTTAAATTCTGATGCAGAGAAATTGCATGCTCGAAAAGTGGCCCCGGTTTAAGAGTAGAAATGATATCTAAACGAGAATCGCCATTTAAATCGTTAAAACGAAAGTTTTGATCGTGAGAGGCACCTGTATCCTCGGGCTGGTCATCGGCGAGTTGATATTGTCCATTTTCTGCATTCCAAGAATATAGTGAAATCAGAAAACGAGCATTAGAAATATGAAACTGATTGTTTTCGAGAGTAACCAGCTCACTATCATGATCACCTGTGAGATCAATTAATTCCGACTCCCAGTAATGGGATGCGGTAGAGTCTAAAATTCTATCGTCATCGGTAATGGGCTGCTCAGTGTTTCCGTCAAGTCGGAACCCCATATCCAATTCAACAGGAGCTGAGGACATATCAAATGAACCCTCTAGCTGATAATACGCGGCGTGGGCGTAGCGTTTAGAGACGAAAGGACTGCCATCAAAATATAGCGGATCCACCTCTAAATTGATTAAAATATCGAGATCCTCATCACCATCTAGGTCGACTAAAACCGCATTATAAATACTTACACCTCCAGAGTTTGGATAGCTGTCGGCATCAAATCCCGACGGATGACGGGCAACACAGGACAGATCACAATCGATCACCACTGGCTTTGGCCAGGCATGTCCGTCGCCGATACCAAATAGGAAAAATTCCTCAATTGAATCCCCATCGATATCCCCATGGGTAACGAACTCGGAGGTCATATTGTTCAAATCTAAAAGGGTTTGATTATCGAGTGCCAATGAATAATTGATTAGCCCAGTTTCGCTACCTAAGTAGAGGTGGACTCCACTTATTGAGGGACTATCGGCTGCATAGCTATCATCTTTATGTCTAGCACCTGACACCAGAAGGTCATCAAAACCGTCACCGTTAATATCGGCAACCACAGTGTCGCGACCTCCCAATGCACCCTCATCTACAAGCACCATTACTGGGGGTTGATAACTTTCGGCTCCGTAGATTGCCACAACGGATGTAGGGGCGCTGCAACCCCCTCCATTGTTTTCATCGGCTGTCAGAATAAGATCCTGATAACCATCGCCATTAAAATCTCCGAACTCATGGCTCTCCATGGCCAAATAATTCGTGCAGCCATCGCCATTGGCATAAGGAATCGAAGCAAGCAGCTTAAGAGGGGCTAAATCAAACAAAGCCCGAGCAGAACCACCACTTTGCTGCCAAGGTTGTTCCAAGCTATCAAGCAGATCATTAGGTTCTCTCAATGCGGCAAAATCAAAGCCGTCTCTCATATCCGACTCTAAGGATTCTGAAAACTCTGAGGGGCTGACACCGAAGGTGTTTTCAAACGCCTCATGCCAATTATCACTCGACCTGTACTGATCATAAAAATCCAAAAATACGGATTTCATTCCATAATCATGCACGAGGCGAATTATTCCAACCTCGCTAATACTCGTATAATTTCCCTGCAATATATCGAGGGGAGCGTTGTTTGAGATTAAAAAGGGAATATCATTTTTGAGTCTTTGGTGATAGGTGCCAAATAACTGAGATAGCTGCATGCTTGAAAGTAAATAGGCAGACAAATACTCCTGTTGGGCGTCACGCCACCAGTCAGGTATAGGTTTAGCCGTTTGCAGCTGCCCACCAATAAGCTCCTCTACATAGGCACGAAAAATAGCCACTGCACGTTGATTTTGAAAATCATCAAACTCATCAACAAATATTATCTGGTAGCTGTTATCACCCACTTCGAACTTCAATTGGCGATAGCCGTTATTTTCATCAGTGAATGGTTCAAGCTGAGATATTAGATTTAACACCTCCTCGTTTGAGCAGAGCTGCGGAAGCAGGCTGCAAACGATTTCTGACGCAACAGCATCAATTGAATCCTCTCGCTTTACCACCCTCGAAAATACTGATGTCGGACCCAGCAGAGAATTCAGCGCGGAAAAGCGGGCACTGAAGAGTTCAACCTGTTCTGAACTAAAGGTATTGTTATGTAAATCAAGAGCCCCTTTGACAATGGGTTTGTAATATTGGTACTGCGAATCTAACGGAAGGCTATCTGCATTACCTCCCCCTACCCTGTCAAGATCGGTATCGCCGCTCCATTGTTGAGATCCTGAAAAATCCTCAACTTCACTGGCAGCTAAATCTAGAGCAAGCAGAAATACAAGGCTGGCTAGTAAAGATGACCACTTAAATAGCGGATAACTTAGTCTCATAGCTATGCTTTCCATCAGATATTAGGAAAAGTCTAATTTGGTATATTTCTAGCGAAATCTGAGCAATGTGAAATAGCTGCAATTTAATAGCCATCGACCAAAAGTGCTTTATAAGCACCACTTAGAGGTTACACTTATTATTTTAGTAACCATGCCAAAACCTCAGTAATCCTGCAAATTTAAATAGAAAGCTCTGGCCTGCAGCGCGGTCTATAGGCACAGCTTATTGGATTTACCAATCAGACTTAGATAACCTTAACGTCTACTCTGAAGGCTGCTAGCAATGAACGCCAGCTCAATAAAACACTTACCCGCCAAGCTATTATTGGCTCTCACATTAATTATTGCCTCCACTATCAACAGCGCCCAGAACCCAGCGGATGCTGTAGTGGATATTGATATCGATGGCAATGGCAATCTAGATGCACTCACTGATGGGCTGCTTTCCCTAAGGTGGATGTTCGGTCTAAATAACACTGCTCTTACCGATGGCGTGATCGGATCCGGAGCTGTTTATACCACCTCGACAGCAATTGACTCGCGTCTGATCTCACTGGGCAACAAAGTGGATATCGACAGCGATGGTGAAGTGGACGCCCTCACCGATGGGTTGTTAATACTCCGCTATTTATTTGGGCTGCGCGGCGACAGTTTGATTGCCGGTGCCTTATCTGAGGGCAGTGATCGCTCTACGGTCAATCAAATTGAAGAGTATATGGCCAGTATAAGTGGAGTCGGGGCCATTGATTTGATCGACCTCTACTATGGCACCAAAACTCCTAACTCTGCGCCAGCGGCCCCAGACAATATTGAGTTAATAGACTCAAATACAAGGGTCTATGGACAGTTAGAAGGTTTAACTCATGAGCCAACAGCAGCCCCAGGGGCCGGCAAGTTTGTTTTCAATCGCGTCTATCGCTCGTTTAAACATGGCTTGGAGTACGGGCAACAGTTTGGTGTCTTTGGATCTTGGCTGGGCTCCTTTGGCAATAACTCTATCGAGGGTGGCCTCTGGGTTAACCCTAAAACTGCAGGCCCTCACTACTACCCTACCCTGCACCTTGCCGGGGTTGGTGACACCTACCACGCCTGCAATGATGTGCAAATGGGCAGCGGTCTCTATGAGCGCGTTATCGGTGATAAATGGCTCACTATGATACAGATTTCGAATAAGGTGTTAACCGTTCCCGGGGTTAATATTGCCTTTGATATGGAGCAGCAACCCTTCGAGAACGATAACGGAATTTGGATTGGCTCTGGGTGGAGTTACCTCAATCTCAACCACCCGCGTGAGTTTAAATTTTGGATGAGCTTTATCGAGTCCTATGATTATCAGGGCCCGATCAACGGCTACATGCCAGAGCACTTTAACTGGATCGATCCGGATAAAATCAGCGATGGTCGTTACGCGCAAAATCGGGCTAACTACGGCAGTGACTTTGGCACCTTTGCCACGCGAGGCTCCAGTGCAAACTGGGGTAATGGCAATGAAAGGATTGGCCTCTCAGCCTATAGTCTTGGGGATGACCGCTATTACGTGCCGGTGGCTAATCTACCGGATGCCAAGGAGCGAGAGTATCTCTTGGCTCATCCCCAAAGTATTGAAATCGATGCAATGGAGAACTTTTCGGCGGCGCTGAGAACCAACAATCTCACCGAAACGCTTATTCCTTCCGAGGACCTAGAGCTTATCAATGTCTATCAGAGTACTCACAACCAGCTGAAATTAATCGAAGATATAGCCGGGCAAGAGCATCGCTTTATGATTGTGCCTTCCTACAGTATTGGTTTTGATAACCTTGGGGGCTTCGTGCAATGGGATCACTCCACCGAGGCCGCCAGAGAGGCACAGCGTCAACAGAACGGTTATCTCTATGTGCGCAAACTAACCGATAAATGGGTGGTAGAAGACGGCGCCAGCGATGACTATAAAAATCATCCTCACAGCTATCAAACAGAATTGATTGCCCCCCCTGATGATCTGGTGCGGGTACCCAGAGTCAACCATCGGTTTTTTAATTATAAAGAACGAGATACCAGCCATCCGGATTTTAACAACTGGGATACCAACGGCAAAACTCGCTACCAAAAAGTCCTGCAGAATGGCTCAGTGGCAACCTATGTGTGGTTTAAGTTTATTGAGCAACCTGCGGTAAAAACCGCTCAGCAAAACCACCCGGAGATCTATACAGAGACTTATCTGGAGGAGCTGCAATCCTACATAGAAACCCTCCACACAACGGTGAATCAGAACTCCCAGACCAATCCCAGCGATCCCGTGTTTATCAACTATCGCGGTGGCGATAATCCGGAGGATCAAGACCCCCATCTGGCACGATTGGATCCGGGCCAGCTAGTAGAGCCGGAGAGCGGTTTTGAGTTGGGCTATGTGCCCGTAGTGATCAGTGTCTACCATCCTCAGCAATACAGTGACAATGGTGTTGGGATACTCACCGAGCCACACGCAGACTGCTCCAATGGGAATTGGACCAATAGTTACCACCCAGATATTGAGTGATGAAATAAAACAAATGGGTTAAAAAGCACTTAATAGAGCCAAGTGGCTCCAACAGCTAAAATTTAATTGGCGGCACCACAGGTGATTTTCCAGTACCAAATAGACTGCCCCTGCAGCCTAAACCCCCTTTTAGTTCAGTTATCTTCTAAGACTAAGGGTAACAATTGGCGCTATAAGGCGCGTGCCAGTGTTAACTTCCCCTGGCTTTTAGCTATAATGCCCGCGCCTCCCCTTGGTGAAATTGGATATCACGCTAGCCTCCTAAGCTTGAATTTCAGGTTCGACTCCTGAAGGGGAGACCATTACAATCCACGCCATGAATCTTCTCCTCCTAAAGCCAGAACAAGTCACTCAGCAGACCGCCAAAGTCAGCGGTCGCCAGCTCGAGAATTTAACCGCGGTTCAGCGTGCTCAGGTTGGGGATTCAGTGCGCATAGGACTGCTCAATGGCCTTATGGGAGAGGCGATTATCAGCGCCCTCAGCAGTACCCAAGCAACTCTTGAAATCAACCTAGATACCCCGCCACCGCCGGTTACGCCCCTGAGTCTGATACTGGCACTGCCGCGACCTAAAATGCTGCGCCGAACATTGCAGAGCATTGCCGCGATGGGGATTAAGGAAATCTATCTGGTGAATTCCAGTCGTGTGGAAAAGAGCTTTTGGCAGTCGCCATTTCTGCAACCTCAGGCCATTGAAGAACAGCTTATTCTAGGGCTGGAACAGGCGCGAGACACGCTGATGCCCAACCTGCATATGCGCAAGCGCTTTAAACCCTTTGTGGAAGACGAGCTGGGGGAGATTATTAAAGGCAGCAAGGCGCTGGTGGCCCATCCAGTGACCGAGGTACCCTGCCCGATTAACTGCACTTCGCCGGTAACATTGGCTATCGGCCCTGAAGGGGGATTTATTCCCTACGAAGTAGAGCTGCTGCGCTCGGTGGGTTTTGACGCGGTTCATCTTGGCCCGCGCATCCTTAGGGTTGAGGTCGCGGTACCGGCTCTTATTTCGCGGCTGTTCCCCGCCTAGCGACGACGGGGTTTGGTGCGTGATGAACGAGGCTGGGCCTTGAGTTTTGGCCGTGTTTTAGTGCTTTCACGACGCATCACTTCTTTTTCACGACGGGACTCACCGGGAACCAAGAACCCATCGCCACTGCCGATCAAGTCTGCGCGACCCATACGGCGCAGAGCTTTGCGCAGCATAGGCCAGTTCTCAGCATCGTGGTATCGGAGAAATGCCTTGTGCAGGGTTCGCTGCTCCTGGGTTTTGGCACTGAAAATCTGCTCGCTATTGTTCTTGCCCAGCGGCTTGAGCGGATTCTTCTCGGTGTAGTACATGGTAGTGGCCGAGGCCATGGGTGAGGGATAGAAACTCTGCACCTGATCCACTCGAAAACCATTGGCCTTGAGCCACAGACCCAGCGCCATCATATCTTCGTTGGTTGAACCCGGGTGCGCCGAAATAAAGTAAGGAATCAAATACTGCTTTTTCCCCGCCTCTTTTGAGAAGCGTTCAAACATCTCTTTAAATTCATAGTAGCTGCCCATCCCCGGCTTCATCATCTTCGACAGGGGTCCGTCCTCAGAGTGCTCTGGGGCAATCTTTAGGTAGCCACCCACATGATGTGTCACCAGCTCTTTAACATACTCGGGATCCAGAACAGCTAAGTCATAACGCAGGCCCGAGGCCACCACAACCTTCTTTACACCAGGCAACTCGCGGGTTTTACGGTATAGCTGGGTGGTGTGCTTGTGATCTGTTTCCAAATTGACACAGACTGAGGGATAGACACAGGAGGGACGTCTGCAGGTCTCTTCAATCTTTTTATCTTTGCAATTCAGGCGATACATATTAGCGGTGGGTCCGCCGAGATCAGAGATCACACCGGTAAAGCCTGGCGTCAGATCACGGATTTTTTCAACCTCATTCAAAATCGACTCTTCTGAGCGACTCTGAATAATGCGCCCTTCGTGCTCAGTAATGGAACAAAAAGTACAGCCGCCAAAACAGCCGCGCATAATATTCACCGAGAAGCGAATCATGTCATAGGCGGGAATTTTGGCATCCCCATAGGTGGGATGGGGAACGCGCTTGTAGGGCTGGTCAAAGACCCAGTCCAGCTCTTCCGTTTCCAGAGGAATCGGCGGCGGGTTGACCCAGATATCATTGCGCCCCTGCCGCTGCACTAGGGGACGGGCATTGCCGGGATTGGTCTCCCGATGAAAGATACGGTCCGCATGGGCGTAGAGCACCGGATCCGCTGTCACCTCATCAAAAGATGGCATGCGAATATAGGTGGAGTTGGGATCGGTCTTGATCGCCTGCGTGTCGGGAATAATCGACAGCACCTGTTCCTCACTGCCGCTGACGCCACCGGCTGCCTCAGCACTGGCGCAGCTCTCGGCTTTTTGAGACTGCATACGTATCTCTTTGGCGTCAGCATTGTCCGAGGGCTTCGACATCTCGTAGGGGTTTTTCTGTTTCTTCAAACGACCCGGCTGATCGACACTGGTGGAGTCGATCTCTTTCCAGCCCTTGGGAATACTGCGGCACATAAAGGCGCTGCCACGAAGATCGGTGATATCGCGAATATTCTCGCCCTTGGCCAATCTGTGAGTGAGTTCAACCATAGCCCGTTCAGCGTTGCCATAGAGCAGAATATCGGCAGTGGAGTCGATCAGTACTGAACGCTTAACCGACTCTGACCAGTAGTCATAGTGGGCCAGACGACGCAGGCTAGCCTCGATACCACCGGCAACCACTGGCACATCGCCAAACGCCTCACGGCACTTTTGGGTATAAACGGTAACCGCACGATCCGGGCGCTTGCCACCGAGATCTCCAGCGGTGTAGGCATCATCATGGCGCAGACGGCGATCGGCTGTGTAGCGATTGATCATCGAATCCATATTGCCAGCGGTGACACCAAAGTAGAGATTTGGTTTGCCCAGCGCCCTAAAGCTCTCGGCATCGCGCCAGTCTGGCTGGGAAATAATCCCCACTCGATAACCCTGAGCCTCAAGCACACGGCCAATTACAGCCATGCCAAAGCTTGGGTGATCTACATAGGCATCTCCGGTAACCAAGATGACATCGCAGCTATCCCAGCCCAGCTGATCCATCTCTTCGCGAGACATGGGCAGAAAGGGTGTTGGAAGCAAACATTCAGCCCAGTATTTGGGATAGTCGTAGAGTGCTGTCGGTGGTCTGGGAGCTGCTGCCATGGCGTATATATGCTTCTATGTGAGGGTTTTAAAGGCCGCCATTATAGCCGAATTTAGGCGCTCAAGAACGACTGATTTGAATCTTGTCAAATCAGGGTCTAGGTTTGCCCTACGGATCCCTTTGTCGAGCCTCAAACGGAACCCACACAAAGTGTAAATGATAACGATTATTATTAACATTTAGCCAATTTCGGCGTACAATCAGCCTTTATCAGCCGATGGAATCGAGCAGCAATGACACTCTGGGATCTCAAACAAGGCACATCAGCCACCGTTGACAGCTTTTGCAGCGGACTGCAAAGCGAGTATCGCACCCGCCTTAGCGAACTGGGATTCCATCCAGGAGAGCTTATCGCCTGCGTTCTCAGCCCCAGACTCGGCGCCCCCAAGCTCTACCGAGTAAACAATACGGTCTATTCCCTCGATGATAGCGTCGCGTCGATGATTATTATCGCCTAACAGAGTGATCCACACTTGATCTCCAAAACAATCCTTATCGGTAGTCCCAACTCAGGTAAAAGCCTGCTGTTTAATCGGCTTACCGGACTCAATCAAAAAGTCGCTAACTTTCCCGGCATAACCGTAAATATCAGCTCCGGTAAAAGTATTGCTGATCCCGAACAGCTAGTGATGGATTTCCCCGGGGTCTATTCTCTGCGTGCGATTTCCGCCGAAGAATCCATATCAGTGGATGCGTTTAACGCTGGTATTAAAGATCCAGATATAAGCACGATTGTCTGCGTAGTCGATAGCACCCGACTTGAGAAAGGACTGATTTTTGCTCTTCAGGTCATTAACGCCTGCGCCGAACAGAATAAACCGGTGGTGATTGCCGCCAATATGGCCGATGTTCTGGACAGCCACGGTATGAGCATGGATGCCGAGGGGCTGAGTGCCGCGCTCAAGGTTCCAGTAGTTGCCATTTCCGCTAAAACCGGTCTCGGCCTAGACCAGCTTCAAGGGTTGATCGCCAGTCATCGCAACAGCCCAAGCCCCTACACAGGCGATATAGAAAACAGCGATATTATCGCCACGGACGATTCCATTGTTCATCGTCAGGCACAGCAGTTGGCCGCCACCTTTGGCCCCAAGGGCGACCTGTTAATTAACTCCCAAACGCGTCTCGACCAGTTTTTCCTCCATTCAGTGTTTGGTGGTCTGAGCTTTGTTTTTATTATGTTTCTGCTGTTTCAAAGCATCTTTACCTGGGCCGCACCGATTATGGATGGGGTTGAGGGTCTCTTGCAGTTTGCCGCCGGCGTGGTTCTTCCACTGTTACCCAGTGGTGCCATCAGTGACTTTGTCGCGGACGCACTGTTTGGAGGGATAGGTGCCTTTTTGGTCTTTGTGCCGCAGATATTTATCCTCACACTGGTGGTCGGCATGCTCGAAGACAGCGGCTATCTGGCCCGCGCCGCGGTTATCTGCCATAAACCACTGCGTATCTTTGGCCTTACCGGCAAGAGTTTTATCCCTATGCTATCCAGCGTAGCTTGCGCTATTCCCGGTATTTATGCCGCGCGTACCGTGGATTCGCCGCGCAAGCGCTGGCTTACCTATCTGGCGATACCCCTGATGCCCTGCTCCGCCCGACTGCCTGTTTACAGCCTCTTAATTGCCGCGTTTATTCCCGCCACTGGTGCCTTTGGCGGTGTGGTTGGCTGGCAGGGCCTGGCCATGGTGAGTATTTATCTATTTGGCATTCTCTGCGGTCTTTTGGTTACTGCTCTGGTGTCGCGAAGCAATGCGGCACTGCAAACTGATCTGCCCTTTGTGCTGGAAATGCCTCCCTATCGCCTGCCCTCATGGAAGCCATTACTGCGCAATGCCTGGGATCGCAGCAAGCACTTTGTCACCAAGGCCGGTAAGGTTATCTTTGCTGTCACAGTGGTAATTTGGGTGCTGGGTTATTTCCCTAATCAGGGTGCTGATCTCGGTGAGTCCTGGCTCGGCGCGATGGGTAAACTTATCGAGCCAGCCTTTGCGCCCTTTGGTCTCGATTGGAAATATGGCGTGGCGATACTGACCTCGTTTCTTGCCCGTGAAGTCTTTGTCGGTACCCTCGGCACTCTCTTTGGCATCGAAGGTGGCGAAGAAAATGTTATCTCTCTGGTTGCCCATATCCAAAATAGCGGCCTGCCAATTGGCGCTGGTTTTGCCCTGTTGGTGTTCTTTTCCATTGCCCTGCAATGCGTTTCGACTCTGGCGGTATTGCGCCGCGAGACTGGCTCCTGGAGACTGCCAACACAGCTCTTTATCAGCTACAGTATTTTTGCCTATGTGGCGGCCTGGCTAACCTTTGTAATTGTTCAAGGCATTGCCGGTTAATCCGCAGCATTCCTCTCGACAGGGTCGGTTAAAGCGCCTAAAGTGTTGCCCATAATGCTGACCCAAACTACCCAAGAAATACCCTATCAGGCTAGCAGTGAAAACCTCTTCGCTGCTATTCGCGATCTGCCGGATGCGGTTTGGCTAGACAGCGGCAGACCCCATTCTATTCAGGGCCGTTTTGATATTATCTCCGCCTGCCCAGACGCGGTTATTGAGACTCAGGGCGCGATTTCAACCATTGTCGATAAAGATGGTAGTCGCAGCTCTGAGGAAGATCCTTTTAGCCTTGCAGAGCAGCTTCTAGAGCCACTTCAAGAACCACTTCAAAAGTCACTTACAGAGCCTCATTTAGATCAAAACCTAAGCGATAATTATCCCTTTGTGGGCGGTCTGATTGGTTACTTTAGCTACGACCTTGGCCGCCGCATAATCGACATCCCCAGCAGCGCAGAGCAGATCACCGGTCTCGGGGATATGCGCATTGGGCGCTTTCTCTGGGCACTGATCGTTGACCACCAAAAACAGCACAGCGAACTGGTTTTCCACAGCCACTGCCCTGAGTCCTTAAAAACTTTGATTAGGGGTCGTTTAAGCCAACCGGAGGTCATTGATACAGCCGGTACCTTTAAGCTCGACCAGCCATTTAGTGCGACCCTCTCAGAGAGCCAGTACAAGCAGTCAATTCGCGAGATCAAACGCTTTATCGAGTCTGGGGACTGTTACCAAACCAACTTTACCCAGCACTTCTCGGCAACCTTCTCTGGGGATCTGTGGCCGGCTTATGCAGCCCTGCGCAAAGCCGTGGGTTCACCCTATTCAGCCTTTTGGCAGTGGCGTGATCAGGCACTGCTCTGCGTCTCGCCGGAGCGCTTTATCAAACTGGGGGACAGGCAGGCTGAGACCAAGCCAATCAAGGGCACAATTAAACGCGGCAGCAATCCCCAGGAGGATCAGCAGCGCATTGAAACACTGACTAGCAGCACTAAGGATCGTGCGGAGAATTTGATGATTGTGGATCTGTTGCGCAATGATTTAAGCCGCAACTGCGAGCCCGGCAGTATCCGAGTGCCTAAACTCTTTGAACTGGAAAGCTTTGCCAATGTTCACCATCTAGTGAGCACTGTCACCGGTGTGTTGGCTGAGGACTCAACGCCATTGGATATGCTTAGAGATAGTTTTCCCGGCGGCTCAATTACCGGTGCTCCAAAAAAGCGCGCCATGGAAATTATTGAGCAGCTAGAGCCAGTGAGACGCTCGGTTTACTGCGGCAGCATTGGCTATATTAGTGCCAACCGGAATATGGACAGCAATATCGCCATTCGCACATTGATTGCCGATGGCGACAGACTGCACTGCTGGGGCGGCGGTGGTATTGTGGCGGACTCCGAGGAGTCTCAGGAATATCAGGAGTCGATTGATAAGATCAAAGCGCTACTCGAGGCTCTAGAACGCTTTATCTAGCGACTCTCCGGCAAGCTCTCCGGCAAGCTCTCCGGCAAGCTCTCTGGCAACTAGACGCTCTGGCAACTAGACGCTCTGGCAACTAGACGCTCTGACAACTAGAGGCTCTGGCAGCTATAAGCTCTAGCAACCTCTTCAGCAATAATCTCAACACCGGCTTTCACCACCCTATCGTCCTGGGCATAGGACACGCGAATACACTCCTGCTGATGACGCCAGTCATCGGTGATCCCAGGGAAAAAGTCATGGCCAGGTACCACTAACACACCTCGGGCTTTAAGCCGCTGATAGAGCGCCTTGCTGGTGATTGGTAGATCCTTAAACCACAGCCACAGGAAGATCGCCCCCTCCGGCCGGTGAATGCGATAAGGCAGATCTCCGAGAGAATCCCTAAACCACTGCACCGTCTGATGAGCACGCTGACGATAAAATGGCGCGATACGCTGCTGGCTGAGTGCCATTATTTCACCACTGCTAACCAGCTCTCGGGCCACTGCTGGGCCGAGGTTGCCACAAGCTAGGCTAACAATGGTATTAGCCCGGGTGTAGGCCTGAATAATCTCTTCGCTGGCGACAATAATGCCGGTGCGCACTCCGGGCAGACCCAGCTTCGAGAGACTCAACACCAAGATGGTATTGCTATTCCAATGCGCTTTGGCGTCATTAAAAATAATCCCTGGAAATGGTAGGCCATAGGCGCCGTCGAGAATAAACGGAATATCCTGCTCCGCGGCAATGCTATCCAACTGCTCAATTTCATTGTCAGTAAGCACATTGCCGGTGGGGTTGGTGGGCCTGGAAACACAGAGCGCGGCACTCTGAGAGTCGATATTAAATCGCGAAAAATCCACATGATATTTAAACAAATTGTCATCGAGTAGCTCGATCTCGGGACGGGTGGCGGTAAATAGATTGTCGCTCAGCCCGATATCACGGTAGCCGATATATTCCGGTGCCAGAGGCAGATGAATCGAGCGCTGACTGCCATCGGCCATCTCGCCGGCGAACATATTGTAGAGCACAAAAAACGCTGACTGACTGCCATTGGAGACGGCGATATTGTCCCCTGACAGATCCCAGCCAAACTGTTTCTTGAGCAGACCGGCGATCTGTTCGCGAAAGTCCTTGTCCCCCTGGGGTGACTGATAGACTCCGAGCAGGGTATGCAGCTGTCCGGGATCTGCTAGCACAGTTTCTAAGCGGGCCTTAAATATCTGCTCGACTTCGGGAATGCGTCCGGGATTGCCGCCTCCCATAAAGATCATCTCAGGATTTTCATTTAGTGCCGTGCCCAGATCATCCATCAGCTCGACTATGCCGGATTGACCTGAAAACTTTTCACCAAATTTGGATAATTTCACCGAGTATTTCTCCTTTGCCAGTTCCTGAAGGCTCTATTGAATAGTCTGGGATTGCCAACTTATAACAGTGGCAAACAATGTTTATAGCCTATGGCGCCATATAGCGAAAGGTGAAGTTCACCCGCGGTTGTTGAATTTTTTTCGATTTCCCTATTCGGTGCTGCCAGTAGCTCTGAATACCGGCACCCATCACCAGCAGTGAGCCGTGGGGCAGCGAAATATCCAGGCGCTCCTGAGTAATATTGTGGCGCAGCTGAAAGACCCGTTCAGCACCCAAACTCAGGGAGGCCACTAATGGTTCAAAGCCCAGTTCGGCCTCGTCATCTGCATGCCAATCAACACTGTCTGAGCCGTCCCGATAATAGTTTACTAGGGCCCGATTAAAGCGCTCGCCGGATTGATCTTCAATCGCCTCCCGCAACTTCTCGATCCAATCGGGAAAAGCCACCGCAGGAAGTCGAATATTGGAATAGGTATAACTGGTTCCGGGATCCCCAAACCATTGCTGCAAGCGGGGAATGGGAATTATTTTCCCGGCAATTCTGATCTGATCACTGCGCCAGTCAATATGGTTTATAGACTGACCCAGAAGCGCATCCGCCCTCCCCCCATCGAGCCAATTGGGCCAAAAACTAATCTGAGCCTGGCGTTTATCGGTCAGTGGAAGAGGAATTATTTGGTGATCAAATAGGTCCATATATCAGGCGCCATAGACCCGTGGTTCAATCTCCAAGGCAATCTCAAAGTGCTCTAATACAGCAGTGCGCACCTCTTCCCCTAGAGCCAATACCTGCGCGCCGCTGGCGCCCCCAAGATTGACCAGTACCAGTGCCTGATCTTGATGCACCGCTACCGGACCCCGCTGAAGCCCTTTAAAACCGCACTGCTCGATTAACCAGCCAGCCGGCACTTTGCTGTCGCCATTGGCCTGAGCGTAGCGCGGCATCTGGGGATACTGCTGGGCTAGCTGAAGAGCTTTTGCTTGGGAAATAACCGGATTCTTAAAAAAACTGCCGGCATTGGGAGTGATACTGGGATCCGGAAGTTTCTCTCGACGGATCTGGCATACCATTGTACTAACCAACTCTGGGGTGATCTCCGCGCCTGTGGCCAGATGCTGATCAACTAGGGCCTGCAGTGCCGGGTACTGAATATTAAGCTGCGGCTCGAGGCTCAAGCCGAGGCAGATATCAACAATAATATAGCGGTCCCGGGCAGCATTTTTAAACAGACTGTCGCGGTAGCCAAATTCACAGGCAGCCCGATCAAATTCCACCAGCTCTCCCGAGAGCCTGTTCATAGCCGTCAGAGAGACAAATA
>Ga0208971_1000300_pt1 | contig 37050 bp, 31 predicted proteins | sample AOAMet1_18_M0_10_2_FD_188229 | JGI IMG/M metagenome (GOLD analysis project Ga0208971, IMG submission 188229) | Ammonia-oxidizing marine microbial communities from Monterey Bay, California, USA - CAN11_18_M0_10 (SPAdes) | ecosystem: Environmental > Aquatic > Marine > Intertidal zone | place...
TGGTGCGAGATAACAGGTTTGGAGTTTGGTGCGAGATAACAGGTTTGGAGTTTGGTGCGAGATAACAGGTTTGGAGTTTGGTGCGAGATAACAGGTTTTGAGTTTGGTGCGAGATAACAGGTTTGGATTTTGGTGCGAGATAACAGGTTTGGAGTTTGGTGCGAGATAACAGGTTTGGAGTTTGGTGCGAGATAACAGGTTTGGAGTTTAGTGCGAGATGCCAGATTTGGAGTTTGGTGTGAGATAACAGGTTGGGAGTTTGGTGCGAGATGACAGGTTTGAAGTTTGGTGCGGGATAACAAGTCTGGATTGCAGAGCTACGTAACAACTTTGGATTTAAAATGACTAACAGGCGGACGGCACTTGGAAAAATCGAATATCTACAGTCTCTACGGCATAACCCACTCACTCTACAGCGGACGTGCGCGTTCTTATCTGATTAAAAACGGCGTTCCCTTTCGTGAGATATCCAGTGGCCACACAAGCTTTAAGTCTGAGGTATTGCCCGAGAGCAAGCTGGCGACGATTCCTGTTTTAGTCACCCCGGAGGGGACGGTTATTCGCGATAGCGGCGCTATTATTGAGCACTTTGAACAATCCAACTCTCGGCGATTTCAGCCCTCAAGCCCCAAACAGCAAATTGTCAGTGCGCTATTTGACTTAATCGGCACCAGTGGCCTGCTGCGTCCGGCAATGCATTATCGCTGGAACTATCTCGAAGAAAACGGCGAGTTTCTCCATTACCACTTTTTACACTCCCAGCCGGAGCATCCAGAGCGAGAGGCGAAGTGCCAATATATGATGTCGAAAATGCAATATGCGGGAAGACTTTTCGGTGTTGCTGAGGACACCGCTGAGGTGGTGGAAACGCTCTATCTAGAATTTCTCGACGCACTTAATCAGCATCTCCGGGAATACCCTTACCTGTTGGGTTGGAAGCCGAGCATTGGTGACTTTGGTTTAATCGCGCCACTCTATGCCCACCTGGGAAGAGATCCTGCGCCGCTGCGGATTATGCAGCAGCGAGGGGTGCGGGTCCTGCGTTGGGTGGAACGCATGAATCGCGCGGATCAGGATGCACTGGAATTCTTTGATGCAGGGGATAATTATCTATCGGATGACAGTATTCCCGAGACTCTGGTGACAGTGCTCAGAGTGGTAGCGGAGGATCTTATTCCTGAGACTCAAGCGGCGGCAGCGGTGATAAACCAATGGCTGGCTGACAATCAGCCTGAGCCAGGCGCTTCAGCTCAGGGATTATTGGCTCAGCGTATGTTTGGCATGGCAGAATTTAGTCTCCGTGGACAGACTATTAGTGCTGTGGCCCAGTCATACCGCTTTGTGATTTTGCAGAAATTGCAGCGGCAATATTATCAGTTAGAGCCAGCGCAGCAGCAGGATGTAACCAATCTACTGCAACGCTGCGGCCTCGAATCTCTGTTGACTACAGTCCTAGATCGACAGCTGGGGTGGTCGGAAAACCAGGATATTTGGCTCTAGAGTTGTTAGCTATCAGTCTTGTTTTTGCCCCATCTTGCGGCCCATTACCGCGTTGAGAATGTCCTTTGGATCTCTGTCAAAGTCACTGGCATCGTGGCGCTCAGCAAGCTGGTGTTTTTCCGCTCCCCAGACCCGATTGACCCGCTGTCCCCGTTTTACAGCGGGGCGCAGTTGGATTTCTTCAGTCCAGCGGATAACATTTTTATAGCTGGCAGCATCGAGAAACTCACCTGCCTCGTAGAGCTTGCCCATCACCAATGAGCCGTACCAAGCCATATTGGCCATATCGGCAATACTGTATTCGTCGCCGCAGAGATAGCGGTTGTCAGCTAGATGCTGATCGAGCAGATCGAGCTGACGTTTGACTTCCATAGTGTAACGCTCGATCGGATATTCAAGTTTTTCCGGTGCATAGGCATAGAAATGACCAAAGCCGCCGCCAAGAAAAGGCACGCTGCCAATATTCCAAAATAACCAGTTTAGGCACTGAGTACGTTGGGCCAGAGTTTTGGGGATAAAGGCGTCAAATCGCTCAGCGAGATAGAGCATGATGGCGCCGGACTCAAAAACTCGGCTGCAAGGACTGGTGCTATGGTCCATCAGTGCTGGGATCTTCGAGTTGGGATTGGCTTCTACAAAGCCGCTGCTAAATTGCTCACCCTCTTGAATATTGATTAACCAGGCATCGTACTCGGCGTCTTTAATACCCAGTTCGAGAAGTTCTTCTAGAAGCACTGTGACCTTTACGCCATTGGGTGTGCCCAGAGAGTAGAGTTGCAGCGGATGCTTACCCACAGGCAGGGCCTGTTCATGGGTGGCACCTGCGGTGGGTCGATTGATGGCGGCAAATTTTCCACCAACATCTTTATTCCAAGTCCAGACTTTATCCGGGGTATAAGCGGGTGCAGTGGCTTGAGTATTAGCGGAGGACGAGTCGGCGGAGGCTTTGCTCATAGGAATTCTCTTGGGCTGTTTTTATTTCTATCAATGGCTTAGTGATCTTGGCTATTGATGCTACAGATTCTAATTGGTCTTTTATATTGGCACGGTTTGCGTCATTATCAAAATCAATTATCGCTATACATTTGTTAAAAGCGAGGGATACTCCCTTGGAGGGAAAACAAGATTGTGGCATGATAAGTGTCACAACATTATCCAAGTGACTAGCGCGGCAGAGCAGCGGCAACTGGCAGGAAAATCCCCCGTTGCGCCGCTCAGTGCAGATGGCATAAAGCAAGGCTGAGAGCGCCTTATAAAATACTCAAAACGGTCGTGCTGAATCTCCACGATCGATAATAAGAATTATATTTACTCTGGAATACACGTTTATGTCTCAAGTTAACGCGCTAAATGAAGTTAAATTGCTCGCCTACCTAGAAGCTCAAGTCGATGGCTTTGTTGGACCCATTACGGTGAGCAAATTTGCCGGTGGTCAGTCCAATCCGACCTTTAAGATCGATGCCGCCTCCGGCAGCTACGTTCTGCGTCGTCAGCCACCAGGTGAACTGCTCAAATCCGCCCATGCGGTAGATCGTGAGTATCGCGTTATCAAAGCCCTAGCCGACACTGAGGTGCCAGTGGCCAAGGCCTATCATCTCTGCGAAAACCGGGACATTATTGGCTCGATGTTTTATCTGATGGAATTTTGCGAAGGCAATATCCACTGGCGTCCAGAGCTCAATGAGGTGGAGAGTCCAGAGCAACGGGGCGCTATGTACGCTGAGATGGTCCGGGTACTGGCCGCCATTCACTCGGTAGATATCGACAAGGCAGAGCTGCGGGATTACGGCCGCCCCGGCAACTATTTTCAGCGTCAGCTCGATCGCTGGAGTGCCCAATACCGTGCCTCGGAGCTTGAGTCTATCGATGATATGGAGCGCTTAATCCTTTGGCTCGGAGACAATATGCCCGCGGATGATGGCAAGGTATCTCTGGTTCACGGGGATTATCGTCTCGACAATCTTATGTATGCCAAGGATAACTCTCGGGTTATCGCGGTTCTCGATTGGGAACTATCGACACTGGGGCATCCCTATGCGGATCTCGCCTATCTGGTGATGGGTATGAAACTGCCGGCCTCGCAAAATAAAGATATGGTCGGTGGGCTGGGTGCCATTGACTGGGCCAGTCAGGGCATTCCCAGCGAAGAAGAGATTGTCGCTCACTACTGCGAGCTGATGAATATAGATAAAATTGGCAACTGGAATTTCTGTATGGCCTTTAGCTTTTTCCGTCTGGCCGCTATCTGTCAGGGTGTGGCCAAGCGAGCAGTGGATGGCAATGCCTCCAATGCGGCGGCGGATAATGTGGCGGGTCTAGTGCGACCACTGGCCGCACTGGCGGTAACCTATCTCGATTAGCCCTAGGGGATTTAGTGAGAGCATCAGCCAGATAAAATAAGAGGCCCAGTAGTGGAAAACAATATTTCGGTGATTACATTCGAAGTGCGCAAAGATAGCTGGACTGAGACGCGTATTTTTAGCCAGTCCATGTCTACTCAGTTGGCGCCTAATGAAGTTTTATTTAAGGTTGATCGACAGGCTCTAACGGCGAACAATATCTCATACATCTCTGCCGGGGACAGTCTCAAGTACTGGGAGTTTTTTCCCGCCGAAGAGGGCTGGGGCCGCGTGCCGGGAATGGGCTGGAGTGAAGTAATCGCCTCTGCTCATCCGGACATACAGGTGGGCGAGCGGGTCTGGGGTTTTACCCCCTTTACAACCCATCACAAAATTCTTGCCGGCAAGGTCAATCAATTTTCCCTGAGCGATGTGGCAGTTCATCGCGTTGGCCACGCGCCGATCTACTGTCAGTTTGATCGTGCTAGCAGCAACCCTGTCTATGAACAGCCGCGGGAAGACCAAGATAGTCTGCTGCGTGGCCTGTTTATGACCTCTTGGCTGGTAGAAGACTTTATCGCTACCAATAACTTTTTTGACGCCCAGGTCTGTTTGATTACCAGTGCCTCAAGCAAAACTAGCATTGCCTTGGGACACTCGGTTAAACGGCGGGGCCAGCTGCGCAGTATCGGCATCACCTCTCCGGGCAATGTGGCTTTTTGCGAAAGCTTAGGCTGCTATGACACTGTTATTTGCTATCAGGATATTACCGATCTCAATGGGGCAGAGGGCGCCGTGGTGGTGGATATGGCGGGTAATGCCAAGGTCCTTAGCGCGCTGCACCATCAGTATGCCGACAAATTGATGCACTCCTGTCTTATCGGAGCCACCCATCAGGGTGAAATGGGTTCCGTAGAGGGATTGCCTGGAGCCAAACCACAATTTTTCTTTGCCCCGACTCACGTGCGGGCGCGCAGTGCCGAGCTCGGCGCTCAGCAATTGATGCAATTACTGGGTACCGACTATGCCGTGTTCCGGCGCTTCTGCGACGGCTGGATGACGGTGGTGCCCAGTTATGGTGTCGAGGCGATAGATAAAACCTATCAGGCGGTACTGGCGGGCAGGGCAGATCCTGTCGCTGGGCAGATTGTATCCCTCACCGCTGAGGGTGAATAATTCAAGGTCACAGAATCGGGATTAACAGGGCATAAAGTTATGATATCTCCAAAGCCTATTACTTTGATCGGCGCAACACCGTCACCCTATACCCATAAGATGGTTGCTCTGTTGCGCTATCGGCGCATTCCCTACAGTCTTAAGTGGGGCATGCCGGAGCAGATCCTGCCGCCCATGGGCATTGAGCCGCCGAAGCCGGCTTTGCTGCCAACATTTGTCTTCGATAACGACCGCGGCGAGGCCGAGGCAGTCTGTGATTCAACACCTATTATTCGGCGTCTAGAACAAAGTTTTCCCGGCCGTTCAGTAATCCCTGTTGACCCTGCACTGGCGTTTATTGACTATTTGCTCGAGGATTTCGCAGACGAGTGGTGTACCAAATATATGTTCCACTATCGCTGGCACCCAGAGGCTGATGCAGACAATGCCGGAACCCTGTTACCTCTGGGCTACAACGTCAGCCTGCCGGCTGAGCAACACAAACGGTTTAAGCAGCATTTTGCTGAGCGCCAAATTGGACGCCTTTATGTGGTGGGTTCCAATGACATCACGGCACCCATTATTGATGCTAGCTACCGGCGCTTTCTCGCCGCGATGGAAGCCCATCTGGCGCAGCAGCCCTATATGTTGGGTGGTCGCCCCGGCGCTGGTGACTTTGCGCTCTATGGTCAGTTAACTCAGTTGGTGGGTTTTGACCCCACTCCTCGGGAGATCGCTTATCGGGTGTCTACTCGCACCGTAGCCTGGGTCGATCGGATGGCGGATTTAAGTGGTTTAGAAGAACATCAGGCACAGTGGAAGTCCCTTGAGCAGCAGCCAGAATCTCTTGGCGGCCTGCTTCGTGAAGTTGGGCGCATGTATGTTCCAGCGCTGTTGGCCAATGCTCGGGCATTGCAGGCTGGCGAGAAAAACTGGCAAACCGAGATCGACGGTGCAAACTGGACTCAGCAGACATTCTCTTATCAGGGGAAGTGTCTCAAGTGGATTAATCAAGCCTATGGAGAACTGAGCGACGATGATCGCCGGCGGGTGGATTTAGTGCTTGAGGGAACCGGCTGTGAGTTGCTATTTCCCCCGGCCTAAGTGTTTGGCCCTAAGTAACTTATTTTTAATGTTCATTGATGTGGAGTAATCGGCCAGTTGGCTTAGTTTAACCGGGATAATGACATATACTATAAATCAGCCCGATCACGCTGTATTGCTGCGTTGAGAGGGGTATTTATCGGATAGATAGCATTAGATATCAACAGATACAAAGTGTGTAAAGGCAATATTATGACTACCCCATCCACAAGCACAGTCCCTGACGGGCGCCGCCAGCGCAGTGAGCGCAGCAGGAGAGCAATTATTGAGGCGACCCTGGATATGATTACCGAGGGCACTTTAATTCCCACGGCACAGCAGGTGTCTGAGCGGGCTGGTGTGGGGATTCGCAGTGTCTTTCGACACTTTGAAGACATGGAAAGTATTTTTATTCTGGCAGATGAAACACGCCGAGCGCGCTATGAAGATATATTTTTGGGCGGTGATCGCAAGGGAACCTTGGAAGAGCGTATTTTGCATGCGGTGGAGCAGCGCGCTAAAGGCTATGAACTCTATGGCAATGTAATGCTTTCAACCTTGGCTCTGCGCTGGCGCTTTTCCACCCTACGCAAAAACTATGAGCGCTATCAGCGCGGTTTGCGGAAAAATCTTCACGACTGGCTACCGGAGTTGGCCAATCTTGATCCCAGTTCCTGCGAGGCAATCCATGGCGTTGCCTCTTTTGAGTTTTGGAACCGTCTTCGTGACCACCAGAATTTAAGCAAAAAGGCCGCCATAGGTATTGTGGTGCAGATGGTAAATGCTCTGGTTGTCGCTGAGTAATTCGGATGGCAGCAAGCAGTATGTGGTCAGTAGAGGCAGAAAAATCAGCATCAAGATAAAAGGCACTGAAATAAAAAGTACTAAAATAAGAAGCGCTAAAACAATAAAAATAATTTAGCTCGGCAAATTCAACTAGCCGACTACAGAGGGGAAAAACTTGGAACTACAAGACAAAATTATCGTTGTCACTGGCGCCGCCAGTGGTATTGGCCGAGCAATGGCGATTCGCTTTAAAGCCGAAGGTGCCAAACAAGTGGTTGCAGTGGATATCAATATAGAGGGTGCTCAGGCCACTGCCGAAATGATCGATGGCATTGCCATGAGTGCGGATGTATCCAAAGAAGAGGATATCCAACGGATTATCCAAGAGACTGAAAACAACGTTGGTCCGATCGATCTATTTTGCTCCAATGCCGGTGTCGGCATGGGTGAAAGTATTAACTCATCAAACCGAGAATGGCAGATGAGCTGGGATATCAATGTTATGTCGCATATCTATGCTGCCCGTCATCTACTGCCATTGATGGTTGCCCGGGGTGGCGGCTATTTCCTTAACACCTCTTCAGCAGCGGGTCTGTTAAATCAGATTGGCGGTGCCGCCTATGGTGTTACCAAACACGCTGCCGTAGGCTTTGGCGAGTGGTTGGCAATTCATCACAAGCACGAGGGCATCGTGGTATCTATGCTCTGTCCTCAGGCGGTGCGCACGGCAATGACCGATAATGACAACGATGCCACAGCCGCAGCTGCCAGCGATGGCATGATTGAACCCGAGGAGCTTTGCGACACCGTTGTCGAAGGTTTGCGAGACGAAAGTTTTATGATCTTGCCCCATCCAATTGTGCTGGATTATATGCGCAACAAAACCAGTAACTATGATCGCTGGATTGGTGGTATGAATAAACTGATGAAAAAAATTATCGGTTTGGGCTAAAACAATAGCAGTAGTAAAAACAATAGTAATAAAAATAACAGGCTGTCTGTCTATGTTTGATTTTAAAGAATATTTTCGCGTCACCAAAGAGTTCCTTAAGCTGGTTCCGATTCTAGCGGTTAAGCCGCCATCCAATGAAGACGCTGTTTCTATGGCTACGGTACTCGAGGACACAGTGGCCAAATACGCTGGCCGCAGCATGATTATATTTGAGGGCAGGGAACTCACTTGGGGCCAGTTTAACGCTCTTACCAATCAGATCGCCCATGCCTTGATAGCCCGCGGTGTGCAACGCGGCGACTGCGTGTCACTGATTATGGAAAACCGCATTGAGATGCTGGCCTGCACCTTTGCCCTGCAAAAAATTGGCGCAATCTCGAGTCTGATTAACTATGCACTGACCGGCGCACAGCTGGCTCACTGTGTCACGGTATCCGGTTCTAGCAAGTGTCTGGTGGGAGAGGAGATCTACAGCAACCTCGATGCCGTGCGTGGCGACTTAGCACTGGGTGACAAGGATATTCTCTGGGTTGCGGATCAACGCAGCAACCCGGTACCGACAAACGCCGAAGATATTGTCGCTGTGTTGGAGCAGTATCCGACAACCAATTTAGAGGATACCAAGACTATTTTGGCAGGCTCTACAGCCATGTATATCTTCACCTCTGGTACCACCGGTATGCCCAAGGCGGCGAAGATTCCCCACCGCCGATGGATGTCCGCAGCCCATGCCTTTGGTCTTGCTGGCTGTCAGGCTAAACCCAGCGATCGCTTCTATCTCTGTCTGCCGCTGTTTCATGGCACCGGATTGATTTGCGGTATCGGCAGTGCATTTTATACCGGCGCGTCGATATTTCTGCGCAGACGTTTCTCTGCGTCGGAGTTTTGGTCCGATGTACACAAATACAAGACCACCAACTTTATTTATGTGGGTGAGCTATGTCGCTATCTGCTGGCCCAGCCAGTGTCGCCCTTTGAACAAAATAATAGCCTCACGCGGGTGTTTGGCAATGGTCTGCGCCCAGATATTTGGGATGAATTTAAGCAACGTTTTGGTATTGAGCGCGTCTGTGAATTCTATGGCTCCAGTGAAGGTAATGTGAGCTTTTTCAATGCCTTGAATAAGAACCGCACTATGGGCATCACGCCAGCCACGGTGATGTTGGTCAAATACGATATTGATGCTGACGAAATGGTCCGCGACGCCAATGGCAAGCTGATCCAAGTGCCGGTTGGAGAGCCAGGATTGCTGCTCGGTGAAATCGATGACCGCTTTAAGTTTGATGGCTACACCAATGACGATGCCACCGAGTCAAAAGTTCTTCGGGATGTGGTTAAGCCGGGGGATGCCTGGTTTAACACCGGTGATTTGATCTCTGAGATCGATGTGGGATTCGCCCTTGGCAAACCCCATTATCAGTTTGTCGATCGAGTGGGTGATACCTTCCGCTGGCGTTCTGAAAATGTCTCCACCAATGAAGTAGGGGAGATTCTAAATGGTTGCGAACAGGTGGAGATGGCCAATGTCTACGGTGTTGATATACCGGCCACAGAGGGTAAGGCGGGTATGGTGTCGCTGCTGCTGAAGCCCGGGCAAGAGTTTGATGCGGAGGCCTTTTCGACTTTTGTTAACGCCAATCTGACGCATTTTTCACAGCCGGTATTTGTTCGGGTGCAACCTGAAGCTGCCACCACTGGCACTTTTAAATTACTCAAGGGAAATTTGCGCAAGCAGGCCTTTCATGTGGATTTAGTCACTGACGAACTCTATGTTATGCCGCCCCGTGCCAGTCAGTATCAAAAACTTGAACGGGATCTCTACGACAAGATTATGGATGGCAGTGCCGGTTATTAGGCACTGCTTTTCACAGGCGGGCTTTGCTAAAAAGCCATCATATAAAAACAAAATAAAACTTAAATTACTTAATATAGGAGTGCCTTTAAAATGGCCTTTTCTTCAGATGTAGTGTCAATTGAAAAAAACGGTGCGGTGGGCACGCTGTGGCTGGATCGTCCAGAAAAATTTAATGCCTTGACCCCCGATGTATGGCGTGCAATTCCGCAAGCTCTGGATGCACTGGCCGGGGATAGCGATATCCGGGCGATTATTTTTGCCGGACGGGGCAAACATTTCTGTGCCGGTATCGATTTGATGGCCGGTGGTCTGGATGCTGCCCAGAGTAAAGAGGCTCCCTCTGAAGCAGTGGCTAATTTAAATCAGCTGGGCTTTACCACCGCCTTCCAAGAGGCAATTTCATCGCTGGCCAAATGCCAGCTGCCGGTGATTGCGGTAGTTCAGGGCTATTGCTTGGGAGCGGGTATTGATCTGATTACCGCCTGTGATGTGCGTATTGGCGCTGCGGACGGTAAATTCGGTGTGCGCGAGACACGTATCGGTCTGGTGGCTGATGTGGGAACTCTGCAGCGACTGCCAAAAATTATCAGTGCCGGACATATGGCTGAGTTGGCCTATACCGGCAAAGATATAGGTGCCGCCAGAGCGGAAAAAATTGGTCTGCTAAACGATGTCTATGATGACTTTGAAAGTACTTATGCTGCGGCTATGGAAATGGCCAATACCATCGCCGCCAACCCACCTCTGGCAGTGCGCGGTACCAAGTTTATACTGCAGCAGAGTGAAGATCTGACCACTGAGCAAAGCCTATTATTAAATGGCCTGTTCACGATGATGACCAGTTTGAAATCAAATGATATGCACGAAACAATGCATGCCTTTGGGGAAAAACGCCCGCCGGTGTATACCGGAAGCTAAGGTTATTGAGCAGGTGCTTTGATAAGTGTTTCGAGAGACGTTTTAAATATGCTCTTTGGAGGTGCTTTTTAAAGATGCTGTTTAAAGGTGCTTTTTTAACAAAAGTTCACAATGAGCTTCAATAGCAGAAAAATGCTGCATCCCAGTGGTCACCGGGATGCAGCCATTTGTTCTACATCGTCATATCGCGGGTCGCGTTCAGCAGGCCTGGATAGCGCTCACCAATCTTGGCAATGCCATAATTAACCCAGTACTCGATCTTCTGCAGGAATGACATCTCCACCATTTCTGGCAGTCGCTGTTGCTGGCGATCTAAGAAGGCGTGCACCGCATCCACATCTTCAGAGGTCAGGCTTGCATAGAAACCGGCCATCCCTTTGTGGGCATAGGCGCCACCCAATACAATCGCAGTAAAATCGATATGGGTCTGCTCACTCATATGGCGCAAGTCCGGCAGTACATAGTTGGTTTTTGCACTGATGCCGTGGCATGAACCACAGTTGCGACCATAGAGCTCTTCACCTCGGGTAATAACATCTGGGTCATCATTGGCCTCGTGGCCTAGAGCCATAATCACCGATTCGCCATTATCCTGAATTGGCTGAGTGAGGTTAAAGTCACCTTTCTTAAACACTAACAGCTTGTTTTGATTGACAAAATTGCGCTTAACTTCATCGCCACCGGCAAGCATCAGAGCGCCACCGCTGCCCTGAGCTACGGCGATATATTGCTCGCCATCTAACTCATAGGTCATGGGGCCAGCTAACACGGCGCTATCCGATTGGTACTGCCAGAGAATATCGCCATTGGTGGAGTCATAGGCCGCAAATTTGCCACCCCAAGTGCCTTGAAATACCAGGTCACCGGCGGTGCTGAGAATGCCTCCATTGGAGGGTTTGGGGTGATGGACGGACCAGGCGCGCTGCTGCGTGACCGGGTCATAGGCGACCAGCTCACCGTAGATCAGAGCGTCCACTGCAGCGCGACCGGCAACCCAACTTTTGGGATCGCGCACTTCATTGAGATCAATACCAGTGTTCCAGCGATCAACCTGATAGCTGACAGCATCCATACCTCTAAAGAAGGTGGGGACATTTTGAACTGGAATATACATCAGACCGGTTTTAGGGCTGTAGGTCATTGGCTGCCAGTTGTGGGCGCCAAAAGGGGCGGGCCAGATATAGCTGCCGCCATTGGCTTGATAGTCTGCGTATTCCGTCTCAACAGGGCGGCCAGTTTGCATATCGATATGGCTGGCCCAGGTTGCCTTGGCGAATTTCTCTGCTGAGAGCAACTCACCGGTCATGCGATCTAAGACATAGAAGAAGCCATTTTTAGGCGCCTGCATAATCACTTTGCGGGTTTCACCTTCCAATTCTAACTCGGCCAGCACTAGCTGCTGAGTGGCGGTGTAATCCCAGTTGTCTCTGGGTGTAACCTGATAGTGCCAGACATATTCACCGGTGTCGGGTCGCAGTGCCACAATTGAGCTGAGGTAGAGGTTGTCGCCGCCACCGGGGCTGCGCAGCTCGCGGTTCCAAGGGGAACCATTACCTGTGCCTATATAGAGCAAGTCTAGTTCGGGGTCATAAACCAATGAATCCCAAGCCGTGCCGCCACCGCCGCCGCCCACTGTGTACCATTCGTCACCGTTCCAGGTTTCCAGAGCGGCTTCCAGGGCTGGGCTCTCTTGAGGCTTGTTGCGATCCCCAGGAACCGTGTAGAAGCGCCACTTTTGCTCGCCAGTATTGACATCAAAGGCGCTGACATAGCCGCGGACACCTAGCTCGGCGCCGCCATTGCCAATCACAACCATGCCTTTAACTACACGGGGTGCACCGGTAATGCTGTAGTTACTGTTTGGCGGAGTGGTTTGCACCGACCAGTTCTGTTCGCCGGTCAGGGCATCTAGGGCGATCAAGCGACCGTCCAAGGCTCCGAGAAATACTTGCAGAGGGGAATTTTCGTCCTCCTGCCAGATAGCCACGCCGCGGTTAACGGGACCACAGCAGGTTTTAATCAGATGGGATTTGGGCACCTTGGCATCAAAGTGCCAGAGTTCTTCCCCGGTGCGGGCATCGAGAGCATAAGCATGGCTCCAGCCGGTGCTCACATAGATCACACCGTTGTGTACTAGAGGCGTGGCTTCCATACCGCGGGCAGTTTCAAATTTAAATGACCAGGCCAGATCCAGCTCATCGACATTGTCGCGATTAACCTTGTCCAGCGGGCTAAAGCGCTGTTCTTGATAATCCCGGCCATAACTGAGCCACTCGGCATCGGGACTGGTGATTGACTGTTCATTGACTACGGTGGCTTGAGCAGCGGCGAGGCTTGATAGCCCGAGGAGTGCGCAAGTTGTGAGACTGGTGAGCGTGCGTAAAAGCATAGTGTTCCCCTGTGCGCGCCGGTTAAGTTGTTTAACGTTGCGCTGGTTTTCTTTTGGTAGTGTGTCGGTATGGGCTCTTTGGTGAGAGCTCTCTTGTACAAACTTTATGCTAAAAACTTTTGGCTACAAGCTTATTGCTTCGCTCTGATTGTAGGGCGAAAACACTCTTTTGCCTATCACTTCAGTATCCGCCTGAGTCAGGGCTCTGTAAATGGCAACTGGTGACTGATTAGTCCCAACACTGGCGCATACTCCAGCATCGATTGGGTTTTAGGACGAGCGGCGCAGGGACAGCAGTAGCAGGACTGATATAGCAATCAAAGACGGGATATTGCCGGCGCCGCCCGGTGGTGTCCGTAGGTAGTAGATTTCCGTTAGGGGATGCAGGCTGCCGCTGATTAGACGAAAACCTATTTCGATCAGCAGCAGCAGGTACATCAATGGAATCAGCGCGCGGTACCTGAGCAATACCACAGCGTAGAGCAGCGCCATTATCACTTGCTGTGATCCCCAGAGTGAGGCGAATAAATAGATCACCTGATCGGGGTCCGGTGATCCATCAAAGGTGATAATGGTAGCAATGGAGTTAATTCCGGCGTCGCCTTTCAGAAAGTGAATCAGGCTGCGACCCAAAATCACCAGAGCGATTAGTGGAAACACAAACAGTGCTATCTTGCTGCCACGATAGTCATTGTTGGCTTGCTGAGGGAAAAGGCTACTTAAATCCATGCTGTTTTACCTTTGGCTCTGCTGCTAAAGAGCCGATCCATAAAGAATAATTTCAGTGGAATTGACCGGCAGTGAAATCCGAGTGCCGTCCTCTCCCACGGTGACCTCTGAAAATACTTGATCTACACCCTCAAGCCAGACCGACTCCATACCCGGTGCGATTAGCGGAGGCACAACATGGTAGTAGAGCAGATGACCGACATCCGCATCCCGAGCGATCTCGGCAGCTTCCACAGGGGTGGTGTGGTAGTCGTGAATGTCGTTGAAGAGCTTTTCTTGCAAGGGGTTGCCTAACCGTGCCGCAGACTCTGCCATCAGCACTACCAGCTTTGTGGACAGTGCCTCATGAATCAGCAGATCAACCCCTGCCGAATGTTTTTCAATGGCCGCAGACTTAACCGTATCACCAGAGATAAGCAGGCTGCGGCCTTTATAAGTGAATTTGTAGGCCACGGCGGGTGTCACCGGAAAGTGATCGGCGCTGATTATTTCGATCTGCAGATTGTCATTGGAATAAATTGACATAGACTCCCCGGGGGGCGGCAGATCAATGCTGATGGGGCTCATGCCAGCGCCACTGGGTGGCGTAACAGCAGTCCCATGATGATCAGTACGGTACCCCGCGTCTCGCCCATAGGCCTGATTAAAACCGCCAACCACTGAAATAACCCCCTTGGGGCCATAAACTGGCAGTGGGCGGCTGTTGTTGCCAGTGACCCAGCGCAACATCGCCATTTCACCTAGGCCATCTATATGATCCGAGTGGAAGTGGGTGAGAAATAGCGCGTCTATATGGCCCGGATTTATTCCCATGCGAGTAAGATTGCGCCCGCCATTGGTGCCCGCATCCACAATAAATAGTTGCTCTCCAGCCATCACCGCGACACAGGGGCCGGAGCGATTGTTGCTAGGCATAGGACCACCGGCGCCGCAGAGACTAATATGCAAGCCATCGGGCAATGCTGCCAAAGGTTGGTCCGCTAGCCTTTTATCGAGGACAGTGGGGAGTATTTTCAGCATTATAGGGACGCGCTGGCTGTAGGTGGCCAAGACTAATACTAGGACGCTTATGCAGGTTATATAGCATTTTTTCATAGGTCTGCGCTCTCCCTTTAAACGGTGTTTGAACATCACCATTGAAGCCAAATAGTTACATGTGTCAGTATATGTGTCAATAGATTGTGAGTTACTCGAATTAGCTGAGCCAAGGCTGCTGCATAAGCCGCCCAATTGCGCTTTAATAAGCGCTTAAAATTATAATAATAAAAAAGTGATGGGTCAGTATGCTCAAATCGATCAAACCACGCCTAATCCAGCTGTTCATCAGCCAATGGCTGCGCAACCTGCGTCGCCGGCGAGGGGAAAGACGCCGCGTAGCCAAAAAGCAACCCCACAAGATCACCGTTTATCTGCGCCTCAATGACCCTCACAGTTATCTGTTACTGCAGGTGTTGCAGGGGTTTGCTCAGCGCTATCCCGTAAGTTTTGATTTCCGCACCCTGTTTAACCTGCAAGAGGACATGTATCCGGCACCGGCCCTGTGGCAAGGCAATGCCTTTGTCGAGGGGACGCATCTTGCACAGCTTTATAAGCTGCGTTTTCCAAGTGAGGCGCCTCGCGGATCTGAGGGATCTGAGGAGTCGGAGAACAGGGCGATGCAGCTTACTGCCCAGCTACTGCACTGGGAGTTGCAGCCCGGTTACTTGGAGAATGCCCTGCAGCTGTTTGATGCCTACTGGCAGGGTCAGAATGATGTTTTGGACAAGATTGTCGACAGCAATATTAGCCATAATGAGGAATGTTACAGACAGCATCTGCAAGCTAATGAAGCACAGCTTAAACAGCAGGGGCATTATCTCTGCGGCATGCTGCACTATGGCGGTGAATGGTACTGGGGCCTCAATCGACTGGAATTTCTGGAAATGCGGTTTAATGAAATGGGCCTGCAGCAAGATCAGAGCAGTGCCATTGAGTTTGATCGAGGCCATCGAGGTTTTTGTAGTCAGAGCTTAAGCCACAGCCGTGGAGACCATGGTGAGGGAGCATTAAAGCCAATCACTATGTACTGGTCTGTGCGCAGTCCCTATTCCTACCTTGCCCTAGTGAGGGCGCGGCAGCTCGCCGATCACTATCAGGTGCCCCTGGAAGTGAAGCCGGTTTTACCTATGGTAATGCGGCGCATGCAGATGCCCACCACAAAGAGCGGTTATATCACTGCTGATGTAAAACGCGAAGCCGATAAATATGGCATACCTTTTGGCCGTATTGCCGATCCCTTAGGTGCCGGCGTTGAGCGCTGTTACGCGCTGTTTGCCTATGCCCAGTCCCACGGTCTCGGGTTGAGCTTTTTACAGAGCTGTGCCGAAGGCATATGGGCCGAGGGAGTTCTCTCTGAGAGCGACAGCGGAATGCAACAGTTGGTAGAGCGAGCGGGGCTGGATTGGAGTCAGGCGCGGCCACTACTGAATGACGATTCTTGGCGACTTTGGGCTCAGGATAATTTGGCCGAGCTCTATGGCCAGAGTCTCTGGGGAGTGCCCAGTCTGGTCTATGGCGAGACAAAAGTATTTGGTCAGGATCGCCTAGACTGCATCGAACAGGCGATTATTAAAGATCTGAGTGAACTGAAAAAATAGCAATAAATAAAAAAACAAATAACAAAATAGTAAATACAACAAATAGCCAATAAAAAAAGAGTATTTAAATGACCTTTTCCAACCGCATCACCCAATTAACTGGATCCCAGTACCCGATTATCCAAGCGCCTATGGGCTGGATTGCCCGTTCACAGCTAGCCGCGGCAGTGAGTAATGCCGGTGGTTTGGGCATTATCGAAACCAGTTCTGGGGAGTTGGATAATATCAAACTGGAAGTGGCTAAGATGCGCGAGCTAACCGATAAGCCCTTTGGTATGAATGTGGCCCTGTCCTATGTTCGGGACAGCAATATTATCGACTTTGTGGTGGAGCAGGGAATCAAGTTTGTTACCACCTCCTCGGGTAGTCCCAGTGTTTGCACCAAGGATTTTCAGGCAGCGGGAATTACCGTTTTTCATGTGGTGCCGACTCTCGAGATGGCACTCAAGGCACTGGATGCCGGTGTCGATGGCTTAGTGGTGGAGGGCGGTGAGGGCGGCGGTTTTAAAAATCCCAGTCCGGTCTCCACCATGGTGCTGTTGCCATTGATTCGCTCCCACTGCGATGTGCCGATTATCGCCGCTGGGGGTATTGCCGATGGGCGGTCAATGGCCGCGGCCTTTGCTTTGGGGGCTGAGGCTGTGCAGATGGGTACACGGATGCTCTCCTGTGCTGAGTCACCGGTGCACAATAATTGGAAAGAGGCGATTGTGAACTCTCGTGAAACCGATACGGTATTTTTAAATCAGCAGGGACGTCCCGCGCTGCGCGCCCTAAAGACTGAGTTGACAGCGGGCCTCGAGCCTCTGGGCAAGTTCAATATTATGGAGCATATGGCCAATTTGCAGGGGCTCTATTTTGGCGGTGATATGGAAGCGGCGATTCCCCTTCAGGGGCAGGTTGGCGGCCGTATCGACAGAGTGCTGACGGCTGAGGAAATAATCCAAGAGACAATGAGCGGTTTTAACAGCGAAATCAATAATCTTCATCGTCAATACGGTCAATAGACGCAGTTAGTCGCTATACTGCAGGGATTGATTCAGAGAAAACTATAGGGGAATAGATGGCCGACTACGATGTCTTTAACGGTGATGCGGATGGTATCTGCGCACTGCTGCAACTGCGCTTTGCCGAACCGCGGGATGCTCAGTTAGTGACCGGTATAAAGCGCGATATTGCTCTTTTAAACCGTGTTTATCCCGCCGCCGATGATCGTATTACAGTGCTTGATATCTCTCTGGATAAAAATCGCGAAGGCCTAAATCGCGCCTTGGATGTGGGTGCTCAGGTGTTCTATGTGGACCACCATTTTGCTGGCTCTGTGCCGGCCTCTTCGGCACTTAAATCAATGATCAATGAGGCCCCGGATGTGTGCACATCGGTGCTGATTAATCATTACCTCCGTGGCGCCTTTCGGGAGTGGGCCGTGGTTGGCACCTTTGGCGACAACCTTAAACATACCGCCAAGAGTCTGCTCAAGAATCTAAATTTTTCTGACAAGCAGGCGACACTGCTGGAAAATCTCGGTATCTACATTAACTACAATGGTTATGGCGCAAGTGTTGAAGAGCTGCACTTTGCTCCGGATGAACTCTATCGTATGCTCAGTCAGTACCGCAGTCCATTTGATTTTGTTGCGGATAACAGTGCGAATTTCCAGAAGCTTGAGCAGGGTTATCATCAGGATATTGAAGCGGCACAGTCGACGGTTGCCCTGATAGAGAACGATAGAGCTGCCGCATTTGTGTTGCCGGAGGAACCCTGGGCTCGTCGCGTTAGCGGGGTTTATAGTAACCAACTGGCCAATGACAATCCGGATCGCGGCCATGCAGTGCTCACGGTTAAAGCCAATGGCAACTATCTGGTTAGCGTGCGCGCGCCACTGAACAATAAGTACGGCGCTGCGGCGCTCTGCATGCAGTTTCCCTCTGGTGGGGGGCGCGAGGCTGCTGCGGGAATCAATGATTTGCCGGTGGATAAGCTGGCGTATTTTTTGGATCAATTTAAAAAAGCGTTTGGCTCTTAATTGCCTGCTCTTAATTACCTGCTCATAATTACACACTCTTAATTGCCAGCTGTTAAATGCTAGCGTTTAAATTTTAATCAGTTACGGAGAGAAAACCTTGTCTAATTCACGCCCATTTTCAATTTTAGGTATTCAGCAGATCGCTGTCGGCGGTGCCAGTAAGGCAAAGCTACGTGGCTTCTGGGTTGATCTGTTGGGGCTGAAATACCGCGATACCTTTGTTAGTGAATCTGAAAATGTCGATGAAGATATCTGTGAGATGGGTGCAGGGGCCTTTGCCGTTGAAGTGGATTTGATGCAACCGCTGGATACTGAAAGACGACCGCGAGTGGATAAGCCGGCTCTCAATCATGTGGGGCTCTGGGTCGATGATCTGGCTTCCGCAGTGGCTTGGCTTACTCAACAGGGTCTGCGTTTTACCCCGGGCGGTATTCGCAAAGGTGCGGCGGGGCACGATGTGTGTTTTGTTCATCCCCTGGCCAATGAGGAATTTCCCCTCTCTGCGGAAGGGGTATTGGTTGAGTTGGTACAGGCGCCAGAGGCTGTTATTGCCGCGTATAAGGTTTTGGCTGAGGCGTCTTAATTTCTGAGCTTCTTAGCGGCTTAGAACCTGCACTAAAGTTCATTTGCAAGGGAGCTGCAATCGGTCAGCTCCTGAGCAATCACATGCACTACATTGCCGTCAGTTTCCACCACACCTTTCACTATCAGCAGGCGGCCTTTTAATAGGGCTTCACGGCAGCGTGCTTGAACCGATGTCCAGACGACAATATTACTATTCCCAGTTTCATCCTCAAGGGTTAAGAAAATCACTCCCGAAGCCGTGCCCGGTCGTTGGCGTCCGGTGACCAAGCCGGCTATACGGACAAAACGGCGATTGCCCATATTCGGCAGATCAATGGTTCGTTTACAGCGCTGCAGGGTCTTCGACTGCTCTCGCAGTATGGCCATAGGGTGACGGCCAAGGCTGACACCGGTGCTGCTGTAATCGGCATTTAGCTCTTCCACTTCTGAGGGCTTGGATAAGATTGCCGGAAGAGATTCACTGTTCTCCGCTGATTCCAGCAAGGGACGATAGTCTTCAATAGCCAGTGCATCCCAATGTGCCTGACGCCGATTGCTGGTTAATGAGCGCAGTGCCCCAGCACTGCTCAATAGAGCCAGATCCGCTTGGGATAATCGAGCCACTCGGCTGATTTCTGTGAGACGCTCAAAGGGCTGCTGGGGATTATTGCGGGCAGAGACAATTCTCTCTGCGGCGCGCGGTGAGAAGCCTTTGATTAAGCAGAGCCCCAAACGTATCGCCGGTTCAGCTGTACCTCTGGTTTCGAGGCTGTGCTCCCAGTTGCTGTGACAGATATCTATGGGGCAGATCTCTATTTGGTGTCGCTGAGCGTCCTGTAATAGCTGTGAGGGGGAGTAAAAACCCATTGGCTGGCTATTGAGCAGAGCACAGCAAAAGGCCGCAGGGTGGTGACACTTGAGCCAGGCGGAGACATAGGCGAGGAGGGCAAAGCTGGCGGAGTGAGATTCGGGGAAACCGTAGACACCAAATCCTTGAATCTGCTTAAACAGCCGCTCGGCAAAGTCTAGGGAATAGCCCCTGGCCATCATGCCATCGGTGAGTTTTTGCTCAAACTGAGCGAGGCTGGGGTTGCTGCCCGAGCTAGAACCCTGTTTGCCTGAGCTGGCCATAGCCCGGCGCAGTTGATCTGCCTGACCACCGCTAAATCCGGCGGCAACCATAGCTAGGCGAATCACCTGTTCCTGAAATATAGGTATTCCCAGCGTGCGCTCAAGTACCGATTTAATCTCTTGGCTGGGATAGTCCACGGTTTCCAATCCCTGACGGCGGCGCAGATAGGGGTGCACCATGCCTCCCTGAATCGGGCCCGGGCGAACAATGGCGATTTCAATAACCAAATCATAAAAGCAGCGCGGTTTAAGGCGGGGCAGCATGGCCATCTGAGCACGGGATTCAATCTGAAATACACCAACACTGTCGGCAACACAGAGCATGTTATAGGTGGCGGGATCATCTTTGGGGATGGATTGCATGGTCAAATTGATCTGCTGGTGATCCCGAACCAGATCAAAACAGCGATGCACGGCGCTGAGCATGCCGAGGGCGAGAATATCGATTTTCAGCAGACCCAGAGCTTCGATATCGTATTTATCCCACTGAATTACTGTGCGTTCGGCCATGCTGGCATTTTCCACTGGCACTAGAGTGCTGACGGGACTTTTGGTGATAATAAAGCCCCCCACATGCTGAGAGAGATGACGGGGAAAGCCGAGTATCTCATTGAGCAGTTTAAAAAAATGTTCAGCGATCTGTCCTTGGCTGTCGCCACCCTGCTGTTGAAATAGCGCCTGAAGGTCCGCCTGTCGATCCCACCAAGACATGGATTGGCTCAGCTGTTCAATAAACAGTGCATCCAGTCCTAGAGCTTTGCCCACATCCCGCACAGCGCTGCGCGGTCGATAGCTGATAACTGTGGCGGCCAACGCGGCGCGTTCGCGACTGTATTTTTTGTAGATGTACTGAATCACTTCTTCCCGGCGCTGGTGTTCGAAATCCACATCTATATCCGGTGGTTCATTGCGTTCTCTGGAAATAAAGCGCTCGAACAGCAGGGAGATCTGATCCGGAGAAACCTCAGTGATAAACAAGCAGTAACAGACGACTGAATTAGCGGCTGAACCGCGCCCCTGACAGAGAATATTGCGGCTGCGAGCAAAGGCGACTATATCGTGAACAGTTAAAAAATAGCTTTCATAGTTAAGTTCAGCCACCACCTGTAATTCATATTCAATCTGCTTGCGGATAGTTTCGCTGACACCTTTGGGCCAACGTTTGCCGACTCCGGCTTCCACGAGAGAACGCAGTTGCTGAGTGGCGGTGAGATGTTCCGGCACTACCTCTGATGGGTATTCGTAGCGCAGTTCTTCCAGAGAGAAATGGCAGCGTTTGGCGATATTGATGGTTTCCCGGAGCAGGGCGGCGGGGTAGAGTTTTTCCAGTTGATTGAGGCTGCGCAGATGGCGTTCACTATTGGCAAAGCGCCGCGCTCCGAGCTGCATAACAGAGCAGTTGTGATGGATGGCGGTGAGAGTGTCCTGGAGTGGTTGACGCTGGCGGCTGTGCATATGGACATCACCACAGGCGACCATGGGCAGTTGCCACATGGCGGCGAGGTTGCGGTAGTGGTAATAGTCTTTGGCATCTTGGCCGCTGAGCAGGTGGCTGACGCCGATCCAGAGTCGACCTTTAAACCAGTTGCTAAGTTGTTCGCCGCGCCGTTGGTCTGGGGTAAGCTGCTGTGAGGGCAGCCAGATAAGCAGTGCATTGCGTAGGTTGCCTTTAAGATCGCTCCAATCGAGCTGATAACTGCCTTTGTCACCGCGGCGGCGGGCCAGAGTGATAAGGGCAGAGAGTTCTGAATAGGCTTGGCGGTTAGGTGCTAATACGATAAGTTTATGGCCATCGAGATTGAATTCGCTGCCGATAATCAGTTTTAGATTATGATCTATGGCGGCGACATGGGCTTTGACAACGCCGGCCAGCGAACACTCATCGGTAATGGCGAGGGCGCTATAGTTGAGCTCAGTGGCACGTTTGACCAGTTCATGGGGATGGGAGGCACCCCTGAGAAAGGTGAAGTTGCTGATGCAGTGGAGTTCGGAGTAGGACATTGCTGGGTACAAATACTGTATGGATAAACAGTATAAGGATTTTGGTCTTATTGTAAATGATTGGTTGTAAAGAGCAGGCTGTAATGCTGGTTGCGAGAGCACGACCGAGAGCAAAACTGGGCGAGCGGTTGTAGCTGCGACTTAGTGACTGGGAAACTCTATCTCTCTCGGGTGGCTCAGTCGCTATTTGGCTTAGGTTTTACTAACCGACCAAAGATAATACCGATCTCAAAGAGCAGCCACATGGGCACGGCGAGTAGAGTTTGAGAGAGTATATCTGGCGGTGTCAGCAACATGCCAAAGACAAAGCAGATAACAAAGACATAGGGTCGCTTCTTGACCAAGTTGTCTGGATCCACAGCGCCGATCCACGAGAGAATAATTACGGCGATGGGGATTTCAAAACTAATCCCAAAGGCAAAAAACAGTTTTAACACAAAGTCTAAATAGCTGCGGATATCGGTCATGATCGATACGCCTTCGGGACCGACACTGGTAAAAAACATAAACACCAGAGGGAATACCACATAGTAGGCGAAGGCCATGCCGGCATAAAACAGCAGCACGCTGGAGCAGAACAGGGGGATAACGATTTTCTTTTCACGCTTGTAGAGCCCCGGTGCAACAAAAGCCCAGACCTGATAAAGCACATAGGGCATGGCGGCAAACAGGGACAACACCAGAGTGAGTTTAAATGGGGTTAAAAAGGGCGAGGTGACATCGGTTGCAATCATTGTCGAGGTGTCTGGTAGATACTGACGCAGTGGCTCCGATACGTAGAGATAGAGTTCATTGCTAAAGGAAAACAGGACGATAAAAATCACTAAAATAGAGGCGATAGCGCGGAGCATGCGGTCTCTAAATTCAACCAGATGAGCCATAAAAGGTTGGCTATCTAGGGGCTCTTCACTCATCCGTTTTGGTCGCCGGTGGGTTGCTGTCGAGAGGGGTCATATTGTGTCGGGTGCTGGCTAGGCTGCTATCCAGGGTTTCCTCGAGGGATACCGCTTCCTGAGCGCTGTTATCGAGAGCCGCGTTATCAAGAGTCTGCTGCAGATCTGCTTTGGTCCGGCTTAGATCGCGCATGATTTTTTCATTGTGTAGCTGGTGGCGAATATCGTCCATGCCGACTTCCTGTTCGAACTCTTTTCGCGCCGAGGCGAGCATCTGTTTAAAGCGGCCAATCCAAAGGCTGATACTGCGCACGGTTTGGGGGAGGCGCTCGGGACCCATCACTATCAGGGTGACAGTGGCGATAACCAGTAGTTCGGAGAAACCTATATCAAACATTGTTTACTGGGGCCTTTTGATTCGATGGTTAATCACTGTTATTTCCAATGTACTTAAGAAATTTTGAGATCCCTCGTCGCTGCCCACTGTCGGGATGACAGGGTTTCAAACCCGTACAAAAGACCTGCCACCAGTACTCCAGTCTTTCAGGGAAGCTATGTTGATTTTTGGGATCAATCGGGGCGTGCTTAAGGGGTGTTTGTTTTCAGCTTATGGGGTCGATCCCAAAGGGGCTAGATAAATTTCCCTAGCCCAGCGGCACTGTGGGAACCACAGCTGCCCAAGATATCAGTCTTGAGACTTATCGGCCTCTTTAGGCTCCGCAGTCTTATCTTCATCTGTACCTACAGAATCTTTAAAGCCTTTCACCGCGCCGCCTAAATCTGACCCTATACCGCGCAATTTCTTAGTACCAAAGATTAGCGCCACAATAACCAAAACAATCAGCAGTTCTTGCCATCCAAAACCCATCTCAATACTCCTTCATAGAAGGCTGGTGATATCCAGTTATAACCTACTTGGCCGAGTCTCGCGCAGTTTTTTCATCTAGCCCGGACAAATCAAAACGCCGCTCAAGCTCAGTCAACACTGCCTGGGCATCCTCTCCAAGGTGGGAGAGCATCACCAGGCTGTGAAACCAGAGATCGGCCGTCTCATAGATAAGCTTAGTATTATCGCCGCTATCCTGTGCATCGCGCGCCGCAAGAATAGTTTCGATACTCTCTTCGCCAACTTTCTCAAGAATCTTATTCAAGCCACTGATGTGTAGGCTGGCGACATAGGAGTCGTCTGCCGAGGCGGCTTTGCGGGCTTCCAATACAGCACAGAGCTTTGCCAGTACATCGCCGCTAGTCTCTTTGTTAGCCGGACTATTAGACGGACTATCAGATGGCTGATTTGTCATTTGTAGATATCCTTGGGATCTTTGATTACCGCGTCTACGGTTTTCCACGCGCCATTCTCGAGCACCCGGTAAAAGCAGGATTCGCGACCGGTGTGACAGGCAATGCCGCCGAGCTGTTCAAGCTGCATAACAATCACATCGTTATCGCAGTCGAGGCGCAGTTCTTTAATCGGTTGCACATGACCGGACTCTTCGCCTTTGCGCCAGAGTTTGTTACGCGATCGCGACCAGTACACAGCGCGCTGTTCATCGACACTGAGCTGCAGTGCCTCGGCATTCATCCAGGCGACCATCAGCACACGGCCAGTTGCCGCATCTTGAGCAATGGCGGGAACCAATCCATCGCTGTTCCAAGCTATGTCATCGAGATAACTCATATTCAAATTTCCTTAAAAATCTATCGCAGAATTATGGCAGTTGTTATGGGCCAACAACAGTAAAAAGCATTAGCGCAGCAGCAGAACTAAGAGGCCGACGCCCACCAAAGTGAGGCTAGTTAATGGCACCTGTGCCAACGATTCTGTCCAGCTGGTATAGGCCAGACCGAAACCTACACCGACAGCGGCCGCACTGAGCCAGGGTATCAAACGACGCCAGGGTGAGGGTCTTGCCCCGGAAGCAGGAGTGGTCACCAGAGTCGTCTGTGGTGGATTCTCCGCTGTCTGCTGGGCGGTTTTAAGTGCCGAGTATATCAATGGTGGAATCTCCGGCAGCTGTTCCAACCAGTCTGGTACCAGCTGTTTAAATTGTTTAAGCAGACTCTTGGGTGAATAACGCTGCTTTAGCCAGCGATCGAGAAAGGGCTTGGCGGTGGTCCAGAGATCGAGCTGCGGGTAGAGCTGACGACCCAGCCCCTCAATATTCAGCAGAGTCTTTTGCAGCAGCACCAATGAGGGCTGCACTTCCATATCAAAACGCCGAGCCGTGGTGAATAGACTGATTAGCATATGGCCGAGAGAGATCTCATTTAATGGGCGCTGGAAAATAGGCTCGCAGACCGCGCGAATGGCACCGGTAAATTCATTTACTGGGGTGTTTTTAGGTACCCAGCCAGAGCGAATATGCAATTCGGCTACTTTGCGGTAGTCTCGCTGGAATATAGCGATCAGGTTGCGCGCCATATAGTACTGATCTTCTTTGCTCAGGGACCCCATGATGGCGCAGTCGATGCCGATATAAGAGGGCTTTTTGGGATTGCGGGTATCGACAAAGATATTTCCCGGGTGCATATCTGCATGGAAGAAGTTGTGTTCAAACACCTGGGTGAAAAAGATCTCTACACCGCGCTCTGCAAGCAGTTTAAAGTCGATTCCGGCGGCTTCTAGATCGGCGATATTGGTCACTGGCGTGCCGTAAATACGCTCCATAACCAGCACTTTTTCGTTGGAGTAGTCCCAGTTAATCTCGGGAACATAGAGCAGCGGTGAGCCGTCAAAATTATGTCTTAACAGCGAGGCATTGGCCCCCTCGGCCTGGAGGTTGAGTTCATCGTAGATAACCTGTTCATAATCGGCGATCACTTCCACCGGGCGCAGGCGCCGGCCATCTTGACTAAACTTGGCCAGCAGTCGTGCCAGGGAATACATCAGGGCTATATCTTTGCCGATGGTTTTTTCGATATTCGGGCGCACCGCTTTAACCACTACATCGCTGCCATCTTTTAGCACTGCGGCGTGAACTTGGGCCACGGAGGCGGAGGCTAGGGGCTGCTTTTCGAAGCTGAGGAAAATTTCATCGACACTGTTGCCCAGAGCCTGTTCGACAATTTGGCGGAATTCTTCTGAATCAAAGGGCGCCACATTATCTTGCAGATGGGCCAGTTCTGAGCAGATATCCCCTGGCACTAGATCCGGTCGAGTCGAGAGTAGCTGACCCAATTTAACAAATATGGGCCCGAGACTTTCCAGTGCATTGCGCAGACGTTTGCCACGGCTATCTTTTGGCTTACCCCAGAGCACCGCGGGAGACAGCAACAGGCGTAATATCAATGGCATATTGTTCTTGTCTAGCAGACAGTCGAGACGGTATCGGAAGACAATTCGAGCAATCGCCAACAGGCGACGCAGGCGGATCAAGAGTTAGACCCCTCTGGTTGTGGACGGCTATTGCTATCGGCCAATAGTTGCTCGAGGCTCAGTCGTATTTTGTCAATCCGTGCCGCGGCTCGTTCGACGCCGCTGGTTAGCTCGCGAACCTGTTGAGAGAAACCTGTAAATTCCGCTGCTGAGGGGGTTACGCGGAGTTCTTCTTGAGCAACTTCGGCGGCGGCAGACTTCGCCCGCTGGCCAGCATCCTTGGCCATTACCGCTGAATCACGCAGGCTTTCGGCCATTAGATGGGCCGGGATGTCGCCGATAACCGCTGCCAGAATCGCTTCCCAGTCGATATCGAGTTCCGCCATCAAAGTACTGAGTTGTCGAAGGAACTCAAGATCCCCTGAAACATTAATACCGGTTCCAGCAAACGACTTTTGCTCTGCAGAGTTGACTGCCAGACCGAGAATTGAAAGCAGTGAGCCAGATACCGTTGTATCGGCGCTGTCCTGCCAGTTACTGTGCAACATAATGCCCTGACTGTTGGTTTCCACAGCCAGCTTAAGGGGTGGCATGTGGCTTTCGACAAGCAGTATTTTGCCTTGCATCTCGCCCATCTTACGCAGGGTTGCCGGGTCGTATTTAAGGGCGTGATTGATCAGCGTTTCCGCTGCTTCAAATGCGCCGGATTGCAGTGCGGAGAAAAACACTAGGCCTTAACTCCACGGTGCAGGGCGACAATACCGCCGGTCATATTGTGGTAGTCACAGTTGCTGAAGCCAGCTTTTTCCACCATATCCATCAGGGTTTCTTGATCCGGGTGCATGCGAATCGACTCGGCGAGATATTGGTAGCTGTCGGCGTCGCTGGCAAAGAGTTTGCCTAGTTTGGGCAAAATATTGAACGAGTAGCCATCGTATATCTTGGATAATACGGTGCTCGGTGGCTTGGAAAATTCCAGTACCAACAATTTACCGCCGGGCTTCAGCACCCGATACATGGAGCGCAGAGCCATTGCTTTATCGGTGACATTGCGCAGACCAAAGGCGATGGTGATCACATCGAAGGTATTGTCAGGGAAGGGTAGATACTGGGCATTGGCCTGAGCAAATTGAATATTGTTGGCGATACCGCGGTCGAGCAAGCGATCACGGCCGACTTTAAGCATTGAGTCATTGATATCAGCGAGAACAACCTGACCATCGCTGCCGACAATGCGCGAAAATTTAGCCGCCAGATCACCGGTACCACCGGCTATATCCAAGACTTTGTGGCCGCGACGCACACCAGACATTTCGATGGTGACGCGCTTCCACAGGCGGTGGATACCCGCGGACATCAGATCATTCATCAGGTCATAGCTGGAGGCAACTGAGTGAAAGACCTCGGCAACTTTGCCCGCCTTTTCTTCGCTATTAACGGTTTGGAAACCAAAGTGGGTGGTTTTGTCAGGCATCGTGGCGGCTATCGTTAATTAATGGGCGCCTATTGTAGCGAGAGTTCGGCCATTTAGGTACGCCTAACAAAAAAAGTCTGCCCGCTGTTTAAATCCTATCTTTGCTCTATAAATTGCGGGTTCCGTTTACTGGCTAAGGCGCAGGGCGCACATACACTCAATGAGATAGCTTCCACTATAGTAATAGAGTCGTTAGTGAAATATGTTCGATAAGATTCACCCAACTAGTCAAAACCTGATTTCATTTAAGCGATAAATGGTTTTTTTAAATCGAAATATATTTTTTATGGGCCTGTTACTAGGATTAAAGTTACTGATCCAGAAGACGCGGTTTTACTGCAGAGCTCCGTTTTGGGTTCTCGGTGATTCGCGCTCAGACAGTCAGCACTTCAATGTTTAGCGCTTCTAATTCAGTGCGTGCGTCAAGGGGCAGGCCAGCGTCTGTGATTATGGTCTGGGCAACAGTGAGAGGAGCGACTTTGATAAATCCACTATGGCTGAATTTTGTCGAATCGGCGAGCACAATTACTCTGCGTGCAGCTTTAATCATGGCGCGCTTGATGTGCGCAATCTCAAGCGTGGTGTCGGTAAATCCGTTTCGCAGGTCGACGGCTTGTACCCCTAGAAAGGCTTTTTGAATTACGAACTCGTCGAGAATTTGTTCGGCGATTGTACCCAAAACACTTGATGATTCACGATTGAAACTGCCGCCAAGCAGAATTATTTCCGCCTCCGTTTTTGCCCCAGCCTCGCGTGCAACATTGAGCGCGTTGGTAACAATGGTTAGCGGTCTAATCGCCGCCAGATAGGGCACCATTTCAACGGCGGTTGTGCCTGCATCGATTAGGATTTTTTCGCCGGGGCTTACAAGTGCGGCGGCGGCACGGGCGATCTGCCGCTTCTCTGTAATGTTCATATGCGAACGTTGTTCTTCGGCGAGCAGAGTGGTGACCTCGCGGCTGTGGTCTAAGGGCAGGGCGCCACCGCGGTCACGCACAAGCTGGCCCTGCTTTTCAAGCTGCATTAGATCGTTGCGGATGGTGACTTCTGAGACTTGAAAGCGTTTGGCCAGTTCACTGACCCGAACGGCGCGGGACTGCTGCACGAGTTCGGTGATTCGGATTCGGCGTTGGAAAATCATAGGGTTTGACCGGAAGTGGGCGGGCAGTAGTATGCTGGATAGCTTCTTTGAAACTTTACGAAAACTTTCAATAAAAATCAAATAGTGACAAATAATGTATGCTATGAATAGGTAACGTAGATTAACGAAAGGTTAACCTTATATTTAATGTGACTTTTCGTAAAAGTAATGGAACTGCCCTTTACCTTATCAAGGAGGAAATACAGTGTTTTCTTTAAAGCCACCCCTGTCTCGTCGTAGCTTTTTATCACTAACTGGCGTAGCTATCGGTAGCAGTATCTTGCCCGCTTGCTCGAAAAATACAAATCTACAGTCAGAGCTTAGTTCGCCTTCCCCCCTGTTCTACAAACCCGAGACAACAGGCAATCTCTGGGATACTTGGATGTATTACCACGAAGGTATCTTTTATCTTTATTACAACCCAAGTCCCAGAGGTCCGAAAGGATTGACTAATACTTGGAGTGGCGTCGCACTGGCCATCAGTAGTGATGGCATCCATTGGCAAGAGTATGGTGAAGTTATTGAGAAGCCGCCGGAGGTTGTTTTTACAGGCGCCGGTGCTGTTTGGCCCGCAGGAGACAGATTTATTATGAATTTCTCTGAATGGCGGGGACCTATAGGTGAAGATAGCGGTAGACAAACCATCTTTTTTGCTGAGTCGCGGGATTTAATTCATTGGCAGCCCCTTGGTTCTGAATATGAGTTTCGCCAAGATGAGCGCTGGTATGAGCCTAATGGCCGCTGGGACAATATTTGGTCTATACCGCGCCCAGAAGGTGGCTACTATGGTTATTGGGCGGCAGCACCCAAAAACAAACAGGTGGGAATTGGATTTGGAGAAAGTGATGATGGCATTAGCTGGCGCGCCCTTCCTCCGGCATTAATCGAGGGAACCGTTCCCTCGGATAAGGCAGTGGTTCAGGGGACGGAGGTAAGCGGAGCTTATTATCGGCAGGGGAAATATTATGTCTTACTGCGTCCCTCAACTAACCTCGACATTGTAACAATGGTAAGTGACTCTGCAGGTGGGCCCTTTCAGCCTGCGCCTCAAAACCATCGTCTGATGACAGACACTACCTCCTATTTTTTGCGTTTTCTGGACGTCGGCGATGATGTATTGGTCAATCATCACAGTTGGGAAGTTCCCCTTGGCGGTCGTTTGGAAATTGATCCAGAGCGAGTTTATCTGGCACCGCTTAAGCGAGCTCAGTGGGATGATAAAGGCACATTACGACTGATGTGGTGGGAACAAAATAATTTGGCAAAAGGAAAATCATTACCCATTTCGCCGATTAAATCGATCCCCGGTTCATTACCATTGCTAGACAGTTTGTTCGATCCACAGGAAACATTGATTCTCGAAGGCATGATGTCTTTGCCTGATTCAAAAGATAAGGCACCGACAGGCTTATATATTCAGGGAACAGGAAAGAAGGGGACGGGTTTTCTAGTGTACCAAAATGGCCGTGTCGAATATGGCGATATGAGCAGCGATGGTTCGGCTTTTGAAAAGATAGGCCATGCCGATCGTGGGCTACAGTTTGAAGAAAAGGCGCACTTTCGTCTTATTCTAAAAGGTTCGTTAACCGAATTTTATTTGAATGATTACCTTATGCAGTGCTATTCCACATCGGAGCCGGGCACGGGTCGTATTGGTTTTATTGGCTCTGAGAGTGATTTTGATGAGTTGAAAGCTTGGTACTGTGCCTGAGTAATTTATACCTTTAACGCTTAAATGCCTCCGTTTGATGATAACCCATTGTTTTTCGAAAGCACATTTATGCCTGCGTGGTTTTATAACGTTTACTTAGGTAGCTGCTTGTTGTCAGCCTGTGCAAATAGAGCTTGCCCGCTCAGCTCTGTGATCCGCACCTTATCTGCTGATACCCGATAGCGGCGGGATAACCTGAAATGGCGCATTTAAATTAAAAATTTTCAACATGGCCCTAAAAAGGTTCACACTATGAAAAATCTTATCGTCATTATTGACTGCCCCACTAGTGGCGGGCACCGCTTGCTCGTTGCGGAGGCCCTGAAAAAAACAGCGGCGGTAATGGAATTAGGCGTTAAGCTGCAGCTTCAAGGACCGGATGATACGTATACCCTCGGCGAGATATCAACAGCCGACGTGGTGGTGCTGATATCTGATACACCTGCAGATCGATCACGTTTTGCCGATAAACCGGTTTATGAGACAAGCATCGCTAATGCGATCCGCAATACGCACGCCGTGCTCGAAGCCGCGCTCGGGCTTCTACCACAAAATACAGTAATACCAGCCGCCGACACTGTACCTGAAAGGGTGACCGGAAAGCGGCTCGTTGGCATCACCGCCTGTCCAACCGGAATCGCCCACACTTTTATGGCGGCGACAGCTCTTGAGAAGGCTGCAAACCTGCTAGGGCACGTAATAAAAATCGAGACTCACGGCTCCGTCGGTGCAAAAAATCAACTAACTGAGGAAGACATTGAAACAGCGGACGCGGTTGTTATTGCTGCCGACATCGGTGTCGATCTCTCACGTTTTACGGGTAAACCAGTATTTTCCACCGGCACAAAATCCGCTCTGCGCGATGGTCAGTCGGTTATCGAAAGTGCGCTTGCGCAGCCGGAAATTAATGAAGCTATGGTCGTATCGTCTGCAAGTAAAGGAAACGCCAACAGTGAAAATCAAAGATCTGGCGCTTATAAACACCTTATGACTGGTGTTAGCTTTATGCTGCCGGTGGTAATAGCGGGAGGACTTTCAATTGCGCTCGCTTTCGCAATTGGAGGTATCAATGCAGGCGATACGACCGGCACCATCGCATGGGCGCTAAAACAGATTGGGGGTGATACGGCCTTTAACCTGTTCGTCGCAGTACTCTCAGCATTCATCGCTTACTCTATAGCAGATCGACCCGGTATTGCCGCAGGGCTTGTCGGTGGAATGCTCGCGCACACCCTTGGTGCAGGCTTCCTTGGCGGTATTTTGAGCGGCTTCCTCGCAGGATACGTTACGAAACTTCTCGCGGACAGAATCAAACTGCCCGTCAACCTCGAAGGGTTAAAACCGATACTGATACTGCCATTTTTTTCTACAGTCATTGTTGGCTTGCTTATGATTTACGTTATCGCTCCGCCGGTAGAAGTCGTGAATCGGGCGATGACCGATTGGCTCAGCAGTATGAGTGGTACCAATGCACTTTTATTCGGTGCGATCCTAGGAGGCATGATGGCTTTTGATATGGGTGGCCCGGTTAATAAAGCTGCCTATACTTTTGCCGTGGGCTTGCTCGCCAGTAAAATTTATACAGCCATGGCCGTAGTGATGGCTGCTGGCATGGTTCCACCACTTGGGCTAGGGCTTGCCGCGTTTCTTTTTAAGAATCGTTTTGATCGCGAAGAGCGTGAAGCCGGAGGGCCTGCGTTGGTTCTCGGCGCCGCATTTATCACAGAAGGCGCGATTCCCTTCGCGGCAAAAGATCCGCTGCATTTTATTCCTGCGCTTGTTGTAGGTTCAGCAGTAACCGGTGCGATCTCGATGGCCTTCGGCGTGCAACTTCTTGTGCCCCATGGCGGTATCTTCGCAATGTTTATTCCAGGCGCTGTTACCAATCTGCTGCCATATCTTGGCGCGATTGTGATCGGCACGGTGATTACAGCCGCGGTGCTCTTTGTGACAAAAAAGAGAGCTGTAGTGTCATCGGTTGATTAAAAGAAGCGAGTATCCAACCGAAGTAATTAATCAGAACAATGTCGAGTCTCCTATGATCCAACTCAAAGTACAAAATATTCGATTACATGTGTATGCGGCGACCAAGGAAGAAGCAATTCGCGCCGCGGGGCAAAAGTTGATTGCAACCGGCAATATCGAGCCCGCTTATGTCGAGAGCATGCTCAATCGCGAGCTGCAAGCGAACACTTTTCTCGATAATGGTATTGCCATCCCTCATGGCATGGGCCGAGACCGAGAACTTATCCGGAGCACAGGTGTGTGCGTGATGCAACTTGCTAATGAGGTCGATTGGGGCGGCGGGCAGATGGTGCGGCTTGTAATCGGCATCGCTGCGAAATCAGACGAACATCTCGAAGTTCTTGCCGCAGTGACAGATATGCTTGGTGATACCGCGATTGCTGACCGCCTCGCACACACAGATGATCCAATGGAAATTGTTACAAGTTTAAGTGGTCAACAAAATAGTTCGTCCGCCCAGCATATTGAAGAGCTGACAGAAGCTAAGCAGATCGATGCACTATTGCGTCCCGGCGCTGGACTCCACGCGCGACCAGCAACGAATCTGGTAGCCATCGCTGAAGGTTTTAAATCTGAGATTCAAGTAGTGTTCAACGGCAAAATTGCCAATGGCAAAGCCATGGCGTCTCTCATAAAGCTGGGTGCTGGAGGCGGCGCCAAACTGCGGCTTGTGGCGCGTGGTGATGACGCCGATGCAGCGCTTTCGGCAATGAAACAAGCTATCGAAAGTGATCTCGGAGACGAGGATGAGAAACCTATGCGCACGGATATGCGTTGTTGGGTATCAAATTCGAGTAGTCATGCCATAAGTGGTATTTGTGCCTCACCGGGTATCGCCATCGGCCCATTGCGCCGTTTCAGGACTAGCCACGTTGTTGCTCAGGATATGCAGAGTGACCCTGAAGTGGAGCGGCAGAAGCTCGATCAGACAATTGCCGCAGCTAAACTTCAGCTTCAAGAAATCTATGGCGAGATGATAGCGAGCGTGGGTAAAAACGAGGCTGCTATTTTTCGGGCGCACCAAGCCATTCTCGCCGACCCGGAGCTTTTCGGTGAGGCTGTGGCGCTCATCAACGCTAGGCATAGTGCGGCGTGGTCGTGGCAGAGGGCGATCGAAAAGCAGATAACGGAAGTGAAGTCTGTCGATGATCAACGGATTGCCGCCCGAGCCGCGGATCTTCAAGATGTAGGTCAGCGTGTGCTGAGTTTATTCGATAAAACAGAGCAAACGGACACAGCCTCGCCCGATGAAGCTGGTGGTGGTAGGGGTTCGCTTGATAAACCTTTAGCTGGCGAACCCTGCATCTTATTTGCTGAGGACTTAATGCCGAGCGATACCGCAAAGCTCGATCCGAGAGATATTCTCGGTTTTGTCACAGTTGCAGGTGGTCCAACTTCGCACACGGCAATTATTGCTCGGTCACTGGGTATTCCTGCGATAGTTGGCGCAAGTAAATCGGTACTTGAGCTGAGAGAAGGTATTACCTGTATTCTCGAGGGTTCTGCTGGCAAGCTGTATGCCGACCCCCAAATTGCGGAACTTAAATCCGCTCGAGAGTTTCAAATTAGCCTCCAGCAACAGCGTGATGACGAGCATGATCGCCGTTATCAACCTGCGTTGATGACTGACGGTCATCGAGTTGAAGTGGTGGCTAATATCGGTGGAGCTGATGACGCTGCAGAAGCTGTGAAAGCTGGCGCAGACGGTGTGGGTTTGCTGCGCAGCGAGTTTCTTTTTCTTGACCGTGAAACACCACCCTCCGAAGAAGAGCAATATCAAGCTTACTCTAAGATGACCAGAGCGCTCGGCGGGTTGCCTCTTATTGTCCGCACACTCGATATTGGAGGCGACAAGGTTCTACCCTATCTGCCTCTAGCTGAGGAGGATAACCCCTTTCTCGGCGTGCGAGGTGTCCGCCTATGTCTGCGTCAACCGGAACTTTTTTTGCCACAGCTTCGAGCAATTTACCGTGCCTCCCTGAATGGGTCAGTGAAGATTATGTTTCCCATGGTCTCAACTATTGAAGAGCTCCGCGAAGCGAAGAAAATAGCAGAAAAAGTACGCGAAGAAATCGGGGCGCCGCCTATCGAAATCGGGATTATGATCGAGGTCCCATCCAGCGCTGTTCTCGCCGCTAAATTCGCCAAGGAGTGCGATTTTTTTTCGATCGGCACTAATGATCTCACGCAATATACCCTTGCAATGGATCGCTTACATCCAGTACTTGGTACTCAGACAGATGGACTGCACCCGGCAGTACTGCAACTTATTAATCAAACAGTGCGTGGAGCGGAGAGCGAAGGCAAGTGGGTCGGTGTATGTGGGGGTATTGCCGGCGATTGTCTCGGAGCGTTGATTCTAGTTGGACTTGGTGTCACTGAGCTTAGTATGAGTATTCCAAGCATTGCTAACGTAAAGGCCCATCTCAGTAGGGCCTCTCTCGCCAGTGCTCAGGCTCTTGCACAACGCGCACTTGCCTGCACAACAGCTGCAGAAGTTCATGAGCTTGGGAATGGATTATGAGTTCTATGAGCAACACTAAATTTGACGTTATTACCGTTACCATTAATCCCGCGATCGATAAAACCATTACCATTAGCCAATTTACGCCAGCAATGGTCAACCGGGTCGACCGCGAACAGTCTACCCCCGGCGGCAAAGGTGTAAACGTCGCGTCTGCGCTAGCCGATTATGGCTTCAAGGTTGCAGTGACAGGATTTCTTGGGAATGAGAATACAGAGATGTTTGAATATCTGTTTGAGGACAAAAATATAAGTGACTATTTTGTACGGATTTCCGGGCAGACTCGCGTAGGGATTAAGATCAGCGATTCTGCTCGAGGTGAGACAACGGACATCAACTTCCCTGGTATCGCTCCGCGGTCCACTGAATTAGCGGATTTTTATCAACAGCTTGATCAGCTAGATACTAATGCTGCTTCACTAATAGTACTTGCGGGTAGCGTGCCACCGGGTATTGATCCAGCTATCTATCGTGAGTTGATTGAACGATTTCATGCACGTGGGCAGAAGGTTGTTCTTGATAGCAGCGGAGAGCCATTGCGCCTGGCCCTTGAGGCTATTCCCGATATTGTGAAGCCGAATATCCATGAACTAGAAGAATTACTCGGTCAGCAACTGACAACCCGCGAATCAACAATCAAAGCGGCGCGTTACTACACGTCAAAAGGAGTCTCACTGGTTATGGTTTCGATGGGTGAAGAGGGGGCCTTATTTGTCACTGCGGATAAAGTCGTTACTGTGCGCCCGCCAAAAATTGCTGTTCGAAGCACGGTTGGTGCCGGCGATGCCATGGTTGCTGGCATCATCGCAGGTCATCTACGTGGGCTGCCATTGGTTGACTGTGCTCGCCTTGCAACAGCGTTCTCGCTTGATTTCCTCACAGGAGGCAATGGGAGCATGAGATCTTTTTCTGAGATTGAGACGTCTATGCAAGGCATTCCCGCTGAGGTTGGATAAAACAATTTAACCAAGAACATCTTTGAACAGAGATATGGAGTGAACAATGACTGCAAGTGGGGATATTAAGCGCAATTTACCTTTTCTGTAACCTATCAGAAATTTTGCTTAATCAGGTTTAGTAAAATTTATACTTTCCGAATTTACCAGCAGTAGCTTGCGTATCGGCGACTATTTTTTACAATTGTCGCGCATTCCCTGAAGCCTGTACCTTAGTTAAAGATGATGGTCTCTAAGCTTTGCAAGTAGCACAGTATAGTTTTTCAAATAAGTTTTAAGAACATAAGAAGTAGCTTAAAAGTATTCCATTACCGAAGCATTATTACACGCTGGGGGTGGGCACTCTAAAGCGTGTTGGCGCCGGGTCTTGACTTAGACCAACTTCACTACTTGAGTATCCGCATCGCGACTTTGACCCGCCTGATTGAGCGTTTCCAAATAGCTGCCCCAATGGCTGTTGTAATTGGCGCCCAGATCATAGAGATAGTCCCAGGTAAAAATGCCCGAGTTATGGCCATCGCTAAAGTGGATCTGGATGGCATAGTTGCCGGACTTGGCGATCGAATCGATGGTTACTAGACGCTTGCCAAACTGCAATACTTCCTGCCCGGTGCCGTGACCGCGAACCTCGGCGCTGGGGGAGAGCACGCGGAGATACTCGGCTGGCAGTTGATGGCGCAGGTCCCCGGCATAGTCGATGCTGAGGCAATCTTTAGCTTGATTGACGGCCATGCGCCGGGGCACTGTGCTAGTTAGATCATGGGCCATATCAGAGAATAAACCGGGTGAGATCTTCATTGGCTGCCAGTTCGCCTAACTGCTTGTCGACAAATACTTTATCGATGGCGAATTTTTCCCCTTTGGCACCTAGGTCAGAGGCCTCGTAGGAAATTTCCTCCAGCAGTCTCTCCATAATCGTATGCAGACGCCGTGCACCAATATTCTC
>Ga0208971_1000301_pt1 | contig 37047 bp, 27 predicted proteins | sample AOAMet1_18_M0_10_2_FD_188229 | JGI IMG/M metagenome (GOLD analysis project Ga0208971, IMG submission 188229) | Ammonia-oxidizing marine microbial communities from Monterey Bay, California, USA - CAN11_18_M0_10 (SPAdes) | ecosystem: Environmental > Aquatic > Marine > Intertidal zone | place...
GATTGCTGAACAAGCCTGAATTGACGAACCTCATTTCTGCCCAAGCAGCAGAAATGGAGGGCGACAAAAAGAAGGCCAAAGATATTTATGTTGAATTGTTAAAAGATGACCGCACACGGTTCGTTGGTGTGCGGGGCATCATGAAACAAAAACTGGCCGAGGGCGATACAGAAACAGCCAAAAAATTGGCCGAGAAAGCGTTTGATCTAAAACCTAAGCACAATGAAACCGGCGATGTTCTTTTGCAATTGCAGGCCGAAAATGAAGATTGGGCAGGCGCGCGAAAAACGTTGAACACTAAGGTTTCCAATGGTGTTTTGCCCCGTGATGTTCATAAACGACGCGATGCGGTTTTGGCATTGTCCGAGGCCCGCGATATTTTTGCAAACGCTGGCGCCGTTGAGGCTCAAGTCGCCGCAATTGAGGCGAACCGCCTTTCACCAGATCTAATTCCAGCGGCAGTTATGGCGGCCAAGGCTTACATGGAACAAGAAAAACCACGTTATGCGACACGGGTTTTGGTTGCTGCATGGAAAAGTCAGCCACACCCTGATTTGGCGGCTGGTTTTGCAGACATTGTACCAACTGAGACCACCAAAGCCCGGATAAAGCGATTTGCTGGATTAATCAAAAGCGACTCCGAGCATCCAGAAGCGCGGCTTTTGATGGCCGAATTGCACATTGCCGATGAGGATTTCGCCGGCGCGCGCAAGGCATTGGGCGGCTTGAATGAAGATCATCCAACTTCGCGTTCCTTAACAATCATGGCGGCGATTGAACGTGGCGAAGGTTCAGATGACGCCATCGTTCGTGGTTGGTTGACCAAGGCGCTGGGCGCATCGCGCGGCCCGCAGTGGACCTGTGATAAATGTAATCACGTACATTCAAGCTGGACCGCAATTTGCGACAGATGCTCGGGTTTTGATACACTGGCCTGGAAAACACCAGCTGAGGGCGCGATTGCCATGCATGGATCGTCACAAATGTTGCCGTTGATTGTGGGGCAGGAAAAAGTGGTCGAACCTGAACAAGAGGTTGTGGATGCCGAAGAGGTAATCACAGGTGAGATTGTTTCAGATGATGTGAAACCCTAGGTCTTGTGGTGAAAAAAACGGGGCGAGAACACTAAAGTGACGCCCCGTTAGAGATCTTAGAAGATGAAGTTGGACTCGTCTAACTCATCTAAATCCACCGATTTCAAAATCAGTTTATCACCTGCTGATCCGCCGGTAAGGCCGCTTAGATCAATTTCGGTGGCCCATCCAACGTCTGACATCAGCGGCTTTAGATCGGCAAATTCCAACCCGAATGATGACAAGTCAATCTGGTCATGATCGATTTCAAAATCGTGAATCATGTCTTTGCCGCTGGCTGTTGATATGACAAAAGTGTCGTTTTCATTGTCGCCTTCCCAGTTGCCGCCCCACATGTGGTCGTCACCTTCGCCGCCATTAATTGTATCAGCGCCCTTGCCGCCAACCAATTTGTCGTTGCCTGCACCACCCGATATGTTGTCATGTCCGCCGCCAGCGTTGATGTAATCATTGCCTTCACCGCCAAATGCGGTGTCGCCGCCGCTGCCGCCAAGGATTTTGTCTTCACCCAATCCACCATAGATTTCATCGTTTCCAGTTCCACCCCTGATTTGATCAGACCCTTCATCACCATAAAGTTCGTCGTTGTCTGCACCACCGATGACTTTGTCATCACCAGCGCCACCATAGATTTCATCGTTTCCTTCACCGCAGCGCAAAATGTCATTGCCACCTTCGGTGCTTGAAAAAATTGGATCACGAATGAGGAATGGCGCCGTGTCATCCACCTCGGCAAAGGCATCGGATGAATGCGGATCAACGGCCCCATCATTAGACCCTGTCGCCGGTGCCTCTGACACAAATTCAGCAAATGCCGAACCATTGTCCCAATCAAGATTAACCTTAAAAATACCACCGTCAGCACCGGTAGATCCATCAAGATCGTGATCGCCTTTGTTTAGGCCATAATATAGGTTTCCATCACCGTCTAAAAAGACCGCACCATAAGCGCCTTTTGACATGCCAGCAGACATTTCATCATCGTACAAAGTTCCGGTAATTGGGATGGACGTTATGACCGGTTGCCCACCATCAGCCAGACCAGAAATATCTATTTTATGTACTGTGCCATTGCCGCCATTTTCACCAGGTGCCTCGACCGCATAAAACGCATTTTCTTCGGCATTATAGGCGATGTCATAGGCGCGACCCTCGAATAGGTTATTTGGAAGGTTATAGTCCGTGACAACCGGGTTTCCATTTGCATCCAAATTGTCGACATCAATGGCTGACACACGATTAAGCGAGCTGTCAAATGTCCAAAGATTTCCTTCGCTATCAAAATCACCGACATAATCGCCGTGGCCTGTTTCACCAATACAATAGGCGTTACCCTCAGCATCCATCATAACCAAATCTTGTTTTGATACGGGATTACCAAGGTGATCAAAGCCGTCTTTTTTGGCGATGCCATAGATCATGTCATCTTCGACGTTGAAACCAATTGCATTGATTTTAATGCCCGTTGGATCGCCGGCATCCTCGTAATTTTTGGTTTCGGGATCAAATACCTTTAGTTGCCCGTCTATGACCTGATAAAGCTTGGCTTGACCTGGCGCAAAGGCGGCCACATCAATTTCTTGACCGTCAATTTCCATTGTTTTTTCATACGAAAAAATGGGGCCATCCATGTTGATGACAACGCCACTTTCGTCTTGGCCAGAAACTGTGTTGAACGTTAAAACACCTTCACTGCCGTCCCCGACCACGTCAATCGAGTGGGTCTCATAAACGCCAGATTCAGCTGTAATCGTGCCAACAACCTCGCCATTCCACATAACCTCGACCGTGCCGCTGGTCAGACCACCCGCAAGGTTTGCAGCCAAATCAAATTGGATCGTATAGGTGCCGCCCTCTTCGGTATCAACATTTTGGGACATTGAGGTTTGCCCCTCAATTGTTTCAATGTTCCACCCGCCAGAGGCCGCATATTGATCAAAACTGGTGGGGTTTGAGCCATCGGCGTTGGTGTTCAATAAATTGTCACCCTGACCATCGCCGTAAACCAGATCCTCGCCATCACCGGCGTTGATGATGTCGTTGCCCGCACCACCAACACCAAGATCATCGCCATCTTCCAAATTTAGAATGTCATTGCCGTCGCCGCCATAGGCATCGTCGTTTCCTGATCCTGCATTGACCAGATCGTTTCCGGCGCCACCATAGATTTCATCATGGCCGCCATTTCCAAGAAGAACGTCATTGCCGTCACCGCCATAAAGCGTGTCATCATAACTGTTCAAGGGCGCGCCAGTTGTATTAATCGCGTCTGGGTCATAGACCCATTTTCCGTTAATAAATGACCACTCTTCGCCGACCATATCGCCAGCAAGCAGATCATCGCCACCACCGGTTCCGATTTCATCGCTGCCCGCGTTACCGTTGATTTTGTCAACGCCACCATTGTCATCGCCGACTGTGCCTTCGTTGGGATCAACATAGCCTTGGCCAAGGTGATCATCACCGGTGGTGCCCACTACGGATGTCACATTTGGGTCGTTTGAGTTTACCATTGAATTTCCCTCTTGAAAACTTTTCTGGCCAAAAAGTAACAAGGGGCGGCTTTCAATTCGTTAAGCGAAAACCACTAAGAGCGTAAAAATTTAGGAAAACCTTAGGGTATGATCCTCTGAAAAATGATCAGGTGGGGCCAGACTTTGCCGCCAACTCAAAAGCGGTTTTCAAGCTGTCAGGATCGCCAACGTGATTGCACAAAATCAGCACAAGCCGCGCATTAAGAGCGTGGCTTTCCTCGTCACTTAACCCTGCATGCAGATCAATAAGATCTGAATAAAACCCATCTGGGTCGGTGATATTTGCATTCATTTCTAACGGCATATCAGCATCCCATCGCTGTAATAAGTGCGGCTTTGATCGCATCAGAGTCAACATGTGACCAACGCGCAGCGACATGCTGATCCGGACGAATTAGATAGACCGCTTGATTTGCTTGCCCAAGGTATCGTTCTGCCAACAACGTGCCACCGGTTGCGTCCAAAGATGTTACCGTGGCTGTTACGCCATTAGCACTGATCCCATCCAACGTACAATTCAGTGCCAAAATCTGAAAACCTTTGCCAAATTGGGACAGCAGCCACGCGTCCTGAACGGGCGCATCGCACATTGGTTTTCCAACCGCGGTTCTGTCAGGTAATTCGGCACTATCAGGGCCGTTTAGTTTTGAGTTTTGGTAAGTACAAGGAACAGACAGTCGCCCTGAATTCACCAAGGGGCGAGCAAAGGGTGCGTGTTCAACCAAATCTAAAACAGCCTCACGGAACATCTTTGTCACATCGGTTTTTGGTGTCATGAAATCCGTGGTGCGTGACGAATTTAGGATGTTTTCCTCGGCCCCATGTTTGCGTTCTGTGTGATAGGTATCCAACAGGCTTTCGGGTGCTTGGCCGTTAATCACCAAGGCCAGCTTCCAGCCTAAATTATCGACGTCTTGGATACCGCCATTACAGCCGCGTGCACCAAAGGGGCTGACCTGATGGGCACTGTCACCTGCAAACAAAACCCGCCCATGGCGATAGTTTTCCATGCTGGCACATTGGAATGTGTAAACGCTGACCCATTCAGGTGTGAAGGTTACATCGGGTCCTAACATAGCCTGTACTTTGGGCATGTAATATTCGGGTTGAACAACGGCTTGTCGATCAATGTCCCAGCCCAACTGAAAATCAATGCGCCAAACGTCATCAGGTTGTTTATGCAGCAGTACTGATTGGCCCGGGTTAAAGGGCGGATCGAACCAAAACCAACGCTCTGTTGGAAATGGCGCATCCATTTTGACGTCGCAGATAAGGAAGTTATCCTCAAATACGCGACCCTCAAATGACAGGTCCATCATCTGGCGCACAGGGGAACGCGCGCCATCACAAGCAATCACCCAGTCCGCCTCTATTTGATAGGGCCCATCGTCATTTTCCAGATCAAGGGTGGAATAACGGTCGTGATTGGTGATGCCTTTGATGGCCGTCTTGCCACGGATTTCGATCGGCACGCCCTTGGCCTGCTGCCGGCGAATTTCCTCGACCAGAAAGCGTTCAAAATAGGGTTGTTGCAGGTTGATAAAGGCGGGGCGATTGTGCCCTTCTTCTGGCAACAGATTAAAATCGTAAATTTGACGGGTTTGGCGGAATACTTTGCCGACATTCCAAACGACGCCTTTGTCCACCATGGGATCACCTGCGCCTAAACGGTCACAAATTTCCAGCGTGCGTTTGGCGAAACAAATTGCCCGACTGCCGACACCAACACCGTCGTGATCATCCAACACAAGGCAGGAAACGCCCTTTAGTCCCAGATCAAGGGCCATGGCCATACCGACAGGCCCTCCACCAATGATCACAACGCTGTGGCGTACCGGTTTTTCGACGTTCTGATCTGGAGTCGGCTGAAAAGGATAAAGGCGAAATGCGGTTTCGTAACGAACATCGACCATAGTTTAGCTCCAATAAGGTTTCACGGAAGGGATACGCCCGTTTTCAAGGAAAAATTCGTCCAACTGGGGCGGCTCAATTCCCGCATGAGACAACATCGCGTGGATTTGGCCGCGATGATGAATTTGGTGCTGAAACAAGTGCAGCAACACCCAATCCACACGCTCATCAACAAGGCCATCTTTGCGTTCTATCTGACAATTTGATACCAAGACGTCAGGCTGGATATCCTTGCAAAACATCGCAAGCTCGAGGTCAACGTCGGCTTGTAATGCACCCAAGGCAGCGACACTTTTTACGTCATCACGTTGAAATATTTGCCGACCTTTTCCCGCCGCCTTCAGGGCGTCGGCATAATACAAGTCAACTTCATAAATATGATTCAACGTGCGAATGATCGACCCAAAAAAGGATGGACGGTTGGCGGCAACATCTTCATCCGACATCGGCAATATAGCCTTATATAGTGTCGAATTAGCCCAAGCATTGTTTAATGCCTGCATCATAAAATGATTTGATGTTGCCGTCATTTTTTACCCCTGTAACGCTGCCCACATATCCAGATCGCGCTGGGCGGTCCAAATGCGAGGGTGAAGGATGCCTCGAGCCTCGTCATAGGCGCGTGCTACGTTAAACGGCAAGCAATGCTCATAGATGGCAAAGTCTTTGAACTTTGGATCGCACACATCGCGAACGGCGTCCCATGCATCCTTTAGCGTGCCACCTTTGGCGGCAACCTGTGCGGCGGGGCGGTAGGTGCTTTCGACAAAATCGCGCGTGGCCGCAATCGCGGCATCGACCATATCAACGCCGACCAGCGCATCACCGCGACCGGGGGCAATTGATTGTGGGTTATAGGCTTTCACCGCATCAAGAGTGTTGCCCCAATCAGCAAAGTGACCATCGCCGCAATAACAAGCGGAATGATATTCAACGATATCGCCGGTGAACATCACCTCCTCATCTGGTACCCAAACAACCGCATCACCTGCTGTATGGGCGCGACCGATTTGTTTAATTTCCACGCGACGGTTGCCAAGGAAAACGGTCATGCTGTCGCTGAAAGTTGTGGTTGGATAGGTTAAACCCGGAATGCTCTCGTGACCCTCAAACAGGCGAGGGAAGCGTTGGAATTCGCTGTCCCAATCTTCTTGGCCGCGTTCCATGACCATGCCACGTGCCACGTCTGACATGATGATTTGCTGCGCACCAAAGGCGGATGCACCCAAAACGCGGACGGCGTGATAATGAGTCAACACAACATGGGTGATTGGCTTGTCAGTGATTGAGCGAACTTTTTCAATGACCATGTTGGCCAAACGGGGTGTTGCTTGTGCCTCGACGATCATCACGGAATCATCGCCAATAATGACGCCAGAATTTGGGTCCCCCTCGGCGGTAAAGGCCCAGATGTCTTTGCCCACCTCGGTAAAGGTGATTTTCTTTTCGCTCATGTCCCCTTGGGATGCGAATGCTTTAGCCATAATATTTCTCCTTCGCTGACCCTTAGGTCCAGTCTGATTTTTTGATTGCGGGTAGGATTGTACCGATACAGTCACCAAAACCAACGCGGTATCCATCGCCGATGGCAGCACCCGTTAGGTTAATCGTATCGCCATCCTCTAGGAATGTACGGGTTTCGCCAGTTTCCAGTGTGATCGGCTCTTTGCCACCCCAACTGATTTCCAACATCGAACCAAGCGTTGATTTTTCGGGGCCAGAAATCGTGCCAGAACCCAAAAGATCACCAACATTCATCGGGCATCCCGCCGTGGTGTGATGCGCCAGTTGCTGTGCGGATGAATAGTACATGTAGTTATAATTCGTTTTACACAAAACCGATGGCTTGTCGGCGCCTTCGGGTTGGATCGTTGCCATCAGATCAATGTTATAAAGCATTGGACCTGTGTCTTTCAGATGATCCAACAACTCAAACTCACGCTCTGGCGTGTCACACTTAAAGGGTTCAAGTGCGGCTGTTGTTACGATCCAAGGTGAAATGGTGTTGGCGGTTGCTTTGGCCTGAAACGGACCAAGGGGTTGATATTCCCATGCTTGGATGTCGCGAGCTGACCAATCATTCAAAATGACATAGCCAAAAATCATTTCATTAGCGGTATCAACGGTAACGGGACCATCAGAGAAACTGCCAACGATTGCGCCCATTTCAAGTTCGATATCAAATCGCTTGCACGGCTCAAACCGTGGAACTGTATCATCTGGACCCTTAAGTTGACCCCAAGGACGGCGGACATCAGTACCAGAAACCACCACAGACGAAGCGCGACCATTATAGCCGATCGGGATGTGCAGCCAATTTGGTGGCAAGGCGTTTTCTGCGCCACGGAACATGGTGCCAACGTTAATCGCGTGATGTTTGCCAGCATAAAAATCGGTGTACTCGGCCACTGCAAATGGCAAATACATGGTGGCGTCTTTCATTGATACCAGATGCGGCTCAATACGTGCTTGATCGCTAGAACCCTCGGCTAGCATTGCTGTCAAAGAGGCACGGAAGCTTGCCCAAACGGCGGGGCCTTCTTCCATGAAATCATTCCAAAATGGTACGTCAAACACGTCTTGTTCAGCGGCTTGCAAAATTCCTTCGGCCTCTAGTGTTGTCACATCGACGATCATATCCCCGATGGCCACACCACAACGAGGTTCATTTTCATCAGTTGAGAACACGCCGTAAGGCAGGTTGTTCAAGGGGAAATCGGTGTCAGGCGAATTTGCACTGCTCACCCAAGAATTAAGAATTGGCATTTGTCGTCTTTCTGTAGCTTATCCCGCGTCGGGTTGGTTTTCTGGTCGCGCCGCATCAAAGGCGGGCAGGGCGAGGCAATTTTTCTCAATGTCGGTCAGTCGCACGAAAGGCGCAAGGTCTAACCCCCACCGATGTGCATTATAAAGTTGCGGGATCAGGCAAAGATCAGCTTGCGTTAACGTATCGCCAAAGCAAAACTTGCCAGTCGCATCAATCTGTTCCTGAAAAGCAGTGAACCCACGATGCATCCATTCACACATCCAGCGGATCACATCGTCTTGGGTTTGCCCCATGTCGGATTTCAAAAAATCACCGACCTTGAGGTTATTGATGGGATGAATTTCCATGGCAATTGTCTGCGCGGCGGCACGTACTTTGGCGCGTTCGATAGGATCGTTTGGCAAAAGTGTCATGTCTGGATAAACCGCATCTAGATAATCCAAAATCGCCATGGATTGCGTCAATGCAGTGCCATCATCCAAAACAAGCGTGGGAACACCGGCCAAAGGGTTAAGTGCCGCGTAATCATCACGTTTTTGATCGCCCTTAACCAGATCAACAGGCACGGTTTCAAAACTCAGACCCTTAAGGTGCAAGGCAATGCGAACGCGGTACGACGTGGTCGAGCGCCAATAGGAATACAGTTTCATCTAAGTATTACCTATCGTTCCGTCGAATTTCTTTTCCAAATCCGACCAGCAATCAATGTAGTCATCCTGTAATGGTGCCTCGTTTGCGGCGAATTCAGTCAGGTGTTGTGGAAAGCGGGTTTCGAACATGAAAGACATGGTGTTTGCCAAATATTGTGGCTTTAGCTCGGTTGTTGACGCGCCCTCAAAAGCATTGCGATCGGGGCCGTGGGGCAGCATCATGTTGTGAAGCGACATGCCGCCTGGAATAAACCCCTCTGGTTTGGCGTCATAAATTCCATAAATATTGCCCATCAATTCAGACATGATGTTTTTGTGATACCAAGGGGGACGGAATGTGTTTTCGGCCACGTTCCATCTGTCCCTAAACAGTACAAAATCAATGTTCGCGGTGCCCTCTACACCAGATGGTGCTGTTAGAACGGTAAAGATGGATGGGTCTGGGTGATCAAACAAGATCGCGCCAACAGGACTGAAAGTTTTTAGATCGTATTTGAACGGTGCGTAATTGCCGTGCCATGCAACCACATCAAGCGGTGAATGATCGATGAATGTTTCATGAAACTGGCCACACCATTTAATCACCACGCGGCTGTCGGCCTGTCGATCCTCAAATGCGGCAACGGGTGTTTTGAAATCACGCGGATTGGCCAAGCAATTGGCGCCAATAGGCCCGCGGTTGGGTAAGGTGAACACCTGTCCATAGTTTTCGCAAACAAAACCGCGCGCTGGGCCTTCCAAAACCTCGACCCTAAACACCATGCCACGGGGGATGATTGCAATTTCTTGTGGATCCAAATCGATGACGCCCATTTCCGTACAAAACCGCAAACGTCCTTCTTGGGGAACGATCAACAATTCGCTGTCAGCAGAATAGAAATACTCATCCACCATCGAGGCTGTAATCAGATAGATGTGCGCCGCCATGCCCACTTGGGTATTTACATCGCCCGCTGTCGTCATCGTGCGCATGCCAGTCAAGAACGTTAGATTTTCTTGGCCGTGTTCAACCGGACTCCAGCGATATTGGCCAAGGGATAAAACGTCCTCAATGATATGTGGTGCAGATTTCCAATAGGGCACATCCAGCTTTTTGAATCGGCCCGTATGTTTCACAGACGGTTGAATGCGGTAACACCACGTGCGTTCATTTTCACCACGCGGTGCGGTGAATGCGGTGCCAGACAATTGTTCAGCATAAAGGTTATAAGGACAAACTTGCGGTGAGTTTTGCCCTTGTGGCAATGCGCCAGGCAGTGCTTCGGTTTCAAAATCATTCCCAAAACCCGGCATATAACCCGCGCTGGTTCCTATGGTTGAGGGGGCTTGCGTCATGCCACTTGGGTTTGCATTATCTGTCATAGAATTGGTCCTACTTTTGCTGGGCGTCATTATCGTTGCATTTGCAACGGTGTCAAGATTGGCAGTGTTGACGCATAAGAAAAATTGGCTATGACTTAGGCATGAGCCAACCAAATTCCCCCGACGATGATTTTGTTCTAGATGAATTTCTGCCTTATCAATTGGCTGTTCTAGCGGGGCGTGTAAGCCGTGAATTTTCCGCAATCTATCGCGAAAAATTTGGCTTTGGGGTTTCGGAATGGCGTGTACTTGCACATCTATCCCAAACCGGTTCTGTGTCTGTGCGTGAAATCCACGAAAAGGTGGATATGGATAAATCCAAAGTTTCCCGAGCAGCCACGCGGCTTGAAAAATCTGGTTACCTCACCAAACAAACGAATGCCGAAGATCGCCGGTTGATAGAATTGTCCCTAACGACCACGGGCCGTGATGTGGTGAAACAGTTGACGCCGCTGGCCCAAGAATTTGAGCGTAAGGTTTTGGCGCAACTTGGCGATTTCAGCGGCGATTTTCGCAAAAGTGTCGATGCGTTGTTGGCTGATGAAACGACGCAGCGTTAAGCGCGCAACCCAGCTCAAGAATTGCTATGATCAAGAAAATCAAAAGGGAATAACATGTCTGATATATTCATCCTTAGTGGCGCACGCACTGCCATCGGTACTTTCGGCGGATCATTGGCCGCAACCGCGCCGATAGCGTTAGGCGCCGAAGTTTCCAAAGCAGCGATTGCCCGTGCTGGCGTTGATGCCAAACAAATTGGCGATGTTGCTTTTGGCCATATCATTAACACCGAACCGCGTGACATGTATCTTTCACGCGCCGCCGCGATTGAGGCGGGTGTGCCCGACACGACGCCGGCCATGAATGTTAATCGGTTGTGCGGTTCAGGGGCGCAAGCGATCGTTTCAGTGATGCAATCAATGATGAACGGGGATGCGGAATTCGGTCTGGCCGGTGGTGCCGAATGCATGAGCCGATCGCCCTACATTCTAGAAGGGGCGCGTTGGGGGCAAAAGATGGGCAACGCAGGCGTCACGGATATGATGCTGGGTGCATTAAACTGCCCATTTGGTACGGGTCACATGGGTGTCACAGCAGAAAATGTTGCCAAAGAAAATGATATCACTCGTGAAGATCAGGATGCCTTTGCTTTGGCTTCACAAAACCGCGCCAAAGCAGCAATTGAGGGCGGCCTGTTCGCCGATCAAATTGTACCGATAGAAATCAAAGTTAAACGTCAGCTTGTTGAATTCACAACGGATGAACATCCCAAAGCATCCACCGCCGAAAGCCTTGCGGGATTGCGGCCTGCTTTCCAAAAGGAAGGCACGGTTACTGCAGGCAATGCATCAGGTATCAACGATGGGGCCGCGGCTATTGTGATGGCCAATGGGTCGGCCGTTGAAAAAGGAAATTTGAAACCTCGTGCACGTATTTTAGGATACGCGCACGCAGGCGTACGACCCGAGGTTATGGGTATTGGGCCAATTCCAGCGGTGAAAAAACTGTTGGCCAAAACTGGCTTAAAGGCATCTGATTTTGACGTTATCGAAAGCAACGAAGCCTTCGCCGCACAGGCGATTGCGGTGAACCGCGCGCTTGATCTAGATCCCGCCAAAGTGAACCCAAATGGGGGTGCCATTGCCCTTGGTCATCCAGTTGGCGCAACGGGCGCAATCCTGATGGTAAAGTTGATGGCGGAACTTGAACGCACGAACGGCAAACTTGGCTTGATCACGATGTGCATCGGTGGCGGTCAGGGAATTGCGATTGCGATAGAACGGGTCTAAAGGCTAAAAAGCGGCTCTATTTAAGGCGAAACTGCGCTTTTGCCGACATGCCGTTGCGATCAATAACTGACAGTGAAACGAACCCTTCTTCGGGTGCGGTCACTTGAATTTGGCGGCTATTTGCATTGCTTACGATGGGTGAACCATTGATTAGCCATGTGAATGGCGCTTGTCCGTCGCGTACCTTGGCGATCAATTCACCGCCCGCCAAATCCAACAATGACCCATCTGGTGGAAAGGCAATTGCAGGGCCAATCAATGCGTTCTGATCCAATGATTTCCCGTCCCTGAACCATTGCAAAGGCGGGGGCAAATCTGCATTTGCCACGATGAGTGTTTCTGCTGGCGGCGGTGGCATTGGCGCAACCTTGAGGTGATCGAAAACCTGAAACAAAACAGGTGCCGCCAATTCACCGCCAAAGGCGCCTGGAACGGGGGTACCGTCGGGTCGGCCCATCCAAACGCCGACGACATGTTGCCCATCATAACCCAACGACCACGCATCACGGTGCCCATATGACGTACCAGTTTTGTAGGCGATTTGCCGATCAGCCGCACTGGCGGGCCTTGCCGCACCGGCCAATATATCCCCGACTTGCCACGCAGCTGATGCCGCCAAAACGCGTGTGGTTTCCGATGTTGGTTCATCGCCAAAGTACTGTAATCCCATGGCCGTACCACCACGCGCTAAGGTGCCATACACCCGCATCAAATCAGCAAGTGACATACCAAGACCCCCCAAACCCACGGCCAATCCTGCTTGTCCACCAGGTACAACCGGTTTGCCGCCTGTACGGCTGATCGATTGCATCAATCGTGCAGGGCCAAGTCGATCCAAAATCGAGACAACAGGAATGTTCAGCGAAAGTTGCAAGGCGTTACGCACACGTACCGTGCCGCGAAATTGATTGTCAAAATTCTGCGGCAGGTAGGTGCCAAAGGCAGTTGGGCGATCTTCAATCAATGTTTCGGGATGGGCCAATCCACGATCAAACGCCAATCCGTAAATCAGCGGTTTTAGCGTCGAGCCGGGCGATCGAAGCGCTTGCGTCATATCAATAAATCCACGCGCCTTGCCTTGCTGATAGGCCGGTGATCCGATTGAGGCGAGAACCTCACCCGTTTCATGATCCGCAACCATTAACGCCAAAGAGGTGGCTGGGTCCTTGTTCACCATTGCATCCCTTGCCAATTTTTCCAGATCCTTTTGCAAATCTGCATCGATGGTCAAATTCACTTTCTGGCGTAAGGGGAACAGATTTATCGCATGATCAGCCAAATGTGGTGCAATGGCGGGAAAGACGGCGCGGTGATGGGGCAGGGCGTCACTTTGGGCCGCGATCGCCTCGTCCTTTGGTAAAATACCTTTCGCAACCATCCTCGCAAGAACGCGATCACGCCCCTCACCCGCCGCATCTAAGTGACGATCAGGACGTCTGCGTTCGGGTGCTTGAGGCAGTGCCACCAACAAGGCAGTCTCGGCTGGTGTAAGGCGGCGCGGCGGCTTGTTGAAATACGCAAGACTGGCGGCGCGAACACCCTCAAGATTGCCGCCATAAGGGGCAGTTTGAAGATAGAGTTTTAGAATTTCGCGTTTACTTAACTGTTGTTCCATGGCCAAAGCCACGCGAATTTGGCGGATTTTTCCGGCCCATTTCCCCGTGGTACCATCCTCAAGCAGCCGCGCGACTTGCATGGTCAAGGTCGATCCACCGGAAACCACGCGACCATTCCATGCCGCCTGAAATGCGGCGCGCGACATGGCCCAAAGATCCAAACCTTGATGACGATAAAAACGCTTGTCCTCAAATGCGATCAGCATTGAAATGAAACGTGGATCAACTTCGGCCACATTGACGGCCAATCGCCATCGCCCGTCGGCCACCTGATAGGCGCGCAATAGCTTGCCGTTTCTGTCCACCACCTCGGTGCCAGTCGCAACAATAAGCGGGGGCAGTTCGGTATCAGCCACCCAATGGCGAAGTCTGTCCATGCCGCCGGCAAAAATCCCAGCGGCCAATACGCCGCCGATCAACAATCGATGAAGAGTGCGGGACTTCAAAGCGATCTATTGGCTGATGTAAACACGGCCAGCGTCACTGTTTGCGCGATATTGTGGTCGATACATATCCTCGACAGATGCCGCGGGATGATGGAACGCGCCTTGGGTTACCGCGCGAACAATATAGGCCAACGAAAAGTCACTTTCCGATTGCCAATCCACCGCGGCCAAAAAGCGATCTTGCCTAAACTCTGTATTTTTGGGCGTTGCATTCAATTCTAACCAACCCAGATCGGATATATCACCGGCACGCAAAAGGTTCGGATTGTCGATTTCAAAGCCAGCGGGCAGGGGATCGTTTATCATAAGCCGTGCTTCGGCACGTTCCCACGGCATTACCCGCAATACCACAACCAGACGGTCGCCTTGCTGAACGTTTTTCAAATCGACCAAGCCGCCCTCGACTGTGTAATATTCGCGTTTGATTGCGTAACCATTGCCGCCAGCAGGGACCGAAACTTGGGGCACACCAAAGGTTGTTAGCGTCAAAAGCTCTGATTTAGAGCCTATATTTTGGATATCAACCGATGCATCGGACTGGTTTTCCAACATGCGAATTAACGGTCCATCCGCTGGTGATCCGTTGATGGCAAGCGGCTGACTTACGCCACCAGATCGAGAAAGAGCATTGGCGGCCATCAACGACCACAGCGACTCTTGGGTGGATCGGTTGCGCCCAGCGCCTTGCGCCACAAGTTGTGCCAGCGTTACTTGGTCGATGACTTGGCTTCCGGCTTCGCTTGCCAATGTCAAAACGGCGGCGGCATCGCGTAAGTTCGTGCCGTAATCCGCACGCCAAACGGCGGCTTCTTTGCGGGTGATACTAATGGCCAGATTTTTGCCAGCCAAGGCAAACATCTTATCCGCGCGACGATGATCGCCATACATCGCCAAAGCGGCACCCATTTGCGCTTGGGCCAAGGGGGTTGCAAAGGCGTCGCCTTTTACGTCAGCGAAATATCGCAAATCCCCAACCGAGGCGGCACCTTCGCGTGCGAGCACCATCAACGCATAGGCAAGGTTTTCACCACCGCGATCAAAGTCACTGGCGTAATTCACAGAATTTCTGAGGTTATCTAACGCCATTCTGAAGGCGCGATCAGGCACGTTGTGCCCTTCGGCGCGGGCACGTGAAAGGAAATCGGTGACATAGGCGTTCAACCATCCATCGCCACTGGCCGGACGCCACAAACCAAACGCGCCGTTGCTAGATTGATTTGCAAGGATGGCCGTTATGGCTTGTGAAATTCGGGTGTCCACGTTTTCACGCTGATCCAGTCCCATTACACGGGCAACTTGGTCAAAATACAGCAGTGGCATCGCCTTAGATGTCAGTTGTTCGGTACAGCCATATGGATAACGATCAAGCGTTTGAAGCAAGCCAGGCGCATCAAATCGACCCAAAGGACCGGCGGTTAAAATAGCATGACCTGATCCCGCGTGCATGTCGGCAAAAACATCATTTGAAAAGCTAAAGCTGTCGCCTGCGGCCAGATTAAACTGACGGGTTGTTGAAACCTCGGGGTCGTTTAGTTGAACAGGCAACATCAACGTCTTGGTCAGGTTTTTACCGTTGGGCAATGTCATAGATATTTTGACGTTTTGCAGGCCAATAATCCGCGCATCTAAATCAAGGCTAAACTGTTTTGTGCCAGAAACCGCAAGATCAAAACCAGAGGGCACAGCGGCAAGGCTTAAACCGTTACTTGTGGTGACATCCAAACCAATGCGTCCTGCCGGACCGCTGGCATGAACGATATCCATCCGTAATGTTGCGGTGTCACCTGGCGCCATAAAGCGGGGCAGGCTGGCGGTCAAAACAACAGGATCACGCACAAGCACATCCTGTTCAGCCTGGCCAATACCGGTGTCAGACCAAACTACAGCCATAAGGCGCACGGTGCCGTTAAATTCAGGCAAATCAAATTGCGCAACAGCCCGCCCGCGTTCATCCACGGTGATTGGACCGCTGAAATAAGAAACCAGTTCTTCTGTTGGGGGCGGTGCTTGGCGTTTCATACCACCCGCGGCATCACCACCCGAACGGATCGTTCCAGCCGCGCCATTCATGCCATCAATCAAACGTCCGTAAACATCACGGATACCCATGCCAAGGCGACGCTGACCAAAGTAATGATCAAGGGGGTCAGGGCTGTCAAAACTGGTCAGGTTCAAAATACCCAAATCTATAGCAGCGATCGTGGCATAGGCGGTTTCCCCTGCTTGGATGCCGTCAACATTCAAGACAACATTCATGGGGCTGCGTGGGCTGGCCTCGGCCATTTCTTCAAAGGCGACAGTCAACGCCTTGTGGGCAGGATCAACCTTGCCATAGGCCAAACCAAGTGCACGTGTTGGGTTTTGGCCTTTGGTCTCATCTAGCGGTGTCACGACACTGGCCGTAACATAGGCACCTGCACCCCATTCATCTGTAACAGGCAGGCTGATAAGGTTTTCACCCTCATCCACCGCCACGGCCTGCATTGAGATTAGGCGATTAGACATGACGTTAATCAAGGCAATACCAGCCTGTCTTGGGACAATGCGCAAAGTGGCGACATCACCAGCACCGTAGGCCGGTTTGTCCAAACTAAGTTCGAGGGTATCGGGCGTATCAGATGCATCAGCTGGCGCATACCATCCAGCGTCAAATCCATAAGAGCTGGCAATGAATTCACCACTAACAGACTCAACCTTGATTTCATAACTGCCCCATTCAACGGGGCTGGAAACCGAAACAGTTTGATCGGACAGTAAATCGACCGTGCCACTTTGAATGCGTTCGCGTGTTGTAATTGGTTCCCAATTCCAGTCGCCATATTGTTGATACCATTGGTAACGACGTTTGATGCGGTTGATGGTGTATTTAACTGGCATCGCTTGTTGGGTTAGGTTTTTGTTCAAGGCAATCAGGTTAAATGTGGCTTCGCTGCCTTCGGGAACCACACCGTCAAACAAGGGTTTGATGCCGATAAGGGCCGTGCTTGGGGCAAGGGTTTTGACGATGTTTCGTTCAACTGGACGCCCAGAACCTTCGGTTACGCGTACGGTAAAATCGGCCTCAAGTGGGGGCGGGCTACCGGACAATGTTGGCAGTTTGGCCGCAACGATTGCATGGCCGTCTGCATCGGTTCGCTCACTGGTTTCAAATGATGTCAGAATGGATCTAAATGGTTCATCATGTCGCCCAAACAGATAACCCTTGAAGCCATCTATTTCACGACGTTCCCGCAAACGCACCTCGCCTTCAATTGGTAAATCTGCGGCAGGGGCACCAAACAAATATCGTGCAGCAACCGTAAGGGCGGCGGCATCACCTGGTCGGTAATTAACGTCTGGCAAAGACAAATCAAAATCGATGCGTTCGGGTAAAAAATCTTCGACCAAAAACTGTGTTCGCGAAAGAGCAGCCGACTTTGGATCAACATAGGCCGCCAGTTGCCAAGTTCCGCGCTGGGCTGATCCGGCAATGGGCAGGCTGAATACATGACCACCATTTGTATCGGCGTTTGACAGGTTTCGGCTATATTCGACCCCGTCTGGGCGCGTAAGTACCACGGTAAGCGGCAGGTTGGGCAAGGCGGCTGCGTCAGCATCGCGCAAAAGGGCTGTGACGTTCACCACTTCGCCCGCACGATACGCGCCGCGATCGGTGGTTAGGAAAACGTCAATTGGTGGGGCGGGTGGATTGCCCTCTACACCCCGATCAGAAAGATCAAATTCAGGATCAGAAAGGTTCATGAAACCCAGATCATTTTCACCATCGCGCATGACCAACATTGCAGGGCGCGCGCTGCCTGTCCCCCGCGACAAACCAGGTGCAAAACGAACGTACCCATTGGCGTCTGAGGTGGCATTTGCCAAAACAGCGTTGGAATTTGACAAAAGTTCAACGTCTACTCCAACTTTGGCCGAAGCATCCGCAAGACTGCGCACAAAGACGTGCAGACCATCGACGCCAGATAGGCTTGTTGCCCCCAGATCACTAATCACAAACCATTGGGTTGCCGGTGGGTTGTCATAGGTATCTGCGCCGGCAATGGCGGCCTGCAATGCGTAGATGCCCGGATCTAAATCACGCACAACATCGCCCATGGGCAGGCGTGTAGTAACCTCTTGATTGATATCCTGTTGAACTTGTCCGGTGCCTGTCCAAATTTCTTCAGCAACCTCTGAACGAAACTCGTCATCTTGGTAAACGCTGATCGGGCGCGAGATAAGGCCACTTTGGATCGAGCGCACCAAATTGCGGTCGCTAACGCGGCGCAGTTTTAAGGCCACTTCTGTTAGGTTGACCGTCGTAATCGGAATGCCAGCATCGGGTGTCTTGGGTAAAATATACGCCCGCCCTGGAAAGCGAACAACAGGCCCACGGTCACGTACATATTGGGTCAATGACACAGATTTTACCAAGGCCTCACCGCTGGCCGAGGGCAATCCTTGGCGTAATGTAAATCGGTATCTTTCACCATGTTGCAAGCCCTGAACACAAAGTTGACTGCCGCTTGCAGTAACCGTCAGACCGGTGTCGGAAAATTGGACGAAATTTTCGTAATCTACGCCGTTTTTGGCCAAAGGATCGCTGAAATTAGCACAAATGCGGGGATCGGCACTGTCACTTTCAACGGAGGTTTCTGTAACGCGGAAGCCATATTTTGCGATGGCGGCGTTTAACGCCATGTCCGTGTCGTCACGTGGCGCAAGGTCATAAGAAAGGCGTAACGCAGGGATCATTGTTTTACCACGACGGCCCGCCTGAAGGGCGTCTGCCATAACCGAAAGAATAGACGCGCGTTGAGCGGGGTTATCAGATCGCAAGTAGGCATTGATGGATGCACGAAGCGCTGTTTGACGATAGCGGCGCGTTTTACTGCTGCTTTCGCTTTTAACCGTCATGTTTAACCACGCATAATCCAACCAATGATCAGCCCGATCACTTAAAACCAGCGCTGCTGCTGTCCAGCCAATCGCGTTTTCAAAATTGCCTTCTTGTTCAGCATTCTGAGCCGCAGAAATAAGGGCAGAAATGGACCATTCATCGGGGTAGAATTTTTCGGGCAATTCATCAGCCATGCGATAGGCGGCACCAAAATCCTCTTCTGTCAAAAACACCAACTCGTCACTGCGTTGATTTGCCAAGATTTCGCTGTTGCGGGCCGTTTCATAAATGCGCCCACTAAGTGCGCCCTCATAAGGTTCGGTCTTTGAAATTTCGGACTTAGGAAAGCACGAATTGGAACGCGAATTAAAGGTGAAAGCGACACACCTATCATCTGTTAAACAGGCTTGGCGACAGGCAGATAGGTTTGTGTCGAATATTGCCTGAAGGTCAGAACCATAGAAATCCAAGTCACGTGTAATCGCAGCACGTCGATCCGGAATGAGATCGTTTTGCGCCAACGCGGCCGTGTGCCAAAAACTGATTAAAATGCTTACAAAAAATGCAACGCGGATCATCTGCCGACTCCCTTAGTTATAAGGGGATCGTGCCATTCTACCCTCGGTTTTGCAACATGCCGTGTTTACGCAACCTTCATCAGTTCCGTGGAAACAGGCGGTAACAATGAAAAAAGTTTGGTGTCGAATGAAAAATCCAGAAATCAAATCACCCGTTTCGCCGTTGTTGCGTTTGGTGGATCAGTTAAGTCAGCAAGACAAGGAACGTTTGATTTCTGAAACGGTCACTGACTTGCCCATGGGTATTGCGATATTTGATGCGAAGGGCAAATTATTGCACCTGAATGGTGAGTTTGCGGAAATACTGCCAAGTGATGGCGATTTTTCTGAAATTAGACAGTCAGAATTTTTGGCGTCTCTTCTGTCGTGTATTGATGGTTCCTCGACCGCTGTGGCCGAAAGATGGTTTGAAAAACTGTTGGATCAGTCGAACAACGCACCAATTGAGGTTGCGAATTGCACACTGGCTGATGGGGCGACGTATTGTTTTGATTTTGCAGAAACCAAATTTGGTGGATCCTGCATTTTCGCTACGGATATTTCTGCGTTGAATAGGGAACTAATCGTTGCCAATGCCGCCCGTGTTCGAGCCGAAAGTGAAATCGTGGCAAAGGGTGACTATCTGGCCATGATGACGCACGAGCTGCGAACGCCGATGAACGGGGTTGTTGGTATGGCCAACTTGTTATTGGAATCCAACCTAGACAGCGAACAACGTCTTTTTGCTGAAACGATCTTGTTGTCTGGAAATTCTTTGCTGGGCATCATCAACAAAATCCTAAATTCCTCCAAGGAACATTCACTGTGTTCGATTGTCGAGAACGAGGCATTTGATTTAGAGCGTAGCATTCACGAGGTGATCTTGTTGTTGCAAACAAAGGCGGCAGATCAAGGTCTGGAACTGGTGGTTGATTATGACATGTTTTTGCCCACCGCATTTCTTGGTGATAAGGGGCGCATCCGTCAAATATTGTTGAACCTGATTGGCAACGCGATCAAGTTTACTGAACAAGGTCATATCTTGGTGCGGGTCGTCGGCGTGCCAGAAACTGAAAAGGCCCAGAATATCCATGTAACGGTCGAAGATACCGGAATGGGCATCCCCAAGGATCAATTAGGCGGTGTATTTGATAAATACACTCAAGTTGAATCATCGCAGACAGATGGTATCGAAGGTACCGGTCTTGGTCTGGCGATTACCAAAGAACTGGTCGAACATATGGGGGGGCAAATCTGGGCGGATTCCGAAGTGGGCCAAGGTTCCAGTTTTGGATTTTCCCTTGAAATGAACGCGAATGAAACGATCCCTGATCCAGTACAGGCTGAGGTTGAAATGCCAAAACAGGCGGCAATCATTTCAGATTTGGCCATAAGCCGGCAAGTGATGCAAAAACAATTAAAGGCACAGGGTATTGCCGGTGTTTCTTTTGCATCGGCCCGTGGAGCGCGGGAATTTTTCCAAACGAATTCGCCACCCGATTTCGTTTTCATTGAACACAGACCGCCTGCACTAAACGGATTGCGATTGGCGCTTTTGCTTAGAAAGGTTGGCTTGTCTGTAACTATTGTTTTGATGGCAAATCGAACGGAAATTCCAGATTTGCGCAACTCACAGCCGATAAACAGCAAACTGCTTGTGACACCTGCACGACGTGCTGACATCGTTCAGGTATTAGGGCAATTGACGGGAAAGAATTCTGATGAAAACCTGAATAAGCCATCGGCACCAGTACCTGTACACAATGGAAAATTGCGGGTTCTTGTCGCTGAGGATAACGCGACGAACCAGTTGGTTTTCCAAAAGTTTGTGAAGGATTTAGAAATCGATCTTAGATTTGTAGATGATGGCGAGGCGGCGATTAAGTCTTTTGCCGAGTTTAAGCCAGCATTGATATTTATGGATATATCTATGCCTAATATGGATGGCCGCGAAGCAACGCGTATCATACGGGCAACCGAAGATTCCGAAGGATTAGCAAGAACGCCAATCATTGCGTTGACTGCCTTTGTGGATATGGGTGATCTAAATTCCTTTACCGAGGCGGGGTTCGATGAATTTATGACCAAACCTCTGAACAAAGCTGAATTGTGCAAGGCAATTGAAAGCAATCAAAAACCAGCGACAAAGGAAGATTGAATACAGATGGGTTTTACTTGGGTGGTTGATAATCGCGGCTGAATACCAACCGATTATCGCTGGATTGATTCGGTTGAAATTCATACCCGCCGCTGTCAAAATCCTTTAGCCCTTCTGCAGAATTCAAACGGCGTTCCACAGCAAACCTTGCCATCGCACCACGGGCCTTTTTCGCAAAAAAGCTGACAATTTTTTCGCCGCCATCTTTGCGTTCTAAAAACACAGGCTCAATCAGTCGCAACTTTAGCGCAGATTGATCCACCGCGCCGAAATATTCCTGACTTGCGCAATTGAGCAATGTATTAACGCCACGTTCTTTGGCCTCGGCATTCAGTGCACGGGCCAATCGTTTGCCCCAATAATCATATAGATTTTTGCCATTTTTATTTGCCAAACGGCTGCCCATTTCCAACCTGTAAGGCTGAATCATGTCCAATGGGCGCAACAAACCGTATAGCCCCGACAAAATGCGCAAATGATCTTGGGCAAAACGAACATCGTCTTGATCCAAAGTTGATGCCTCAAGCCCCAAATACGTGTCGCCCGCGAAAGCAAAGGCCGCTGGTTTCACGTGTTCCACCGTCGGGCGCGCGCGAAATGTTTTGAAACGATCGACATTCAAATGGGCCAAATCGGGACTGATCGACATCAGTTTTTGCAAATCCTCAGCCGATAATTCACGCGCCACGCGGACCAATGCATTCGCATCAGTTTTAAACTTGGGCTCGGTAGCTGCGGACATGTCCATTGGCGACCAATCAAGACGTTTTGCGGGGGAAATTACTGTCAGCATATCAAGCCCTTTTCACATTTTAACCACTGTACCATTGCATGCGCGAAGGTCCAGCCATGGATTATTGGTTTAGAAGAATTTCCAAAAACGCGGGTCCAAACCGAAGGCAATGTCGTTCCCCTAAAACACGTTCTATTCCATCTAAATCTGTAGGGTTTTGTTTCGCCAATCGCGCCAGAACTTGCGAGGAACAACTCATCGGTTTTTCGGTACCTGCCTCGCCATTCATCAACATCACTTGTGCTGCCTGTAAGCGATCAAAAACCAGCCCCGATGTTTGCCCCGCCAATTTTTGGCGGGCAGGGTGAGGTTTTTCACCAGCACCTGTTATAACCTTTAAGAAAATCGAACCAAATTTATCTAACTTGGTCGCACCAATGCCCGAAATGCCCATCATCTCGTCCAAGTTTTGCGGCCTTTTTTCCGCCAACTCAATCAGGGTTTTATCGGTGAAAACAACATAGGCCGGAACGCGCGCGGCCTCGGCCAATGCACGGCGCTGGGCCTTTAATGCTGACAAAAGTGGTGCATCATCCTCGGAAACCATCATGCGAACCGCTGGGCGACGCGCGCTTCGTTTCATTACATCGCGTCGAAAGGTAACGCCTTCTTCGCCCTTTAGAACGGGCCGCGCGCGTTCTGTCATTCGAAGCGCACCAAAGCGGCTGCTGTCGGGGCGTAAAAAATCCTGACCCATCATTTGGCGAAATACCGACTGCCAACCGTTTTTATCAAGCTCAGTGCCGACGCCAAATGTTGGCAAATTGTGATGCCCCCGTTGGGTTACTTTGTCGGTTTCATTGCCAAGCAATACGTCGACCAAATGGCCCGTGCCAAAATATTCACCTGTGCGAAGAACAGCAGACAACGCCTTGCGTGCGGCGTCTGTTGCGTCAAATAATTCGGGTGGCTCTTCGCAAAGATCACAATTTCCACAGGGTTCGGATTCCTCGCCGAAATACCCTAACAGCAATTGCCGACGACACCCCAGTGCATCGGCCAACCCCAAAAGCGCGTTCAATCGTCCGTGATCTGCAAATTTTCGATCATCTGGCGCCATGCCTTCGTCAATCTGACTGCGACGTAGACGAATATCGTCAGCACCATAAAGCGTCAACGTATCGGCTGCGGCCCCATCGCGACCGCCACGCCCGATTTCCTGATAATACGCCTCGATTGATTTGGGCAAATCTGCGTGCGCGACCCAACGAATGTCTGGCTTATCAACCCCCATGCCAAAGGCCACGGTCGCCACAACGATAAGGCCGTCTTCGCGTTGAAAGCGTTCCTCAACGTTGCGGCGGTCTTCGCGTTCCATGCCGCCATGATATGAACATGTGGTGTGTCGTTCTTCGGCCAATGCCTTTGCAAGCGTTTCGGTTTTGGCACGTGTGCCACAATACACGATGCCAGATTGACCCCGTCGCGCAGCAGCGAAATCTAGGATTTGTTTTCGCGGGTTGTTTTTAGGTTGAAAGGCCAGTCGGATATTCGGTCGATCAAAGCCGTGCAAAAACGTTTTTGGTTCAGTTTCCGAGAATAAACGCGCCATAATTTCGGCGCGGGTTTCTTCATCAGCGGTGGCGGTGAATGCTGACAAAGAAACGCCCAGCGCGCGGCGCAATTCGCCAATGCGCAAATAATCAGGACGGAAATCGTGGCCCCATTGGCTGACGCAGTGCGCCTCGTCTACGGCGATATGGGTGACATTTAAACGACGCAAAAGTGCGACGGTTCCAGACCCCGCCAATCGTTCTGGTGCCATATATAACAGTTGAATTTCACCAGCGTTCAGGCGTTCAAAAACCGCGCCATTTTCCGCCTCGGTATTGCCGGATGTTAAGGATCCAGCGCCAACACCGGCCGCCGTCAAGCTGGCAACCTGATCGCGCATCAAGGCGATCAATGGCGATATCACAAGCGTAAGACCAGACCGACAAAGGGCAGGAATTTGAAAACACAAAGATTTTCCCGCACCCGTTGGCAAAATGGCCAGCGTGTCATCGCCCGCCAAGATCGTATCGATGATTTCTGCTTGTCCCGGTCGAAACTCTGTAAAGCCAAAAACAGTGGCCAGCCGTTCGCCCGGATCAAACATGTAAATTCCTGCTTTATGCGACCGCTTAGAAACTGGCGAAATTATTGACCAAAATGATGCGGATCGCATAGATGCCGACCAATGCGATCAAGGGTGCCAAATCTAGCCCACCCATTGGCGGAATAAAACGACGGATGGTGTCGTACATTGGGGCCAATATTCTATTCAACCCATACCAAATTTGCGCAACTAAAGGCTGGCGCAGGTTTAGAACTTGGAATTGAACGAGCCAACTCATGATCACGTGGGCGATGATAAAGAACCAGACGATATCAAGGATGAGCATCAAAATTTGAAACAAAGAGGTCATGGGTTTCCTGTTGTTTGTTAAGCTGCATTTTTAGCGTTGTAACCGAGGTAAGCAATCGTTTCATTAAGGGCAAGGGGGCTTTCGGCGACATTTAATGAACAATGTGGACTGAAGGCTTGCAAAAAGCTGTTTTGTTGCCATAGCTTACTTGTGGGAATAACAAAAATGTTAAAGGGGTGAAGCATGTCCGACAGGGTGTTAAAACGTCGTATTGCTGGCTGGATGCTATTTGATTGGGCAAGTCAGCCTTTTTATACCAGTCTTTGGACATTCATTTTTGCCCCATTTTTCGCGATAACCGCCACGCAAATGTTTATGGCGCAGGGCATGACTGAAAATGCGGCTGATGCGCAAGCTCAATCACTTTGGTCCGCCGGACAAATGATTACTGGCTTAATTATCGCATTTAGCGCACCATTTCTGGGCGCAATCGCTGATAGTTCTGGGCGTCGTCGTCCATGGATTGCACTGTTTTCAATTCTGCTTTTTGTGGGCGCATGGGGGACTTGGTTCACTGTGCCGGATGGTTCAACCATCATGCTTGGTCTGGTGATGTTTTCCATCGGATTTATCGGTGCTGAATTTGCAACGATTTTCACGAATTCTTATTTGCCGTCGCTTGGTAATCACACGCAAATTGGCAAAATTTCCGGCAATGGATTTGCGATTGGTTACGCAGGTGGGTTTGTGGCGTTGGCTGTAAGCCTTGCAGTGTTTGCACAAACCGCAGCGGGAACAACCTTTGCAGGATTGCAAATTCCATTTGGATTGAACCCTGATGCCATGGAAGGCACGCGTGCAGTGGGGCCATTTGTGGCGATTTGGTTTGCTATATTTATGGTGCCATTCTTTCTGTGGGTTCATGACGAGAAAACGAATGGTAAGTCGCAGGAAAAGACGTCGGTTGTTGCTGATTTAAAGGCCTCACTGGCCAAGGTAATAAAAAGCCGCAGCACATCGGCCTATTTGTTGTCGGCGATGTTCTATCGTGATGCGCTGAATGCTTTGTACGCATTTGGCGGGACATATGCCGCCTTGGTTCTCAATTGGTCCGTGCCACAGATCGGGGCGTTTGGGGTTATTGCTGTCATTACGGCGGCCATTTTCACCTGGCTTGGGGGGAAATTGGACACCCGCTTTGGTCCGAAACCGGTCATCGTGGTTTGTGTTTTGTTGTTAATCGGTGTTTCCGCGATCATCGTGGGTATGTCGCGTGAACAATTGTTTGGCATTACTTTCGCCGAAGGTTCCAGCATGCCGGACAATATCTTTTATCTATGTGGTGCGATTAACGGCGCCGTTGGTGGTATTTTGCAATCTGCCAGCCGTACAATGATGGTGCGTCACGCCGATCCTGACCGCCCAACCGAGGCGTTTGGTCTTTATGCTTTGTCGGGCAAGGGCACCGCATTTTTGGCCCCTGCATTGATCACGGCATTTACCCTAATGAGCGGATCTGTGCGACATGGCTTCTTACCAGTAATTGCGCTGTTTCTTATTGGGCTGGTTCTGCTAATCTGGGTAAAACCAGAAGGAGATCGCGCAGCATGGTCAAAATCCTCGTAAAAGCGAGCCTAATTCTAAGCCTAACGTTTGGTTTAGGTCAGCCGATCTATGCCGCAGAACCAATTGCCAAAAAACAATTTGGCGCAATGTTCAAGGGATCAAATCAACGTGCGCGGCCCTTTGGCGGCTATGCAATGGGTTGTTTGGCGGGTGGTGCGCAACTTGCGGAAACTGGCCCTACTTGGCAGGCGATGCGCCTAAGCCGTAATCGCAATTGGGGTCACCCAGAATTGGTTGATTTTGTTCAAGACCTTTCCAAAAATGCGAAAAAAATTGGATGGAATGGGATCTATGTTGGGGATATGTCGCAACCGCGTGGCGGCCCGATGCTTAGTGGGCATCGTTCGCATCAAGTTGGCCTTGATGCTGACATCTGGATGTTGCCACCCAAAAGTTTGAAATTATCCCGTAATGCGCGTGAAAACCTATCATCGATTTCGATGCGTCGTGCGGGCGGTGCCTTCGTGAACAGCAGCTGGACGAGCGAGCATCATCAAGTTTTGCGGGCGGCGGCGTCTGATCCACGTGTGGCACGTATATTTGTGTTCCCGGGGGCCAAGGTTCAGATGTGCAAAGATGAAAAAGGGGATCGAGCGTGGCTGAACAAAATTCGCCCATGGTTCGGTCACCACTATCATTTTCATGTTCGTTTGGCGTGCCCTAAAAGGGCGCGTGGCTGTATAAATCAAGCCCCACCACCCAAAGGTGACGGTTGTGCTGATGCGCAAAAATGGGTGGATGACATTCTTAATCCACCTGCCCCAAAGCCGCGCGATCCAAACGCGCCCAAGCCAAAACCACGGCGTGAGTTGACCGTGGCGGATTTGCCGACCCAATGCGCGCGCGTTTTACGTTCGCGCTAGTTCTTGCCCTATTGGGGCAAGCGGCGTTGGCACAATCTGAATACCTGCAAACCTTTGTTTGGCGCATGGATGACGATACCTTTGGCGGGTTGTCATCCATGAAGTTGAATTCCAATGGTTTGGTTTTCACGACTCTTAGCGATCGTGGGCAAGGGTTCGAAGGCAGTTTTGTGCGTGATGAAAATGGCAAAATTTCTGCTGTGTCAGTCACTAACTCCGCGCGACTGAAGGGCGTTCGTGATAAATACCTCAACCATTTCAGATCCGACGTCGAAGGCATAACTGCGGCGCCAAAAGTTGGGTTTTATGCATCTTTTGAAGGCTGGCATCGCGTTTGGTATTATCGCAAGTTAACAGCCAAACCCGTGCAGCTGTCCCGCCATTCCGATTTCAGGGATCTTCAACCAAATTCCTCGCTAGAGGCACTGGCCAGCGATGCGAGGGGCACGATTTATACAATCCCAGAACGATCAGGTAAAACGGATCGCCCATTTCCTGTGTATCGTTTCAAAGCGGGCAAATGGGATATTCCATTTAGCGTGCCGCGCCGTGGCCGCTTTTTGATCGCGGGGGCTGATATTGGCCCCGATGGGCGGCTTTATGTTTTAGAACGTGACTTTTGGGTTTTGGGTGGGTTTTCCAGCCGCGTTCGTCGTTTTGAAATCAAAGGTGATACACTAGAAAATGAAACCGAAGTGATGCGGTCTTTTGCAGGCAAGCACGATAACCTAGAAGGCATCAGCGTCTGGCGCGATGCGACGGGTCTAAGAATGACGTTGGTGTCGGATGACAATTTTAGCCGCCTGCAACGCACCGAAATCGTAGAGTATCGCTTGCCCCTTGAACCGTAAGGCAAAGCAGGTTAGTCAGCGCGGCCCTGAATGAGCAGGGCGCGAGTCTCCGCTACCTTGTTCAAAAAACGGATCAAACATATGACCTTTCGTTACCTTCCTGGCATTCTTGCCATGGCCGCCGTTGTTGTGGCCTCAAATATCCTTGTTCAGTTTCTTTATGGAAATTGGCTAACCCTTGGCGCATTCACTTACCCGATCGCCTTTCTTGTCACCGACATTATGAATCGTGTTTACGGCGTGAAACCCGCCAGCCGCGTTGTTGTCTATGGCTTTGTCGTGGGCGTAATTTGTTCGCTTATCGGCACGCAAATCATGGGTGAATTCGGCCCGCTTGTAACCCTGCGCATCGCGCTTGGTTCTGGCATTGCCTTTTTCATCGCGCAAATGATGGACGTTGCCATTTTTGACAGCTTGCGTCGTGGCGCATGGTGGCGCGCGCCACTTGCATCAACGCTTGTGGGATCGACACTCGACACAGCTTTGTTTTTCACCATCGCGTTTTCCGCGACCTTCGCCTTTATCGAACCATCCAATGATGTTTCTTGGGCAGGTGAGATGTTGCCGCTATTAGGTTTCGGCTTTGTGGCCCCTTTGTGGGTATCACTGGCCGCTGCCGATTGGATGGTAAAACTGTCTTTGGCTTTGATTGCTTTGATCCCATTTCGGATCATTGTTCACAAAATATCACCACAAGTAGAAGAAAAAATTTGACAAACACAAAATCTATGCCAATCTGTGGATAACTGAAACAGAAAAAGAAGGAGGTGATCCAGTGTCAAGAAAGATAGTGGAGAAGTGTGTCGGAACAGCCAATGAGGTGTATTCGTAGGGCAAACCCTGCGGGAAAAGCCGCTTGGTGGATCACGGTCTAACCGAACCACCTCCTAAAACTTTCGGAAGGGTCGCCATTTTCTGGCGGCCCTTTTGTTTGTGTGGGCCTTGGGTGTATATCAATAGTATGTTGATCGTGAACGAACAAATCACCATTGCCGACTGGGAGTTGAGCGAGAATTTCACCCGCTCGTCTGGCCCGGGTGGGCAGAATGTGAACAAGGTGTCTTCGGCTGTTGAGCTGCGGTTTGAAGCGGCGCGTTCCCCGAATTTGACAGCCTATGTAAAAAACCGTCTGAAAACGCTTGCGGGGCAACGTTGGACCAAGGACGGTGCGGTGATCATACGTGTTGAGGATACGCGCATGCAGTCACGTAATCGCGATATCGCACGTGAACGGTTGGTGGAACTTATCCGCAAAGCAACAGTGCGCCCAAAACGCCGAATAGCCACCAAACCAACCTATGGTTCACAACGACGCCGAATGGACACCAAAACAAAACGCGGACAGGTCAAAAACCTGCGAGGCCGCGTAACGAGGGACGAATGAAAGAAACGATACTTGAGCGACGCACGCGTCTATTAGGCCCCAATGTGCCGACATTTTATGAAACACCCGTTCATTTGGTGAAGGGCGAGGGCGTTTGGCTGTGGGATGCAGACGGACGTAAATATCTGGATTGCTATAACAACGTGGCGCACGTTGGGCATTGCCATCCTCATGTCGTAAAAGCGGTATCGGAACAAGCCGCCACATTGAATACCCATACACGGTATTTGCACGACGGCATTTTGGATTATGTAGAACGTCTAACGGGCAAGTTTTCACATGATCTGTCCCAAGCGGTCATGGTCTGCACGGGGTCCGAGGCTAACGATATTGCAATGCGTATGGCCCAAGCCGTTACAGGAAAAACCGGATTTATCGCCACAGACAACACGTATCACGGCAACACCGCGCTGGTCAGCCAAATTTCCACGCGCAAGCCACCCATCGGGGGATATTCTGATGCGATCCGTTTGGCACCGTCACCCGATACGTTGAATCCCCTTGGTGGTGATCTGGCCACACAGGGCGCCGCCTTTGCGCGTGAAATCCAGCAGGCAATTGATGATCTAAACGAGCGCGGCGTTGGTTTTGCAGGCATGGTTTTGTGCCCGTCGTTCTGCAACGAGGGTTTCCCCAGTCTACATGATGGATTTTTGGACGAGGCTGTCAAAGTCATCCGCGCAGCGGGTGGATTGATCATATGTGACGAGGTTCAGCCCGGCTTTGGGCGTGTAGGTTCCCATTGGTGGGGACATGAACGTGTTGGGTTTGCACCTGACATTGTTACGCTAGGCAAGCCCATGGGCAACGGTCATCCTGTGGCGGCTGTCGTTACGCGCCCCGATGTTATGGCGGCTTTTCGTGAGGCGTTTAGCTATTTCAACACCTTTGGCGGCAACCCGGTTTCCGCCGCCGCCGCCAGTGCCGTTCTTGACGTGATAGAGGGTGAAAACCTTGTTCAAAACGCACGTGATGTAAGCGATTATGCCATTGCTCAAATGGATTTGATTGACCATCCGTACAAGGTCAACGTGCGCGGAACTGGATTGTTTTTCGGCATGGAATACATGGATCACGACGGAAACCCTGCCAGCGTGTTTGTTGTCCGTGTGGTCGAAGAAATGCGTAAACGTGGCGTTTTGATGAATGCCATCGGGCGGCATCGTAATACCCTGAAAATGCGCCCACCCTTGGTTATCAAAAAACCAGAAATTGATTTTGCGCTTGAGGCATTGTCTGCTGCTTTGAAAGTTGTGCCACTATGAACATTGATGAACTTGCCCTTGCTGCAGTTGACCTTTGGGGTGGTGCTGTGGCGACGCCTCGCCTGATTAATCAACGTGAAAACGCGGTTTTTGAAGTCACGCTGAATTCCGGTCAACGCGGGGCGTTGCGTTTGCACCGTGTTGGGTATCATTCCAAGGCTGAAATCCTGTCTGAACTAATCTGGACGGAGGGCCTTTCAAAGCGCGGTTTTCCGGTTCCTGAACCGGTGGCATCAACGACCGGTGCGTTGGTTGAGGAAATGTCAGGTGGGCAATTTGTGACGCTTATAAAATGGGTTGATGGCAGCCCTATTGGCGAAAGTGAAGTGCCGCTGAATGGAACGTTAGATGATCAAATCAGCCTATATAAGGACGTGGGTGAAACCCTTGCTTTGATGCATAAACTAACGGATGAAATTGTATTTCCAGATGATTTCACGCGTGAAAAATGGGATCGAGACGGTTTGGTTGGCGATAGTCCACTTTGGGGGAAGTATTGGCAACATAAGGCACTAACACAGGAAGAATCGACCCTTTTGCTGGCGGCACGTGATAAGGCGCGCGCGGTTTTAGATGGCATAAAAGACTTGGATTATGGTCTTGTTCATGCCGACGCCCTTCGTGAAAACGTGTTCAAAGGCCCAGCGGGTCTTACGCTGATTGACTATGACGACAGTGGGTTTGGCTATCGGATGTATGATCTGACAACCTCGCTTACGCAAAGTTTGGATGACGATAATTACGACGATCTACGGACCGCGATCATTGATGGGTATAGTCGTATTCGCCCGCTGAGCGACAGGGATGCAAACCTGTTCTTGATGTTTTCAATGTTGCGCACGTTTTCAAGCGTTGGCTGGACAATGCCGCGCATGACAGCAGATAATCCTAAGAACGCAAAGTACATAGCGCGCGCGATAAGATTGGCGCGACAGTTCCTAAACGAAAACGTCTAACGCATCTTGTTCGCCAACCCCGAAGACACGTTTGTATCGTTCGATTTCATCTGCCGGGCCCATGGCCTTATTTGGATTGTCAGACAGTTTCACGGTCGGGCGACCGTTGGCTGAAATTGCTTTGCACACGACAGAAAATGGCGCCAAAGCATCATCAGGAACTAGGCCACGGAAATCATTGGTTAGCAAAGTTCCCCAGCCAAATGAAACCTGAACACGACCGGCAAATTGCGCTTGAAGGGCAATGATTTTGTCTACGTCTAACCCATCTGAAAAAATGACCAACTTTTGACGTGGATCTTCGCCGCGTGATTTCCACCAATTGATGGCGTTCTCCGCACCCGTGGCTGGATCACCGGAATCAATTCGCATACCTGTCCATTGCGTCAACCAATCTGGCGCGTCATCAAGAAAACCCTTAGTGCCGTAAGTGTCAGGCAGGATCACCCTAAGATTGCCGTCATGTTCTTCGTGCCAATCGGCCAAAACATCGTAGGGTGCCGCCTTCAACGCGGCATCATCTTCAGCCAAGGCCGCATAAACCATCGGCAATTCGTGTGCGTTCGTACCAATGGCCGCAACATCGCGTTTCATGGCAATTCGGCAGTTAGAGGTGCCAACGAATTTATCGCCCAACCCCTCTTGCATGGCTTGAACACACCAATCTTGCCACAAAAAGGAATGACGACGACGCGTGCCAAAATCCGCCAGCCGTAGGTTTTCAACATCCCGCAGTTTTTCAACCTTGCCCCAAAGCTTGGTCATGGCGCGGGCGTAAAGAATTTCCAGCTCAAAACGATCCATTTTGTCTAAGACTGCACGGCTGCGCAATTCCATCAAAACGGACAGGGCTGGAATTTCCCACAACATGACCTCGGGCCAAGACCCCTCAAACGTCAATTCATACTGACCATCACGTTTTTCAAGGTGGTAAGGCGGCAGGCGCAAACCCTCAAACCATTCCATAAAGTCGGGGCGAAACATCTGGCGTTTGCCGTAAAACGTGTTACCGCGTAACCACGTGCTTTCACCGCGCGAAAGTGACAGCGTACGGATGTGATCCAATTGTTCGCGCAGCTCGCCCTCATCAATCAAATCCGCCATCCGTATATTTTTGGATCTGTTTATCAGAGAAAAGGTAACCTGCGTATCCGGCTTGTTGCGAAACACAGATTGGCACATCAAAAGCTTATAAAAGTCGGTGTCGATCAAAGAACGAACAATGGGATCGATTTTCCATTTGTGGTTATAAACCCGGGTTGCGATTTCTGCCATTTGTTCAGCTTTCTATTTTCACGCCAGCATCTTGCATAGCGGCAAGGGCTGCGGCAAGTGAACCATCAAGATCAATTGCTCTTGTTAGTGACTGTTTTACGGTCACGTTGAACCCTAGACGTGCTGCATCAAGAGCGGAATAATTCACGCAGTAATCCAACGCTAACCCGACCAGTGTCAAATCTGTAATACCACGCGTTCGCAAGTATCCCTCAAGACCTGTCGGTGTTTTTTGATCATTTTCAAACAATGCCGAATAGCTGTCGATTTCGGGATTAAACCCTTTGCGCACAATTATGTCGGCGCGATCTGTGTTTAGATCGGCGTGAAAGGCGGCACCATGACTGCCTTGAATGCAATGATCTGGCCAAAGAACTTGGGGCCCATAAGGCATATCGATCACGCTGAAAGGGTTACTATCGTGACTGCTGGCAAAGGATGAGTGGCCCGCTGGATGCCAGTCTTGGGTCAAAATCACGTTGTCAAAATCAGCCATCAAGTTGTTGATGCCTTCAACGATCTGATCACCGCCCGCCACGGCCAAAGCGCCATCAGGGCAAAAATCATTTTGCACATCTATTACAATCAAAGCACTGTTTTTGGGCCGCATTGCTAAACCTTTCACTATAGTTTTAACTGCCTAAAAGGACGCAGTGCTTGCGTCAATGGCCCTTCGCTCTTGAATGGTCGTCATTCAAAGGCTAAATCGCCAACATGTTTACAGTCGCAGCCCTATATCATTTTACCCGTGTCGCTGATCCTGCCCAATGGCAGGAACCGATTTTGGAACTTTGCCAAGCCGAAGGAATTCGGGGAACTTTGTTGATCGCGAGTGAGGGATTGAACGGCACCGTTGCAGGATCAAGAAACGGCATTGATAAGTTACTGGCACATTTGCGCGCCCTTCCTGGATGTGCGGCTTTGGAACACAAAGAAAGTTCCGCCAGCGAAATGCCATTCAACCGGATGCGCGTTCGTTTGAAAAAAGAGATCGTGACGATGGGTCAGCCTAACGTCGATCCAACAGCATCCGTCGGCCATTATGTGGGCTCGGACGAATGGAACGAATTGATCGCCGCCCCTGATGTTGTGGTGATCGATACCCGTAATGATTACGAGGTTGGTATCGGCACGTTTGAGGGCGCCGTTGATCCAGAAACCAAAACCTTCCGTGATTTTCCTGCATGGTGGCAATCAAACAAAGATCGCTTTCACAACAAACGGGTTGCGATGTTTTGTACGGGCGGCATTCGCTGTGAAAAATCCACGAACTATTTGATTGGTCAGGGTGTTGAGGATGTTTTCCACCTAAAGGGTGGTATCCTGAAATATCTAGAAGAAGTGCCCGAAGAAGACAGCAAATGGCAAGGCGAGTGCTTTGTTTTTGATCAACGTGTTTCTGTCGGTCACGGGTTGGTCGAAGGATCATATGATCAGTGTTACGCGTGCCGCCGTCCGATCACCGAGGCGGATAAATCACGCCCTGAATATGAAAAAGGCGTTGCTTGCCATCAATGCATTGATGAATACACGGCATCTGATCGCACCCGTTTTCAAGAACGCCAAAAGCAGATCAAACTGGCGGCAAAACGTGGCGAAAAACACATCGGCACGAAAGACTAAGACTTTTTGGTCAAGGCAAGAAAAAACCGCCGTGCAAGGTTGCAACGGCGGTTTTTGATTTTTCGGTAATCGTTATTTATTGCGTTTTTCACGCATGGCGATCAAACGCAGACGCAGCGCGTTAATCTTGATGAAACCAGCGGCGTCTTTTTGATCATAGGCGCCTTGATCGTCCTCAAACGTCACGTGTTGTTCTGAATATAGGCTGTCCTCTGACCAACGACCCACGGTAGAAACGGAACCTTTGTACAATTTCAGACGTACGGTGCCATTCACGTGCTCTTGGGACTTGTCGATCATCGCTTGCAGCATTTCACGCTCTGGGCTGTACCAGAAACCGTTGTAGATCAGCTCTGCGTACTTAGGCATCAGCTCATCTTTCAGGTGTGCTGCGCCGCGATCCAGCGTGATTGATTCAATGCCACGGTGGGCGTTCAACAACAGCGTGCCACCGGGTGTTTCGTAAATGCCGCGTGATTTCATGCCAACATAACGACCCTCGACCAGATCAAGACGACCAATGCCATGCGCGCCGCCAAGTTCATTCAACTTGGTTAAAATGGTCGCGGGGGACATTGCTTCGCCATTGATTGCAATCGGATCACCCTTTTCAAACGTGACCTCGATATATTCCGGCGTTTCAGGGGCATCCTCTGGATTCACGGTGCGCTGGTAAACGTAATTCGGAGCGTCGACGGCCGGATCCTCAAGCACTTTTCCTTCGGATGAAGTGTGCAACAGATTCGCATCTACAGAAAATGGTGCCTCGCCACGTTTGTCTTTGGCAATCGGAATTTGATGTTGTTCGGCGAATTCGATCAGCTTGGTACGGCTGGTTAGATCCCAATCACGCCACGGTGCGATCACCTTGATGTCAGGTTCAAGTGCATAGGCCGCCAATTCAAAACGAACCTGATCGTTACCCTTACCTGTTGCCCCGTGGGCCACAGCATCGGCACCAGTTTGACGCGCGATTTCAACCAAGCGTTTTGAAATCAGTGGGCGCGCAATTGAGGTGCCCAACAGGTACAAACCTTCGTAAACCGCATTGGCGCGGAACATTGGAAATACAAAATCGCGTACGAATTCTTCGCGTACATCTTCGATGAAAATCTCAGACGCGCCCATCATTTCAGCCTTGGCGCGTGCTGGTTCTAGTTCTTCGCCTTGGCCCAAATCAGCGGTAAAGGTGACGACCTCACAGCCGTATTCTGTTTGCAACCATTTCAAGATGATCGAGGTATCTAATCCGCCGGAATAGGCAAGAACGACTTTTTTAGGGGCTGACATGGGCGTGGGCCTTATAATGTGAATTGTTGCGTGGCGGGGTAACGGGTTTTTACCGCAAGGGCAAGATCAGCCGCTTGAACCGACCCTAGAAAACGGGCATGCCAGTCAGTATGACAGATTTTGCCCAAACCGCCCGTAATGCAACCGCCAAAATGCGTGATTTATTCGCGGCAACGCCGTTGCAACGCAATGATTTTCTTTCGGCACGATTCGACGCGGACATTTGGTTGAAACGCGAAGATTTGTCACCGGTGCGTTCGTACAAAATTCGCGGTGCCTTTAACGCCATGACCAAAGCGTTGGCGACGCAACCAAATCAATCAACATTTGTTTGTGCCAGTGCGGGTAATCACGCGCAGGGTGTTGCGTTCAACTGTCGCCACTTTGGGGTAAAGGGCGTGATCTTTATGCCCGTGACAACGCCTCAGCAAAAAATCGACAAAACCCACGCCTTTGGTGGGGATGCAGTCACAATTAAGCTGGTGGGTGATTACTTTGACGACACGCTGGCGGCGGCACAAAAATACTGTGCAAAGGTCGGCGGGCATTTTCTTTCACCGTTTGACGACAATGACGTGATCGAAGGTCAGGCCAGTGTCGCGGTCGAAATTTTGAATGAATTGCCCAGTGCGCCCGATATGGTGATTTTACCTGTTGGCGGCGGCGGTCTTTCCGCTGGTGTTCTGTCGTATTTTGGGTCCGAAGCCCCTGCAATTGATGTGCGTCTGGTGGAACCCAAAGGTGGCACCAGTTTGGCCGCCGCTTTGGCGAACGGGTCGCCCGTTATGTTGGATAGGGTTGATAATTTTGTGGATGGGGCTGCCGTTGCGCGAATAGGCGAGAAAACATTTGCCGTGTTGCGGGATGTGTCGCCTGACAAGGTTATGGATGTTCAAGAAGATCGCATTTGTACGACGATGGTTGAAATGTTGAACGTCGAAGGCATCGTTTTGGAACCAGCAGGCGCCTTGTCCATCGATGTTCTGACCGATCTAAAGGATCAAATTCG
>Ga0208971_1000305_pt1 | contig 36933 bp, 42 predicted proteins | sample AOAMet1_18_M0_10_2_FD_188229 | JGI IMG/M metagenome (GOLD analysis project Ga0208971, IMG submission 188229) | Ammonia-oxidizing marine microbial communities from Monterey Bay, California, USA - CAN11_18_M0_10 (SPAdes) | ecosystem: Environmental > Aquatic > Marine > Intertidal zone | place...
GTCGGGGTTAAATTGTCGGGGTTAAATTGTCGGGGTTAAATTGTCGGGGTTAAATTGTCGGGGTTAAATTGTCGGGGTTAAATTGTCGGGGTAGACACAAAAAACGAGGTGATACAATAGTAGATGCCTAATCAGGCGTAGCCAACCCAAGCGGAGCATCCCATTGATAGCAGAAATTACAATGGCGGTGAGTGCCGCCAAATCAGCCCACAGTTTCATCACCAAGTCAGTTGATGCTGGTCACAGCATAATGGACTTGTCTGATCGCGTCGCCACGTTTTACGACAGTCGTGACAAAATTCTCGCAGCAGAAGCAGCCAATAAAACCAAAGCAGGGTTTCTCACCAGTGGGTCAGTTGAAGCAGAGGCTTTGCAAATTGTCACGGCTAAAAAACAGTTGGCGGATTTTGAAAATTCGCTCAGGGAATTGATAGTCTGGACTGCGGGTCAAGATTTTTACGTCAGCATGCTTCGAGAGCGACGAGCGATTAAGGATGCAAGGATAAAAGCGGCAAAGGCTAAAGCTGCCCGGAAACAATACCTTATAAACGCTCTCGCTATCGTCGGGGCGACGCTGGTCATTCTCACCCTCCTCCCATTCATAACCGTAGCCCTTCTGAGCGACAAATAGCACGTTCAGGACGTTCAGGGGCGTTCAGGTGCATTTTTACCTTGAACGAGCGCCAGAGGCCGCGTCACCACTGGGATAGAGATCATCCGTCTAGGTAGTTCAGGTAAAACAGCGTTTAAAACGTCTGGGGAATTTTTATAGTCCGTACAGGCTTTTATTTATCTATTATTATCTCTCTAAATATAAAGATGAAATAACCTGAACGTCCTAGACGAGTCGCTACAACCCGCACAGTTACTAGCTTTTCACGTTCAAGGTGACTAAATTTTACCTTGAACGACCTTGAACGTATGGGCTTTGCTTGAACGTCCTCACACCTCAAAGGTTAGTACCCACTAACTTAATCACTTTTCCCACGGGAAACGATTTTTCCCAGATGGGAATCATCCACGGCTATCATTGCCAACATTGTTACTACATATATACACCAAACTACCACTTCAAATCCTCACAGGCTAACGGGTTAATAAAGGCGGCATTGTAGTGACTGGCTTGTGTCAAACAAATGCTAAAAGCCTATGAGGTTCATTACCTACTGGTATGTATACCACAGTGTGCAACGTACATTTAATGGCGCATAAAAAAGCCGCCCGGAGGCGGCAAGGATTGCTAGGGGAGAAAATTCATTCGTCTTCTTGTTCGGCTATCCAACTGTTCATTAGGTAATCGTTTTTCAGCATCTCCAGTGCGCCTATAAGGCCGCAGTGAGGCATCGCGGTGTACCATGTGTCAATGACCTCACCGGAAGCGTTAATGGCTACAGCCGCAAAGGCTTTGGCCTCACTCGTTTCCATCATTGCAGTAAACTCAGCGACTGTGAGCAGCATATTCGGATCAATGCCCTTGGGCTTGTCCGGTTCTGTTGGCCTCACAGCCCTGAGTTTCACTACCTTTTTGCTCATACGACGTACTCGATCCAGTCCTCAATGCCTAAAATCAGCAGGACAAAGACGCAGACACCAACACCTTGCAGTGTTCCGACGATCTCACGCCGCACTTCCGCACGGCGCTCCCGCTGCTCACTTGCAGCCCTGTGACACACATTTAAGCTTTTCATATCAGTCCTCATGGTTGATTGTACACCAACTTGTTGTGATTACGGGCGTATCCGACGGCCACAATTGCGGCATCCCGTCACCCAGTCGCCCCACTGCTCTTTACAGCCGCACTTGCAGTAGGACTTTCGGCATGGGATTTCCTCAAAGTGATACCCGCCCGTGGTCTTGATCTTCTTGGGCGTGAACTGCATACGCTCACTTGCTGTTATGACCATGACGGCGACCTCCTTGCTCTGGGGGCAGTTTGAGTGACTCTAACAGGTCATCAAGCTGTGCCGACGTAAAGCTGTCACAAACGATGATGTGGTGCGTGTACGGAATCTCTTCCGGGTGTTTTTTATATCTATTGCCTAGATGAAATCCAACTTCGTTGTTTTTAGCGTCGTAGTAAACATCTCGCCGCTTTGGCCCTCTGGCCGCGTTGATCACTTTCATTCCGATGAATCCCCCATTTCGGCCTCGACCCTGCGGTAAATGGCATCGCAGTATTCGTTGGCCGAATAATCAGATATCAAGATCATGGGATCGAACTCACTTCCGTTGTTGTAGATCAGCCAGAAATATCCACGGTCATTACCTTCGTGGTCAAACACAACCAGATAATCCCAATCGGTTGTACCCATCGCTTCGAGTATGTCCCAGAACTTGCGCGATTCTGTGAGCGTGTCTTCCTCACCGTCGTTGACCGTGATACGGCCACCTTCTTTAAGGATTTCCATGACTAAAGACTGAGCCGCAACGCGGTCAGCCCAAGGTACAGATTTAAGTAGAGTTGGATCGAACATCATGCCGCCACCTCCTGCTCTTCTTCGTCGTCAGCCCAGAAAGCGATTTGCATTGAGTCAAATTCACCAAACTCTAAGTTATGTTGCACCCAATGCTCTGCGTTCTCGTCCAGAATCGCATGGCCTTTTTCATCACGCACATACTTACCGTTGCTGTGTTTCTTATACTGGGGTTTATAATCTGAGACAGACAGACTTATGTGGGTATGAACATCGTCAGGCTGCAAGTCTAAACCAAGCTTGTTTTTGGCGTAGTACGAAATCGCCTCCATCACTTCAAATTGATACATTTCTATTTTCATTTTCACTTCTCCACTTTAGATTAAGCCGCTAACGCGGCCTTGATTGGTCGTTTAAAAAAGCCGAACTTGTCATCGTCTTTTGACGCTTCGACAGTGGCCGTAAATGTGACACGCTGACCCCTTAGAACCTCGTAGTCCCAAACCTGTGCGCCTAGTGAGTGTGGACGCTGAACAGCCTCATCTATGATTACTTGCGGCACAGTGCCGTACAGCTTAAAGCCACGGTCATCCTTAATTACCATCTTCAAAACAGTCTGGTTGTAGGCAAAGCCGTCAGTTAGCTTAGTGCTGATGATTGTGCCGGTAATCATTTGCTTACCCGCAACGATAGGCTCTGCATTAGCGTTCTCAATCTCACGCTGTGCCGCCCACTTAGCTTTGCGCTCTTCACAGCCGTCAATGCACTTCAACACTGCGACACACTGCTTTGGTGTCAGCTTGCCGTAACTAAGTAGCGCATTGAACAGACTGTCAGAAAAACTGTTGCTGCCGTCACCACCGTTGCAGTTCACCCAATGCTCAATCTCGTCTGCGCGTTCCGTAGTTTTTCTCCAAGTCTTGTAAGCGTTGTTACGAATGTTGCGCTTGATAGCCGCCTCATAAGCCTCTGGATATTCGATTTCTGTAGGATGCGTCATGTCATTCCCCTTATATATTTAGTTGTTGAGCCTGTAGTATAGTCAACTGATTGTTGTATATCAACTGTTTGTTATAGTTACAATATTTAAGGGTGTCGCGCAGACATAAAAAAAGCCCCGACCTTTACAGGTCGAGGCAAGGAACCGAAAGAGGTCATCGGTTCGGGGGAAACTAAAAAACGTGTTCGACCTCATCGCCGCAATGCTCACAGGTTAAATTAGCCACTGGCCTCGGCACTGTCTGGTCGCCATATGGCTCCCAGTTAATCTCAATCTCTTCGTGAACTTCGGTCTGATCAAGACCACCACACCTGTCGCAGTGGTATTCGTAGTTTTTTTCTTCTTTGTCGCCAAACACTGCGTCCCAGTTGTCCCAAAACTCTTTGGCCGTTGGTCGTTGCTTGCTACCTTTACCCATGATTATTCATCCCAGTTGTTTGGATCGAAAGGATCGTCTTCAGCCGCGCCCATATCGAGCGTTGCCCATTCGATTTTTAGTTGATTAGTCGACTCAAAGATAAAACGTGAGGCTTCTGTGCTGTTTATATTCATGGTGCGGTAGCGATGTCCTGCGTCGCACTTATAAGCGCCGTCGGTAAAAAGATCGGCGTAATTTTTCATCTTCTTCCAAAACGATGCTGACTTCACAGGCACTTCAAACTTGTTACCTCTCAGGCTACTAGCGTAAATGTCGTATATCTCTGCCTTTGGAGTTTCTGAGCCGAACTGCACAACATTACCACCTACCCGGTTCTCTCTGATTTCCCCGTTCTGAAGGCAGTTGTAAAGCCACTCAGTGACGTTATCCAAAGCTTCAAGCTTTTGGTCTGTCAGCGCCTCGGTCTGAGGAACTAATCTAAGATTGATGTTCGACAAATTGAAACTTCGCAGGTAGTGCAGAAGTGCTTCCGCACCGCCAGTGTTGTACCAGTTGTCTAGTGCAGCAAAGTATTCGCTGTCCTGCTTGCGGTCAGTTCCGACATCGAACACCGCAAACCTGCGCTCATCTAGCGATGCGGGGACAACGAACTCCTCGTTACTGGTGAACAGGATGCGGGTGTAGTTTGGTGCGGTGTACGCATCAACGCCCTTGCGCTCGATGGTGATGTTGGGGTTGGTTAGCAGGTCTTTTAACGCACCCTCTGAGGCTTTGGCCCCTGCCCAGTAAGCCTCATCGGCTTGCAGCAGCAGCGTGTCTTCAAGATGGCGGTTGAAGTTACCAGTGACATGCTCTGCCCTGCTCACAATTTTGTGGTGTGCCTTAACCAGACCGCCAAGCAACTCACCAAACTTGGTTTTACCTGTGCCTTTACGGCCTCGCAGAACAAGCCCGACACCAACCTTGGTCATGGGCTTCTGAATCATCTGCGCGGCCCACGCGATGATGTAATTAGCGTATGCGGCATTGCCGTCAGCGATCACGTTAGTGACAAAATCGAGCCACGGTGCAACGTCACCCTCTTCAGCCTCAACTGACCAGCCGCGCCAAAGGTTGTATCTTTCAAGGATTTGCATGTCAGGGGCAAAGGTCAGCCCTGCCGCATAGGTTCGTCGGTCTGGGTTCTCCAGCCACATATCGACGAGGTTAACTAGCTTGGGCTTCTCATCACCTGACAGGACACGGCAGTTCATATGCTCTTTCTTCAAGTCTTCCAACTTATACAGCACGATGTTGTTGTGCTTGTTGATGTCCTCACGGATCACACGCGCAGAACCTTCAACGTGTACGAAAGCCCACTCTCTAAGCATTTTTGGAAGTTGTTCTTCCTTAATTCCATGGCTAACAGCTTCCTTCTCCATAGCCTTAACGCTGGCAAGAGTGATAGGCGCTCTGCCCTTACTGTCAAATGTGTGGTATCTGCGCTCACACTCACCGTCGCGGTACTTACTGCCGTCGGCTGACCACTCATCCCAGATGTGCCATCCGTCTTCACCGCCGTCAAAGTGGTGGTGTAGCGCCATGCCCACCCTGACCCAATCGTCGTGGTGGCAGTCTGGATCAACAGCCGCCAGCAAATCCCGCACAGCTTGATCGTCCATGTCTAAACGCGGTTTAAACATTGATAGGTCGTCTGGATCAACGTCTGCGGGAGCCATACCCTTTCGCGCTAACTCCCAGCCGTCCTGCCCTTTTGCTAACTCCTCAAAATAAGCCACAAAAGCTTCAGCTTGATCTCGACTAATAGTAGGAAGATCAGCCTGAGAGATATCGGCAATGCTCTTGCCACGCACCCACTTGTAAGGCTCGTTCGTCGATGGGTGAATGCCAAACGCGACAAACTGCTGGCCTTCGGCTAACACCTCAACTGCGTGTTTGCTCCCAAGCGCGTCCTCATACTCACAGCTTCTGATCTTGGAAAACCCACCATCCACCCTGAAGGGCAAAATGCACTTAGGCTTCTGGCCTATGCGAATCGCAGACTTACCCACGTTCTCATCGAGCCACTGTAGAAGCTTATGGTTTAGCGGAGCATCGAGGCAGTCGATATCAACAGCCACAGTGTTGCGGCAGAGAACGCCAACACCACCGTCGGCGTGTCCGTTGCCAAGCCACTTATCTACATCGTCGTGCGTCGCTCTTATGTCTTGCCACCCCTTCAGCATTGGGGCTTTTTTCCCTTTCATTATCGGTACAATCTCGTAGCCTCTCTCAACCAGAGCGTGTCCGTGTTCTTTTAAAAACGCCATTTGCGCCTACCTCTTTACAATTAAGATATGCCCTAGCCAACTCTACTGCTTGCGTGAATTACCTCAGATGCGTTGTTAAATTCTGCAACGATGTCCGGGCATATCTTTTTCCAACTGACCTCCCCGCCCGTCAGCAACTCCATCTGCAAAGCGCGATGCGCTGGAACGATCCCTGTCTGCCGCCATTTAGATAAAGCCTGTTTGCTAACATCTAGCCGTCTTGCAAGAGCGTTAAAGTTTTTGATGTTTGACGCGGCAAGGACACTGTTGATGGCATCCTTCACTTCAGGCGCGTAGTCCGAAACGTAAATCATAAATTTTCCTTTTTTAAAATAAATATAGCGATTTGTGGTTGACACAATAAATACGGATCAATATTGTGTCAACCACAAACAGTTGTATTTATTCCATTTAGTGAGGTTTTAATGAAACATGCAATACTAGGTGCAAGTAAGGCGCACCGATGGATGACCTGCCCAGCCTCCATTCAACTCGAAGCAACGATCCCTGACGAAGAATCTTTTTATGCCGCTGAAGGCACTGCGGCTCACGCACTCGCTGAAGAGTGCCTGTTAAAACAAAAGCCACCAGAACATTTCATAGGCGTAGAGTTCGAGGGCTTTGTTGTCGATGAAGTCATGGCATCTCACGTTGCAACCTATGTGGACTACTGCAACGCGCAGGACGCTGACGAGTCTCACGTTGAGTTGCGCGTGGACTATAGCGAGTGGGCTGCTGGCGGTTTTGGGACGGCTGACTTCGTGGCGCTGCACGACGGGGTTCTGCATGTCATCGACCTAAAATACGGCCAAGGCTTAAAGGTAAACGCTAACCGCAACGAGCAGTTGATGTTGTACGGACTAGGTGCGGCCTACGAGTTTATCGACAAGGTGGATACGGTCAGCATGACCATCGTGCAGCCTCGTCTTGATCACATTGACACTTACTCCATGCGGGCCAAAGACCTATTCAAGTGGGCTGACGATGTGGTTAAACCTGCCGCTCGTAGAACCATGTCTCCCGAACCAGAGTTCAACCCAAGCAAGAAGGCGTGTCATTTTTGTAAAGCAAAAGCCACCTGCCGCGCACTGGCAAAGCACAACTACGAACTCACTTTGTCTAGCTTCGACAATCTTGAAGAGCCTCTGCTTGTGCAAGTGCCTCACACCTTAAACGTCGAAGAGATCGGGCATCTGCTACCAAAAATGGATGCGCTCATAGGATGGGCGCAAGGCGTTCAGAAACACGCGCACAAGCTACTTATGGATGGCGGCATTCTGCCGAACTACAAACTGGTCGCAGGTCGCGGCCAACGTAAATGGCTAGACGCTGACATAGCAGAAGATTCACTGATAAAGATGTTAGGCGATGAAGCTTATGTGTCAAAACTAATTTCACCGACCCAAGCTGAGAAGGCGCTTGGTAAGGCGAAGTATGGAGAGATCGTCGATCTTATCCACAAACCCGAAGGCCGACCACAGTTAGCACCGGACACCGATCCTCGTCCTGCTGTTAAACCAGAAGCGGCTGATTTTTTTACAGATATAACTGAACAGGAAAAGTCCTAATGACTACCATTACTTTAAAAAATGTACGTTTAAGCTTCCCACAAATCTGGACTCCCAAGGCATATATGGAAGGCCAGACTGCTAAATACTCTGCTAACTTATTGCTAGATAAGGATGCCGATAAAGAGCAGATCGAGAAGCTGAAGAAAGCCGTGAAGCAAGCCGCAACAGTTGGCTTTAATGGCGAAATTCCCAAAGGTCTGAAAACCTTTTTAGGTGACGGCAACGACAAGGCATATGACGGTTACGAGAACGCCATGTTCGTGTCGTGTTCTACGCGCCAGCGCCCAACCATCATTGACCGCGACCGTACCCCTCTCGTCGAAGAAGACGAAAGAATGTACGCAGGTTGCTACGTCAACGCGGCCATTAGCATCTGGATTCAAAATAACCAGTTCGGCAAGCGCGTCAACTCCAACCTTCTGGCACTTCAGTTTGTGAAAGACGGTGAGTCCTTTGGCGGCGGCGGTGTAAAAGTCAATGATATTTTTGATGACATTACATCAGAGCAAGCGGCTGACGCAGAAACTGATGATTTCTTAGTTTAAAGATACAACATTTAGTTGTAATGACGGTGTTTAATTTGCAAGAGATGCAGGGCTTATATAAGCCCTGCACAGGTGCAGAAAATGAAAGCAACACTTAGCTACCCCTATGTCGGTGAACGCTACCCAGAATTTACAGGCAAAAGCGTCGTGGTCAAAGAGATCGCGGAACTAGCCGACATTCCCTACACCCTGCTCAAAAACCGCATGGGGATGAAAAAGAAAAGAGCAGGTTCACTGCGCTCGGTTTACATCGAAGACAAAGACCTTGAGCCAAAAAAGCGTATCAAGCCATCAAAGGCCCATCGCCTCAAATATCCAGATGAGGACAACACGCTATCTACCGAGTGGTTAAAGAGGCCACTGTTATGAAAAATATATCTATAGATTTTGAAACGTACAGTGAATGCGACATATTCAAAGCTGGCGCATACGCTTACGCTGACCACTCTTCAACTGAAGTTCTTTGTCTTGCTTGGGCAGTTGATGATCAACCCTCACAGCTTTGGACTCCTGACGACCCAATCCCCACCGAACTGTTTACCCTTATAAAAGAAGGCGCAATAGTCTGGGCGTGGAACAGCTTCTTTGAGATGAGCATTTGGAATCAGGTTCTGGGGTGGCCCGAAGTACCGATCAGCCAGTGGCGTGATACTGCTGCCCTTTCAGCCGCACAGGCTTACCCCCGTGCATTGGGCAAATGTGGTGAGGCGCTTGGTCTTACTGGTGATGCCGCAAAGTCTAAACGAGGCAAGCTGCTTATCCAGAGGCTGTGCAAGCCTTATCGCGGTGAGCGCAGGAAAGACCCTGAGTTACTAGGGGAACTGTACGACTACTGCTTGCAGGATGTCGTGGCAGAGCGCGAGATACGATACAAGCTTCGCAACCTTAGAGGTCTTGAGCAGGAAGTTTGGGAGACTGACCAGCTAATAAACTGGCGTGGTGTGCGACTAGACCGTGACGCGATCTACAACGCTTTAGAGATTATCGAGAAGCACAGTGTCAAACTAAACGCGCAAGTAAAGGACATCACTGATGGATTTATGGACTCCACAGGCTCCCGCGCCAAGGCGCTGCAATGGACAGAAGCGCAGGGCTACCCCTTAGAAGGTTACGACAAGGCGGCTATATCTGCCGCGCTGGCTGACAAAGACTGCCCTTCTAACGTCAAGAAATTTCTTGAAATAAGACAGGCACTGTCAAAGTCCAGCACGAAAAAATACGACTCTATGAAATCTGTGCTGGGTAAAGATGGCCGCGCACACGGAGTGTTGATGTACCACGGTGCAGCTACCGGGCGTTGGTCTGGCCGACACTTCCAACCGCAAAACCTCCCACGCCCAACTATCGACGATGTTGATGCGGTGATCTACCAGATGAGAGCGCGTGATCCTGACCAGATCGACGGTGAGCCAATGGAGGCACTGGCAAGCTGCTTGCGTGGAATGCTCATTTCGTCAGACGGGAGCCGCCTCATAGTTTCCGACTACAGCAGCATCGAAGCGCGTGTACTTGGTTGGCTTGCCGACCATTTCGCTGTGCTTGATATTTTCCGAAACGGAAAAGACATATATAAGTATACAGCCGCTGAGATGTACGGAATAGCGTACAGCGAGGTCGATTACGACCAACGATTTGTTGGCAAAGTGGCAACGCTGGCACTCGGATATCAGGGCGGTGTTCGTGCATTCCAGAAAATGTCAGAAGCCTATGGCGTTGAGGTTAGTGAAGATCGTGCGCTAAAAATCCGCAACGATTGGCGACAGGCTAACGATCCCATAGTGAAGCTGTGGATTGAGACGGAACGCGCCGCCCGTAACGCCGTAAGTTACAAGGGTAAAGAGTTTATGGCTGCAAGGGGCCAGTTTAAATTCGTCAACGATGACTTACTGTTCAAGCTGCCCAGTGGCCGCATCCTGTCATTCCCAGAAGCCAGCATGGTGCAAGGCGACAGGGGGATGGACTTGGTTTACAACGGCATGAACAACCACACCCACAAATGGGGGCAGATTAAAGCCTATGGCGGCTCACTGGTTCAGTCGATAACTCAGGCCGTTGCCAGAGACATTCTTGCTGAAGCGGTATTGCGTCTTGAGAAGGCTGGCTACCCAGTTGTGCTGCACGTTCACGATGAGATTGTGGCCGATGTGCCTAACGAACACGGATCACTTGAACACTACGAAAAACTTATGTGCGTCCTGCCGCCGTGGGCTGAAGGTCTGCCAGTGACAGCGGAAGGGTACGAAGCAAACAGGTATCGGAAGTGAGAGAGTCTTATATCGAGACAAAGGTGACTCAGGCCGCAAAGGCTAATGGGTGGTTGGCTTACAAGTGGGTATCACCGTCACAGCGCGGCGTACCAGACCGCCTGTACTTCAAAGATGGTCAGTTAGTCATTGTTGAGTTCAAAGCCCCCAACAAAAACCCGACACCTTACCAGCAAGCAATCCATCGCAGATTGGCTGCTGTTGGTTGGGAAGTTCATATCGTCGATGACATCGCAAAAGGTAAAGCACTGCTATGCTAACCAGAAAAAACTTACACCCGTATCAAGAGAAAGCTGTCGAATTTGTCAAAGACAATCCAAAAGCCGCCCTGTGGATCGACATGGGGTTGGGAAAAACTGTGTCCACCCTCACAGCTTTATCTGATCTCAAGCGTGACAATAGAATCGGTAAGACGCTAATCGTTGCGCCACTGCGAGTTGCAACCCACACATGGCCGACAGAGATAGCCACTTGGTTGCACATCGACATGCGATACACAGTGCTTGCGGGTCTTACAGCGTCAAAACGTCTTGACGCTTTAAATGAAGACACTGACCTGCACATCATTAACCGCGAGAACATACCGTGGCTAGTCGATCAACTGGGCCAGTCGTGGCCCTATGACTGCGTCGTCATTGACGAAAGCAGCAGCTTCAAAGCGCATACCTCAAAGCGATGGAAGTCTATGCGTAAAGTGCTTGGCAAGGTTAAACGCATGATTCAGCTTACTGGCACACCCGCACCTAACGCCCTTCTGGAACTATGGCCGCAGATGTATCTTCTTGATAAGGGTGAGCGATTAGAGAACAGCCGTGGAAAGTTTCTTACGAAATACTGCACGTTGATCGGCAACCCTCAGTGGAACCAGTGGGCTGTCAAACCTGACCGCGCCGACGCTATTCACAACGCGGTTGCCGACGTTGTGCTGCGAATGAAGGCTGAAGATTATATCGACTTGCCAAGTCGCGTAGACATTAATATCCCGGTGGTACTGCCACCTAAAGCCCGCAAAGCCTATGAAGAGTTAAAGCGAGACTTCCTTTTAGCCTATGCCGGTGGTGAGATTCTAGCGGTAAACGCTGCTGTGCAGATTAACAAACTGCTGCAAATCAGTAACGGAAATATATATACAGAAGAAGGCGACTTTATAAATCTACACTCAGCAAAACTCGACGCGCTGCGTGAAATAGTAGATTCAACAAATGAGCCTGTGCTGGTGGCGTACAGCTACAAATCTGATTTAGAAATATTGATGCGTGAATTTCCAGAGGCCGTTGTTATTGGTAAAGACGATAGCACCTTGGATAAATGGAACAATGGCGACATCCCTATCCTTCTGGCGCACCCCGCATCCGCAGGGCATGGGCTAAATCTACAGAAAGGTGGCAGTCTTATCGTGTGGTATGGCCTGTCTTGGAGCCTAGAACTTTATCAGCAGTTCAACGCAAGACTTCACAGGCAGGGGCAGACCAAGCCTGTGCGTGTATTGCATATATTGGCTGAGAATACCGCAGACAACGCTGTTTTAACGGCTTTATCAGAAAAAGAAGACGTACAAGACACACTTTTGAGTGTGGTTGAGCATATTAATACAACAAATACTTGACTATCACATTAAAGGTGGTTTAAGGTTGCGAGGTATGGGTTGAAGGAATGACCCCAATCTTAAAACGAGGAGTATTGATATGGAAGATTTTAAAGATAGATTAGAAAAAAGCTGCGACGCAAGCGTTGACATCCCCGATTACGGGTTTGGTCGTCAAGTTGTCATCGCAAAAGCGATGGGTGTATCCCAAGAAGGCGTTCGGAAATGGTTTGCTGGCGAATCTAAGCCGAGGACTTCAGCAATGAAAAAGCTTGCTGCCCTTCTAAATGTAGACTACGCATGGCTGTCAATAGGTGCAGAACTGCTCGGAACACAGAAATTTAGAGCAGTAGCCAGACATCAAAATGCTGGGGTTTATGCGTTAACAAGCTTTTTGATATCCTCTGGATGCACAGTTGCGTTCACTGAAGACCCGCAGGACGACAGCGACATTACTGCTGTGTCTAATGGTAAATTGTTAAAGTTTTTAGCAATACCGTCTACCCCTGTTAGCAAAAAAGCCGCTGAGTTTGACATAGAAAACAAAGTAACCAACAAAGGCGTTATCTCAGTTGGGTGTATTTTTAAAGATTACTCAAATAAATCGTCGATTATATATGATTTTGTGGATTTGACTGGGTTGCCGCAAGGCCCAGCACGAATTAAGCATGACCAAAAAAACAATTGCTATAAAAGTGGCAAGAAAATTTTACAACCTTTAACGATCTAGGAGATAACATGGAAAAACCATATTTAACAATGGTGGAACTGGCAAGTCTTTTTGGGTTGACAACCCAAAGCTTGAGTAATTCTATCCACGAAGAGCGGTTTCCCGTGCCGACGTACAAGATGGGAAAATTTAGAGTTGCAGATAAGATTGTAGTTCAAAGGTATTTTGACAGCAGAAGGGCTGTGGGGTTATCTCAGCTTGCAGAAGCGAGTTTTTCTCAAGCGTAAAATACAACATTTGAGTGCTTATATAACTAAATGTTATATGACTTCAATATTCAATGACGCATTGTACAGGTAATAATACACTATTACATACACGCAAAAAGCCAATAAACAATACGGGAAACGTACTAATGGATACTAGCAATATCAAAGAAAAAGAAACAGGCCTTAAAAAACCGGCAGACGAGCGCGACCCTTTGGTCGATAAACCTGCTCACTACACCGCGACTACCATAGAAGCTATCGACTACATTTCAGACACACTCGATGAAGGTTTTGGTTATTATTTAGAAGGCTCACTCAAAAAGTATTTACACCGCTGGCGGTTTAAGTCGCAAACAGACGAGGGCAAGATTCGTGACTTGAAAAAGGCGGCATGGTATTTGGATAAGCTGATAAAAGATGTTGAGGATCACGGCGTACCGGAATGCCATGTGTAAGCATTGGCACTAATCAATAAAATCAAAAAGCCGCATTGCGCGGCTTTTTTTTATGCTGCTTTTTTGCTGCTTTGCTCCTCAAGCATTTTCAGCACCTTGTTAGCGTTGATGTGCGTGTAGCGTCTGAGCATGTTGATATCTCTGTGACCACTAAATGTGGCTACCACCATACTGTCGAAACCTAACTCAAAAAGCCGTGATATGGCCTCGTGTCGCAGATCGTGATACCGCAAATCCTCAACGCTTGAACGCTCTCGGCCCTTACGGAAGGCCGAAGTTATAGACCTTGCATTGTGCGGGAAGATAAAACCCGGGGATTCAATAGATATGGGCTGTCGAGATATTATTTCACGCGCCTCTGGAACCAGTGGGACAATCTCATCGCGCTTTTTGCGAGGGTGCTTTCTCTGACGTATTATTATGCTTTTCCCGTCCTTGCTCAAATCATCCCAGCGCAACGCGCCAATCTCACCCACGCGCATCGCTGTTGCCAAGGAAAACGCTACCCACTCTGATACGGGTAATTCCGAACTAACATGGCTCAGAATCTCGTTAATCTCTCCGTCGGAACAGCGGCGATCTCGCTCATCACTTGAAGCTATGACTTGCAACCTAGCGCAATTGTCCATAGCCTTGCGGTATTCATCGAACTTAGGCTTTAAACCCCACATGTTTTCAGCGGTGGATAACACCACGCCAATGTACTGCATGTCCATTTTCACCGTGCTGGGGCAGCAATTTAATCTTCTGCGTAACGCAAAATCCATAAGAACGTCGGCGGTTAGTTCTTTCAGTTCATAATGCCCCATCTCGACTCTCAGAGCGTCAATGACGTAGCCCTTTGTCCTCCCAAAAGGTTTTATCGCACCAATCTCTTTAACGTAGCGATCAATCATTGTTTTAAAAAGCGTTTTGTCTTCTCTGAAAGAATCGGTATCCATTGCGTTTTCTGTCGCAGCCATCCAAGCTTTGGCTAGTGCTTTCTTTTTAAAACTTTTACTTATTGAGGGGTTTCCTACTCGCCTTATCAAAACCCTATAGCTTGTTGCACCAGATTTACCTTCGCGTTTCTGAATTATCCCCATTTGGTACACCTTTGTTTTATGCTCAAAGGTCAATTATAGGTTTTATTGCAGGAAACACAACGGATACAAGCAGTAATTGACTACTAAATTTGGTACAGTTTGTGGTACAGTACGAAAAATAAATAAAATGCCAAAAAAGTATAAATTGTTATAAATCAACAGGTTATGGCATTAGGTAAAATGTATTAAAATTATGAACGATAAGGCTAAGTTATTGAAAATTAACAGGAAATTCTGTGTGGCACCCATGCTCGATAGTAGCCACTACCTTATAAATCAATGACTTATAAGGCAATGGTACAATTTTGGTACAGTTAGAGCGGAGAGAAAAGACTGCCAAAAAATCTGTTTGACTTAATAGCGTGTTCGTCTCTTTCATCAACAAAATTGGTATCTAAAACGCCACCAAGTTTATTCCGCAAAGGCGTATTGCCTTGATACTGCATTGTAGCGGCTGCGCGAGGTAAGTTAGACAAGAAATCTAACGTGTCAACACTGGCATCTAATGCGCCCATCCCCATCTCAGCTAAACTTGGCAGTGCCTGTGAGCGTCTATACGCCGCAAGTTCTGGCGACACTTTGCCAAATGACGCAGACCCCATAGCGCGTAGCTTTTTCTCTTCGTCCATCAAACGGGCAAAGCGTCGATCATCTAAGGCTTTGAGGTTGCGGTTGATCTGGCCGTACTCGTTGACCATATCACCAAAGGACTGCTCCTCTATGACAGGTGCTTCATTGTATTCTGCGGCTTGTAAATCTTTGGGAGCAAACAACGCACCGCCGCCCACAGCCAAACCGCCTTGAGCGAACAACGGCAGACCCTTGTTAACACGGTCACGCATCTCTGGGGTAATATCCATTGAGTGTACGGTGTCTTTTGGCACAGTAGAGTTATCATTGGGCGTGAACCACCCGTCTGCTTCCATTAATTTTTCCGTTGATTCACTAAGAGGTGTCTGTCTAAGGATGTCGCTCTGACCAACCTTAACGCCATCCTGCTTCACCAGCTTGTTAAGCGTGTTTGGCAGTTTGCGGTCATAGAACTCTTCCATACCCTCACCGCCTACCTTTAAATCTACATTGTTAAGTGTTTTTATATTGGATTTGCTCCAAGGCTTATGAGGGAACACTTTTTTGGCATCTTGATTTAGCAGCTTTTTAGCAACCTCTCTACCCACGATATCTGGCAATTCTTTCTCCGGGTCGGTCAGCCTTTTGTTTATAACTTTATCATAGTCCAAATTGTAGGCATCAAGCAGGTAAACTTTCCTTTCTCCCAATGGATCACCTCCCGACGCTTTATTATTCGGTATAACCTCTTCCCTAAGTTGTATTTCGCTGATCTGATGACTAAGGTCATAGCGTTCAGCCTGTTGGCGACCAGTGGTAATCGCCAACTTATCGTAGTCACCCTCTGCCGCTTCAATCAAACCACGCTTCATCGCTAGGTTGTACCAAGATGATTTGTCCTCGGTCTTAAACGGTGCGTCAGGGACTTTGTCAATTTCTAAAGCTGTATCTAAATTAAATTGGGCATTCAGTAACGCTTTGTAGTTATCAGAACTCCTATCCATAAACTCATCTGGTGAGCGATGTTCGTTAGGATTATTAGTAAGATAATCCGCATCTTCCAAGTCCAATTCTTTTTGCTTCGCTGCAAGCAGATCACGCTTTTCTCTCAACTTGTCTATCTGCTTTTGAGACGGTCTATACCCAACATCATCACCTTTCTGATGCCAATCGGACTGCGCTTCTTCAATCAATAGGGTTTTGTTGCCGTCAACATCTACCCGATCTTTCATGCGTAGGTGTGCAAGAACATTAGGCTCTTTAAAGTGACCAGACTGATACGTTTGTGAGGCTTCTAAACTCGAATCATCAGTGCGTATTTTATTGTCTAAAAACGATACTCTTGAATTATGATTAGCTACGGCATTGTCAATCTTATCATCTAGTTCAGTAATCTTCATTGACAACCGTCCAGATTCTACAAGCAACTCTTGAGGAGGGGCTTCTTTCTTTTGCCGATATTCTTTGAGTTTTTGTCTTATTTCTGTTTTTTGTTTTTTGAGTTTGCTTTCTTGATCTTTTAACTCTTTAGCTATGCCTTCTGACATAGCTAAAGAGTTTAACTCATCAAGTTCGTCTTGATCAGGGTGCCTTCTTTTGGCAGACGTATTTACCTTTTGCAACAGCAACTCACGGTAATTGTCACCACCGGGCAGTGTGTACTCTCCGAACTTGGTGCCGCGCCGGTAGCCTTCCGCGTTGCTTAACAATGTCTCTTTAATCTGTACTTGGTTCTCGTTGATGAACTGCTGAACCTCTTCCTTGGTAATGTCTTTGCGATCACCAAAGTGTTCGTCAAAGCCCATAGCCTTCAACTCGTCAGGCTTGACCTGCCCTTTGCCTGTAAGATCATTCTTAAAGCCTTGAGCGTTACCAGTTTTGCGTTGGAGGTTTTGTGCCGCTTTAACAGCTTGGCTGAAGAATCCTGCTTGTGCCTGTTCCGGTGTCATTGTCCCTGCAAGAATTGCTGAAGCGACAGGTAGCGTCACACCGTACTTACGAGCAATTTCTACTAGCTTGTCATCAAAGACAACGTAGTTGTGTGTTTTACCTTTTGGAGAGAATCGTGTCTGCGCGTCAGCGTACTTGATGCCTTTGATGCCAGACTCTTGCAGTGCCTCTGTCGCTTTTTGACTGTAATCAGCATTGCTCATCATCTCTGAGTTTGGTATCGGAAAGTCTTTTACAGCGTTGATACCTCTTGCACCTTCCCTATCTAACAACTCCTGAGGTAGTCTGCTTTTTACAAAATCACTTTGCTCACTCAAAGGCAGATCATAATCAAGCAACTCGTCTGGTGAAGCATTTATATTCACTTCGTACATATGACCGCTGTCAACAGCTTTTTTTAATCGCGGAGAAGCATCGTAGTCTGTCAAATTTCTGAAGGCTGCACTGATAGCTTGCGACGGATAGTCAAATCCTAAAAAGTCATTTTCCTCAAGAGCAGATATTAATTCCGTCATTTCGGGAGAAAAAGCACCTTCGTCTTTCATCTCCACAACCTCATCTATATCGGCATCGTCAGGTAGTTCATTTTGAAACTGTCTTTTCTTATCTGCGTAGTTCGTACTGCTTTTATAGCTTTGAGCCGTACCCTCACGCTCCGCAAAGTAAAGGCCATGACCATACGCCTGTGCGCCCTCGCCAGTGCCGATGTTGTCAGTAGAGAATCTGTCAAATTCGTGCGGAGAGCCGTGATAGGCTCTGATCTTTTTACGCCCCTCTTCTAAGACTTTAGAAACAATGCCAAGCATTCCCATAGGCGATTACCCGTAAACTTTTAGTGGTTGTTTTGAGCCGTAAGGTTGAGAATCGTTTTTGTACATTAGAGGGTATGGTTGGACACCCTCATAGCTTTCGCGTAGCAGTCTCTCTTGCTCTGTCTCTGCATCAGGGTCTTCTAGCGACCCACCTCTAATGTTATTAGACCGTGGATCAAAAAGTGCAGGTGTAGATGCTTCGGCAGAAGTTGCGTTGCTCTCAAGCATCATGGCCGCAGGGTTAGCTACTCCTGCCGCGCTATTCGTTTGAGCCATAAGATTAGCTGAGTCAATCATCTCTGATGTTTGGGCTGGTTGAAAATGTTGCTGCACAAAGCCAAGCGCGTCAGTCCCATATTTTTCATCAAGCATCGACAAACGCTTATCCACTTCAGACTGATTTTCACGCATCTTATTAGCGGTGTTTTGGAAAAAGTTTAATATGCCCATTTATCTATCTACCCTTCTAATTTCTTTAAGTTGTCTCTCTTGTTTGCGCTCTTCTTCATCTTCGGCAGCCGCTTGCTCGTATCGTCCTGCTAGGGCGGCGGTCTTAAAGGGGTTGTTTGGTGATCGGATCACCTTACCCGCCCGGTTTGTCGCAATTGCTAGGTTAGATTTAGTCACAGGAGCGTCAAGCATACCTAAAGCGCCACCCAAAAACGTCCCAACGCCACCATCTACAGCGCCACCCGCTGCGACTTTTATTGGAGCGCCGATACCTATCAAGTCTCTATTCCCAATTCTTGCGGCGGCAGGGTTTTGTATCTTGTTTTGTACGTTTGCTATTTTTCCGTACTCAGCGTTTAAAACTTTTATCTCAGGGATAATCTCCTCTATCTGCTCCTTAGCTGACCGCGCTATAGCTTTCATTGTCTCTTCTGAAGGTTTATCAATATTCCGATTAGCTAACTTTTTGTCGTAAGACACGTTGCTATAAATATGCCTCTTTATCCGTGACAGGTCTTTCACGGTCAAGCGTTGCCCACCGTTTAGGTATAGAGCCTCTAGCTGTGCATCAACAACCTTATCAATAGTGGCTAACGCCTCCGCAGAATTGAGAATTGGAGGGTTGTAATCCCTTTTAACTTCACCAACGTGTTCAAATAGCCTTCCTTGAGAAGATGTCGTGCTTGCATCTACTGAGTTTTCTAACGCTTCAATTTCGTCATAGACAGACTGCTTCTTCGCTTCTATCTTGTTTTGACTTCGTATGGTTGGTGTTGCACCTAACTCCAGACCCTGATCAAGTAGTTCTACTCGTTTATCTTTCGGGATAGTGGTGCTTGGTTTCATCGCGCTTTGATATAGCTGTCGAGAAATGGGCTGTCCGGTCATTGCCTCAACAGCCGCTACAGGTGCTTTTACAACACCTGTTATGGGGTCTAATGCTGCACCAATTTTACCTACTTTGCCGCCACCTTTCACAACAGCGGAACTCCCACCCGTAAGAATAGAAGATAAGTCTAAAAGAACACCCGCAGGGTCTTCCATAGCGGTTGTTTTAAGTTTATCCATCGAGCCGTATCTGTCATCTAACATTCCCACATAGGCTTCTCCCGCCTCTTGGCGTGGGAGTCGGTAATCCTTTGCATTTTCAACTGGTAAATCTCTCCCAGTGATGGTGTTCTCCAGACGGTTCATGTTTGAGACAACACTCTCTGGCAGAATATCTTGTAAAAACTGGCCTCCGTTAGCGATTCCGCTTCTAGCCAACCCTGCTAACGCAGTGGCAGTGTCGATAGGATTCATTACGGCATGAGCAAAATCAGCACCTGCCGCTGCAAGAGACGCTGGGAAATTTTCTGTGGATTTAGTAACATCGTAGTCAACAGGTTGTTGTGATTTGTATAGACGAGTTAAGTCTAAAAGAGCATCAAACTTACCTGCATTTTTAAGAATTTCCGCTTTACTAAGATAGTCTTCTTTATCCACTTTTATTCTTCTCCTCTTCGATAAACCTAAGAACTTCTTGAACTTTTTCATCGTCAGGATCAGGAACACCGTTAACAGGGGGTGGGGGGTTTTGAGGATTAATAGTGGGTTGCCCGTTGTTCAGAATTGTTTCGTCAGACTTGGGAGATTCATATCCGTATATTTGATCTTGATCCGCAATACGCATTTCTAAATTTAAAAGGGCTTGTCTAGTAGATGTATCTACGGTATCCAGTGTTTCAAGAAGCTGTTCCGCAGTTGTCCTTATATCAAGGCTACCTTTCACAGCATTCAACTGTTTCAATTCTAGTTCGGATACGTTACCTAAAGCGCCGCCCGTAGGACTGTTATCCCGCATTTCCTGCAATGCTCTGAAACCAACATTTGCTTTAATCGTTTCGAGGTATCTTGCTAAAACACCTGCTTGCGTTTCTGGGAGCGCAGAAAGCAATCCCGTCCAACCGTTAGCTTTCAGGTCTGTTATGTATTTTCTTGCACCTGATATCGCAACTTTCATTTCTAAGTTATATCGAGATTGTTCGGTTCTTACAGCCGCCATTATTTGAGGTCTGTCCGCTATATAATTTGCTTTTAACCTGCCCGTAATTTCCGCTTCTGCGTTTCTAGAAGCCATTTTGTATACTTCTTCAGCATCCATAGTCGGTTCAAAAGTTTGGGATACTGCGTTCCATCTGTGTGGAACTCCGTTAACAAAGTGTATCTTAGATTTATCAATAGCTTTTACGGGGTTGCCGTTTTCGTCTGTAATAACCACAGAAGAGCCATTTTGATAAGGCTGTACAAACTCCCCTTTGCTGTTGACCTTTACTGTCCCAGAGGCAGTATTAGCTAGAGTGCCTTTTAATGAATCCGCAAAGGCTGATGCTCTAGTGGTTCTACCATTCTGAAAATACTCAAGATTTAGTTCTTGCAGATCGCTTAACTCTTGAATCTTAGCCTTATAACCTTTTACCAACGACTTATCAGGGTCTGACTGAAAACCTACACCATCCGTAAGGAAGTTTATGGGTGCGCCCACAGTGTTACGAACCAAATCAGTAACAAAGTCTGTGGCTTTAAAGAACGGGTTATTCATCTTTTTGTTGAACGCGTCTTCTGCCGCACCAAGCTGGGCTTGATACTCCAGTTTGTTCTTCATATAGATAGATCGTTCGGGCGTGTGATACAGATTAGTACCATCCGCATCTTGACCCGCAGAAACCATTGTCCGTCTAAAGTATTCATCTTCAGCCGCGTCTTTAGGGCGGAAAGGAGGCATGTTTTCAAAGTCAGAATCAGCTTTTTGCTGACCCACAAACTGTGAGTCTCTAAAGGATCGTCCTTCTTCTAACAACCCGCCACTTGTTAAGTAATTACGCATATTTATCTGTACCTGTTAACCAAAACCCGCATTAAATGAGTTAGATTTACCCTTAGATGATGACTCGGCGCTACTAAGATTATTAGGCGCACCGACAATGTTGTTGTAGAAGTTTAGACTGTTGTATGGAGCCATGCCGACGTTGTAATCGTAGTTCAACAAATCCTGATCGTAATCGCGCAAAATATTTCCAGAATTCATTGCCATGTTAACGCCTGTGTTAGCCATGTTGGCCCCCGTTGACATATTGTTAACGCCTTGAACTCCTATCTGGTTTGCCAAGTTCGCGCCGAACTGATTGTTCGCAATGTTTGCGTTGTAAGCATTCGTCCCGACATTCGCTCCTAACCCTAAATTTGCATTGTAGGCGCTGGCGTTGGCAAGGTTAGTTCCTTGCCTGTAACCTGCGTTTTGTGAGGCTCTGTTAGCCTCCATGTTGGTGTACATATTGTTGGCGTTGTTTAATATGCTCGCCCCAACATCGGCGCTTCGATCCAAAGCCCCACGGGTAGCAATTCCTTCCATAATCCCGGCGCGGCTAGAACCTGAGTTTCCTGACCCAGAAGCTTGGCTTGAAATCGCGGTTAGTTGGTTCTCATTCAAATCCCGTGTGATGTCACGGGTTGAGGCGTTGATCATGTTTTGCAGACCCGGCATAGCCGCAGTCATTGCAGAATCCACGTTTCCTTGATTAAACCCGTTATTCACAGCGGCGTTTGCCATCCCGGTATTAGCTGCCATCGTATTTCCCGTGTTCACGGCAGTGTTTATTCCGTTAGCGGCGGTTCCACCCATAGCAGTATTCGCATAATTCATAGCGGCGTTTGTGCCGCCCGTTTGACTCGCTCCGAGAGCCATCAAATTAGTCCCCGCGCCTACTTGCATACCGCCAGACATATTCCCAGCGTTAATGGCCCCCGATAAAGTCGGGTTAATCCCGGCTACACCTGCAACGGGCATACCTTCAGCGTTTAGCGTTTGCGCTTGACCTCGTATGTCGTTGAGGTACGGCTGCTGTGACCCATCAACATATGTTTTTGATGAACTATTTGATGAACTTTTTGATTTTGATCCACCGAAACTAAATAAACCCATTGTTCTTACCTATGCTATGTGAACCCAACCACCTGTGTCGTAGTAATACAACCCACGACCAGAACCGGGATTCCAATTTGAGCCGTCTGCAAATACAACTTGTCCGATTTGAAGCTTTGCAGGTGCGGCTGTTAATACGAGGAGTGTGGTTGTTTGCGAGGAGGTGGTGAAAGCGTTTGACACTCTGACGAGTTCGTTGCTAATCCAGCTTCGCAAATCCGCAACGGTTGTTGCTGATGTGGACGAGGGTAAAAAACTCATCGTCCTGCTACCTCTTGAACGTCTATGTCAAGACCCGTAAGTCTCCAATAGTCTGAGGCGCTTGTGCTTTCTATTCGTAACGCAAAGTATCTGCCAGAAGAACGCACATCTATCTTGTGATCTGAGTCTATATTATAACTTGTCGTAGACTGCCATGTCACACCATCCTGTGGCGAGTTCGACACGCCGACGGACACGTTAACAGTGCCTTGGCCTTCGATCTGCGGCATAATCCCGTTAATTTGTTTTATGTTGTTTGTGGCTTTTCCAAGCACTTGGTCGAGATCAATTTTAGTCGCCTCAAGAAAAGCATTAATCGTCGATCCTGCTGCCCCGTGCGTGTCATTCATTTGCAATATTTTTGAATCTGCATATCCAGCCGAAAAAACTTGCAAACTATTTGCTTCAGTTGTTTGTGATGCGTTAGACCAGTATTCTGAAGATTGACCCCATGACCCACCAGCGTCATCCCAACCCCCACTGGCATCCAATGTTTCGGAAACCGTTAATGCGCGAATATTAGGCAGATCGATAAAGGTAAAGGCGTTCTGCGCCCAGTTGTACACTAAAGCCCTGTTTGCGCTTTCAGAATTAGGTGCGTCAGAGTTTGCGTAGCAAATCCACACTTCTGATCTATCATTCACGGTCTGACAAAAAACGCTTCTAGTATCCGCTAAGTCATTGTAAAAAGTTCGACGCACACGTTTATCGACAACACTCTGCTTCTGGTTTCCGTCGTGGACGTAAATATCATTATGCCCGACGACTAAATGCTTGTTGAAGAACTCAGCAACAGCCCCCCGGTTGATTATTCCGTCGTCTGAGAACACTTCACGGAACGAAAACACAAGGGGTGCGCCTATGAAGTCCATTGCAAAAACGCCACGCTCTGCGTAGATAATTTGACTGTTATTCAAAGTCATCTGGTCTACCAGTTCGCCGTTGTTACCTGAGAGGACATTTTCACCTGCCAAGTTTGTGGTGCTTGTGATGGAGTAATCAGTTGGAACGCCTGTTGGTTCATATTCGTCTGACCAGCGCACAGTGTATGGGTGTTCAGTACCGGACGTTTCATAACCCGCCATGATCAAAAAAGACTTGTAAGGTTTTAAACATTTCGTGGTTACACCCGAAGGCCATGACGGCAAGTCGGCAAAACGAGTACCTGTAGGTAACATATATTGCGGCACTTGAGCGCCGTTGTTAAACATCATCGCAGTACCTAACTGCTCAGACTGCCAACGTGGAGAGTTACTGTAGTTTGTGCTATCAGAGGTTTTAGTGACGTTAGTAATAGTGCCACCATCGAACCTGTACAGCTTCTGCAAAGTGCCTATAACTATCGTGTCGTTGCCTTCGTACAACCAACCTTGAATATGTGTCGGTGCTACGGGTACGGTGGTGCGTTGAGAATACCCCAACGCTTTACCAATGCGGCCATCGTGGAACTGCACGTTGTTACCCGCAGGGAACTGTGTCAGTTCTAGGTCGTATGGGTTCTGGTCAGTCACTAAACCGCCGGAACCTATTTGCCTTAGAGGGATATAACTCATGTGAACTTTATCTCGTATTCAGTTCCCGCAGTGTTATTGAAAGGGTCGTATTCGGCTGTATAGGGGAATATAGGAATGGAATAATATATATCCCATTGCCATTGGCTTGTCGTGTTTCCACTAAGGAAGGCCGCGTTTGTTCTGGCGTATGTGAATACTGAACCTGTTGGCGCACCATTATAAAGCCTTTGGATTGTCATGTTAGTCCAACCACTGTTAGTAACCTTCCTATCTAAATGTAAAATCAAAACAAAGGTGTCTGTTACGCCGCTGCCCGCTCTCTCATAAGTAAAAAGACGATCTATTGACGGAGTGCTTTGACTGGAATTTACCAACGGCGATTTAGAAAATGCACTTGGATCGATACTTCCATCTATCGGCTGTGCAGTGCTGTTAGAGTAACCAGCATAGTTAGTGTTGTAGTAAAGTCCTTCTTCTTGGGGCGCAATTTCAGTGTACTGAGTGTCGTAATCTAGCGTTAGCGTGTAACCCCGCGACCAGACCTGAGTACCACCGTGCCACACAGAATTGATTTCTGTGTTGCCGTGCTTTATGTCAGTGATCTCTGTGCTACCGTGAAAAATCGGCATATCAAGTCCTGAAATAAATAGTGTTTGAGTCTGCACCTGTCGAAGCAAAAGAAATATGTTTGCCGTCTACTTTGTCTGAGTCTGCCGCTGTTCCGGTTGTCGAAAGTTTTGTGTCAAGGGCAGCTTGCAATCCCGTAACATTAGATATTGAGTGTAAGTGCGAGTTGTTGCCAACTGTGGCAGTTATTGACACATTTGCGGAGCCATCAAAGTTAGCAGTGCCAGTGACATCGCCGGTTAGCGTTATCGCCCTCGCAGTGGCTAATTTTCCAGTAAACGTAGCGTCTGAACCATCTGTGCCGTTCTGAAGAACAATACTTGTGCCGTCTTGTGCGTAAACATCACCTGCCATATCGCCAGTTTGATCGCCCGTAACATTGCCCACGACGTTGCCCGTGACATCACCTGTTACGTTACCTGTGACGTTTCCGGTCAGTGCGGCTGTTACCGTTCCGGCGGTGAAGTTTCCGCTGGCATCTCGCTTTACTATCGTAGACGCTGTGTTTGCGTTTGTTGCCGCACTAACACTAGATACTGCGGAATCTATTGAGGTGTGACTAGCTGTGAGTGCGCCTGTTATGTTCGGGAATGTTGCTTTTATTGTGCTTTTCAGCAAACGAATGTGGTTGTCTCCGTCACCCACGTTATCTGTAGATGTTGGGTTCGTAGCGACTAAGCCGTTTATGTACGTTGAAGTTTCTAATGCCATTCGTATTTATCCTATAAATTATCTATCGCGCTGAACGCCTTTGACCTTTTCTGCGGAGCGCATCGCGCCAAGTCCAAGCATTCCCATGAGTACAGTTGTTAGCAAAGAACTATCCACTGGAGGAACGGTGAACCAGATACCAAGTATTGGCGCAAGAATCGTGGAATAGACTAAGGCGAAACAGCATGACCAACCGACCGCAGGTCGCCACCCGCTGACAAAAAGACTTTTATGTGCCGCTTCAACCTTATTTACTTCTAGCTGTGCTAATGCACTTTCATGCGCCTGTTTTTGCGCCAATGTCGCAATTTCATGCGCCAAAGCACTTTTCTGATCTTTGTCTTCAATGAACTTGTCTAACAGACCCGTCACTGGAGCAATTAAAGACCCCAAGATATTCATTCAGATTTGCCTAATAGCTTCTGTACGGTATCTGACTCAAAAATTCTGATCGCCATCCATATGCAGGTGAAGAGTGAAGCGAGCGGTGGTAGCCAAGCAACCAATGAACCGATTGCAGTGCTTGCGGCTACAAGATCGACCGCCTGTTTAGCTTCTTCTGTCATTTTGCTTCCTAGTAAGTCCATACGACAGGTGTGTCCTCTCGTATATCAACGTGGACAAATGTCTTGGCAATACCTACGCCGGTAAATCCAAGAGCCATTGCGTGTTTAATTATTTCGTGTCTTTGCTTTCCGTTTGTAACTTTGATGTCTGCGGCAATCCCTTTGGTGTGACTGCCTCCACCAGAACTTTTCTTTATCTCTAAACTATGGCTTGGGCTTCTGTACCCACTGGTGACAATGAAGGGCCACCCACAGACTGTGCGTAGGTGATCAAGTTTGTAAATAAACTCGTCTTCCATTCGGTTTTCGCCTGTCTCTTGGCAGTCGAAATCTTCTCGCTTAAAATATTTGAAGTCGCTCATCACAGCCACTCACCTAAAGTTTGTTGCAAAGTTTGTGTTTCGTTTTCAAACGTAGCGTCATCTAGCTTTACACGATAGACCGCGCTTTTAACATTTTCTGGGTTTACAAAGACAACAGTCCGGTGTCGAAGAACAACAAAAGCAAAAAAATCGCAATCTGTCTTTGAGTATTTCCCGGATGACTTTAACGTGTGAAAACGGTAATAATCACTTCCATTGACGCTATCTATCGAATTACTTGTTTTAACCTGACATCGCAGAAAAGAATTGGTTTTTGTTTCAACAATTAAATCGTAAACGGAAGGTTTGTCGGGGAAAGCTATCGCCAAGAAATGGCGTTGTAGCACTGCTGCGGCTAGATATTCACCTGCCTGTCCAATCTGGGTACTATCCATGATTACACCTCGTGGTGGTACATTCTACCGCAAGTTGTATTTTAACCCAAAAATCCGCTATTGGTTGTATCGTGCGTAAGCCTTAACGGGGCCATACTCCAAAGTGTTTTTGTTAAACACAAAGCCCCAGCACCATACAACGTCACAGTCTGTGTGCGTGGTTGCGGGTAATGGATACGACAATCCTTTTTCAGCGCAGAACTCTCTGATTAACTTAGGCGTTGCGTATGCGTAGTAATCTACCCATTCGCTTTCTGTGCCATCTTGGTTGTGCGTAGCAGCATAAAAGTTTCTAGGGTTTGAGGGTAACTCTGGAGTCTCGCCATCGTAGTTTTTAAACACCACTTTCAGCATTACCTGCTCGGTTTCTAAATCAAACTTTAGCCCGTACCATTCAATCAGGTTACTGTTCAAGTAAGACGTATTAAAACTTAGCAACAAAGACTCAGTGGGCTTTTCACCAAAGTTATAAAAGCTAATACCAGAGTTAGAATAAGGCTCCCTATATGCGGTATACCGGCCTACAATATTGTAATCGTGTCTATTCCAATTATCGTAGTCAGGAAAGACAGCTTGCAACTCTTGTATTAACTCCTGTGCTTCGGGTAGTCCCGTAGAATAATCTTGCCGCACAATAACCTTGTCGCAATAAACATCATCTCTGCATTGCGATTCGTGAAAGTTGTGCAAAGCGGCTAGCAAAAGAGCATTGTCAAGCAGAAGCTGTATTTCTTCTTCACTGCTTGAACCCTTTGGCACTTCAAGATATGTGCTACCTCTAGTTAAAGCAGCATGCGTAACCGCTGAATCTTCAAGGTCTGTTTTATCAACGTATCCCCTGTTCATGTGAACGTAACCACTTTCGTTGCACCCACTGTCGTACCAAACGGGTTGCTCGATGTTTCCCATCTCCATTGAGTTTGCCCAACATTTGCGTCATTCGTGTTGGTATAAGTTGCACTAGATCGAGTAAAGTTTACGCCAGCAACATTCATAGTTGTCCAGCCGCTGTTAGCAACAGTAGTATTTAAACTTCTCAAGGCAAAAACTACCGCACCAATGCCGGCTGTGCTGTACCATAATCCTCTAATGTACATATTGCTTTTAGGGTTAAATGTGCCGTCAGAAATACTGCCGACATTTCTATTTACATTTGTACCTAACCCTGTCGTAAATGAGCCGTAGCCAGAATTAAGATATTGCTGCACTGCTGAGTACCCGACAGTCACTGTTTGCGTGTTTAGCGCGGCAGACTTTCCACGGAACGTACTCATGCTAATAGCACCAGAGGTGTCGTTAGCCAGAGCGCGTAATGCAGATTCGCCCAGTGATGACGTTGCCGTTGCACTTCTGCCCAGTTCTAAGTTGATAGACCTGTTAGCAGTTGTGCCTCCAATTGAGATTGATCCTGACGTTGCCAGAGTCATTAGGCGTTGCCCTTCAGTTCTTCAACCTCTGCCTTAAGTTCCTTGACTGCCTCTATCAATAGACCAACCATGTTTCCGTAAGCTACGTTTTTAATTCCTTCCTCACCATCCCAAACAGCTTCTGGAAGTACAGCTTCGACTTCTTGAGCAATAACGCCAACATGCCTTCTTTCTGTATCCTTATGGTCATTCCGCGTGAAGGTAACACCTCTTAGCTTCTGTACTTTTTCAAGAGCATCCGGTATTAACTCTACATTCTCTTTTAGCCTCGCATCAGAATAAGCAGTGACGTTACCGCTGACAGTAAGACCATAGTTTTCACCGCTAAAAGTAAGTCGCGAGGCAGTGTTTCCGTTTGTAACAATCTTAAAGTCTGCACTACTACTGTTGTTGTTATTGGAATCTAAACCTAAGAAAATGCCGCCATAAGACTGCATAAAAAGGTCATCTGTTGCGGTGCCACTGCTATTGCGAGAAGTAATGCTATGGGAAACACTCCCATTTCCATAAAACGTAATGCCACCACCACGAGGTAAATTCACATATCTTGCCGACGTAGTGCTATCACTAGCCATATCAAGGTTACCCTTGACATGCATCTGACCCCCAAACGTAGCGTTGTTGTTGGTAAGATTAAGCTCCATAGGCCATGCACCATTAACCTGTGACCACGTTGTCGTGTCATCACCGCCCCGCAAGACATAGAAGATATCTGAGTTGCAATGGAGCATTGCTGAGTTGTGATCTGTGTCTCTTAGATAGATCGTGGGGCTTCCGTTTCTAATTGCAATTTGAGAAGGTTGGGCTGTTGATGTGGTTATAAACCCAGAAGCCTGTACCCCATCGAGAGTATCCGCATCTAAGCCAGAGCCAGAGCCATCGTTACCTGCATGCCATACCTTGTTCTTTACTGCTGCCCCGTTTGACCATCCTCCCCAGAATAAATCATTTGTCGTGCCATCCAACCCAAAGTAACCCGCGTAATCACCGCCAACATGAAACGTCATAAATGCGTCTGCATTGGCAGTGCCTTGGAAAATCTCTAGGCCCGACATATATCCAGATACACTGCCTCCGTCAGTATTGGAGTAAAAGCGTGTTTTATTGGTGTACGCAACAGTGTCGTTATCTGCATTGTTCAGCATATAGCTTGTGCTGTTTGTCAGGCTAAACTCTGTGCCTGTTAGCGTTATGCCAGTGCCAGCGGTGTAAGAACCCGCCGGGCCTGTGGCCCCTGTCGCTCCGGTATTGCCTGTTGGCCCTTGAGGGCCAGTAGCGCCTTGTGGCCCTGTAGCGCCATCGTTTCCGTCAGCACCCGCCGCTCCGGTAGCGCCTTGTGGGCCTGTAGCGCCTTGTGGGCCTGTAGCGCCATCGTTTCCGTCAGCACCCGCCGCTCCCGTAGCGCCCTGTGGCCCTGTAGCGCCATCGTTTCCGTCAGCACCCGCCGCTCCCGTAGCGCCCTGTGGGCCTTGTGGGCCAGTAGCACCCTGCGGGCCAGTTGCACCCTGCGGGCCGGTTGGCCCAGCGACAGTAGAGTCTGCGCCAGTAGCGCCTTGTGGGCCAGTTGCACCCTGCGGGCCGGTTGGCCCAACGACAGTAGAGTCTGCGCCAGTAGCGCCTTGTGGGCCAGTTGCACCCTGCGGGCCAGTAGCGCCTTGTGGGCCAGTCGCGCCTTGTGGGCCGGTTGGGCCGGTTGCTCCAGTAGCGCCTGTATCACCCCGTGGCACAGTTAACACGCCGGTGCTGCTATCATACGCAGCAGCAGAACCTGCCGCGCCGGAGGCTGCGGTTAGTGATGTGATGTTACTTAGTGTCGTTGCGGCATTAGATTCAGATGTTGCTGCGTTATCCTCAGATAAGGCTGCGTTAGCCTCAGATACGGCTGCTGCGTTTTTAGATGCTAAAGCGTCGGCGGTGTAGGCATCGGTTGTGGTTTGATCTGGCGATCCCTGATAAAAGCCACCTGCTGTGTCCGTCTGCGAGACTGCATCTTCCGCGATTGTTGATTCTGTCGCGTCCGTAGACCCAACGACTGTATCTGCCGGATTGTCGCCAAAAAAACCACCCATATTAGTACCCGCTGTTTACTTGAGATGTGGCTCCTGAAAACTCAGAATCCCTCGCGTGTTTTGTCAATCTTGAATAAGCTTGCTGATACCCTACTTCCCACTTCTGTGCGTCAGAGCCTAAGAAGTTAGCCGCCTCGACAAGAGCGCCATACAGATATAATTCTGGAGATAACGACAACATTACATTTGATGTGTCTGTGCTATTTAATCGGCCAACATCGTAGTAATAGATCATTCGCATCTCATCGGACGCACCTACCGTTGGCGTAGGAAAGAATTTGAGCCTGTATGTTTCACGCGCAAACATTGCGGGTTTACCCGCCTGTGGCGTGTAGCCATACAACTCACTTAACGAGACACGTTTCAAAGGTTCGTAGTTGAAAAAGACATCTTTCAACTCTAAGAAGTCACTTGGTAACGTGGCGTAACCGTCAGTGCTAACAGTCAGTAGAACTGTTTTTTCGTTAGTTGGAACGCGAACTTCGTGGAATATTCTGTTTTCCGCGAGTTCAATAAAATCTGGTATTTCCGCTGTTAGGTCGGTTCGATTTAACCAGTTAGCGATTGATGCCTTTAGACCATCGTATGTTGTCATACTCATAGTCTGCCGCCTCCTGTACGCAGGTAGGCATACTCAGGAGAATTAAGTTTCTTTTTCATGCGTCTTAAATCTTCGCGGTTTGGTGACATCACGTTGATGCCTTCGTTCATCCACTGAATAGCCACTACGTCAGGTATCGAAGCGACACGAACCATGTCCCCCATTTTCTGTCCTTCGGCTTGATCCCTTGCGCGTTTGTTAGCTTCTAAAACTGCACTAACATCTTGTGAATGCGATATGTGAAATTTATCTTCGCTCACATCGTGATGGATATTTGCTTTTAACTCACTGGACATGAAGAACCTCAAAAACGGAATAAAAAGATGGCCCCGAAGGGCCACCCAGTTTTGTTGCTATTAAGCAGTCAGTGCTTCGATAAGACCGGAAGCCTTGTCGTTTTCGCAAACCAAAGTAAGTTCAGTAAGCATTTGACGCTTGTCAGAGTCACCTTGCTTGGCAAGGACGATAGTCTGCATTGGACGCAGAACTGCTCGGCTCCAATACTCAGTGTCGAGTACCAAACAAGTATTCGCTTGAAGGAAGCGATTTGGAACAACAGAACACTCACCAAATGGGCTGACGTAGAGGTCTACGCTGTTAACGATCTTAGTGCCAGTGCTGAAGTCACGCTCACGACCTGCTGCCGCTGCGAAGTTAGCAACCAGAACAGAGTGAGATGGAGTAACTTGAATCTGGTTGGGATCGCCGCCAGCTTCGTAAACAGATTGAAGAACACCCAATAGCAGTGTCTCACTGAACGCACGGTTAGAACCTGCGGTGCTAGTGGTAGAAGCATCAATCTGGCTTTGAGCAGATGTTAGTTGGCGGGCAGTTGTGCCGTTACCCGCAGTGCCTGTTTGCAAAGCACCTACAAATGCGTGTTCTATATCACGACGCATTTCTTTACCTTTCATCGCGATGTTCATCTGCAAATCAGAATTTCTTCCGTAGGTTTCGACAGCTTCGGACGTACCGGATGACTGAACAACCTTAGTGAAAATCTGAGTGTTAGCATTTTTCAAGGTTGTAGTGTTGTTGCTTGCTGCACCCGCGTCTGCTCCTTCGACGGCTGCATTTGTTCCCACTGCCGACAACTCAGATTGCTGCCACTGGTGTAGAGTGGCTGATGCAGTGCTAGTGCCGATTGAAGAAGTAAATGGAGTCAGCGTAGGGCTGATGTCATAAATGATATCTTCGATATCTTCTTTCTTACCTACCTGTGTGTAGGTTTTTAAGGTATTTGCTACTACTGGCATGATTAAATTTCCTAAAGTTAAGTTCTATTCAAGAGGGCTTGAACAGCGTCTTCCATAGACCCAGATTTCTTCAGACGGTCACGCGCTTTGCGATAATTGTCTTTCTTACCTAAATCCTTGGGTTCAGCTTTTTTGCCCGATAAAGTTTTCTTCGGAGTCGCTTTCACTTTCTTTTGCGTTTCCGTTTTTGCCCTGTCAAATTTCATAGCCTTGTACAGTGCCGTAATCATTCGGTGATCATGTACATCATTAAACTCTTCTGTAGTGACACCTAACGACTCAGTTGCGTACTCACCAATGGAGTAATACAAGTCGTTGTTCCAATTAGGGATTGTAGATTTGAGGACAGTCAGGCTTTCTTTGGCGTTTTCTTTCATCGCCGCCTGTTGCTGTGCTTCATTGCGTTGCTGATGCTCTTTTGCTTGAGCGCGAATAAAATCGTGCGTTTGCTTAGTTTGCTCATACATCGCTTTTGCTTGTCGGTATTGATCAGGGTTTTGCACTGCCGCTTGCTCCCAGTTCACGTTGTCAAAACGTGATAGGTCTGCACCGGAGGCAGTAAGAAGGGCATTCAGTGTGGATTCGTAGTTAGCCGTTTGTTCTTCTGCGGCTTTACGTTGTTCGGCAACGGCTTGCGTCTTCTTGGTGTAATCAGCTTGTCGCATATACCCAAGCTTGATTTCGTCAACAGATATTTTCTCTCCATCAACTTCAATCATTCCTTCGGTAATGGCATCAGGCTCATCTTCAGCGTCTTCTTCAGTTTCTTCGGTTGGGTCTTCGACCTCCTCAGATTCCTCCGTTTCTTCTTCGATTTCCTGTGACTCGTCGATCACTTCATCAGTAGTCTCTTCAACTACTTCTTGCTCTTCTTCAGGCGATGGGGGTTGTCCATCATCGGATTCCAACACAGCCGTAAGTCTAGCGATAATATCGTTATCACCTGCTTCAGTTGAGTCCGGTACTGCGGTTTGCTCGTCTGACATCGGTATATTCTCCTATTTTACACAACTTCTTCTTGTGTCGCCAACTCGTAGTTGTTTATGAGTCCGGCGAATTGTTGTACAAACATCTGTCCAGCCTTAAACATGGCGTACAGACGCTCCCTTTCAGCATCAGCTTCTGGTGGTGTGGCGAGTATCTGATCAATGATTGTTTTATTCATATCCTCAAACGCCCTATTAAACACCGCGCTGTTTAACATTTCTTTTGCGGCTTCTGCTGTACTAGCCATATCGCCTACATTTTCGTTAGTCATAAAAACTCCACTATGTGGTTGGTTTAGGTTTAGCTTTAGCCATTCGCCCCCGTGTAGGGGCTTTTGGCAACGTAGTTTCTTGGTCTAACTTTCCATCTTTCCACTTTTTGAAATCATCAAACGCCTGTTTACGCGTTTTCTTTTTGGCGTACTTCTTGTCGTGCGCCTTTTTAATAAAATCTTCTAATGCTTTTTCATCGACTGGCATAAATCACCCGATTGATACGTTGCGTTTCTGTTCTTTCTCGACAGTAAGTTCCTTCTCGTCCATCTCCATATCATGGTTTTGTTTCTCAACATCCATGAGCAATCTGCTGTCTTTCTCTTCTTCCAAGTGTTCCTGCTTCTGAGTTTCCAGAACCATCTTCTGCTGTTCTTTCAACACATCCAGTTCTAGCTGGCCTTCAAGCACCGATACCTGCCTACTGGTGATATCAGCGTTAAACTCAGCTTGTTGCTGTGCCAACAGCTTGGCTTCCTGATCAGCTTGCATTTGCTGCTGCTGCATTTGCTGCTGCTGCTGCTGGTACTCTTGACTGTTGGGGTCGAATAAGAAAGAAGCACCGTTTTTAATGTTTAACAACTCAAAAGCACGGCTGATCATAGCGTGACGCTGTGGTGCGCTGTACATACCACCAAGCGTTGGATCATTAGGGTTCATGGTGAACTGTTGATCTAGGCTCAAAAGCATCTGCGCTTCCTGCGCTTGCTCTTCTGGTGTCAATGCAACGGCCACAGACATCTCTGTGCGATCACCTAAGAACTGTGGGTTCACAGAGACAAACTGGCCGTCCAACTGAAGCATCTTTTCTTGGCTTTCGTTCTCTATAGCCAGCCTGTAGATGTCGTGCATCAATGGCTTTAAGAAGTTCTCAGCCAAGTTACGCGCCATCACCATAATTCTGCGGTTACTGGCGTTCATAAACTGAGTGATCAAGTCAGAACTGTTTTGCTTACTGACAACAGTGCTGTCCATGCCACGGGCCATACGGCTCATTCCGCTCCGCGCTTCCTTCTCAGTTTCTAGGCTCTCAATCGCTTGGAACACAGTGCCTGACAAATTAGGCATTGGCAGTGGGCGAACCACGTTCTCAGGGTTCGGGCTGTTCACATCAATAATCGCGCCTACCTTGTTATCCAATAAGTCTCTGGGGTTCTTAACCAGTGACAGGTTAGCGATGAACCGCGAGGTGTTGGTCATAAACGTGTGATCGACCACGCCGCGCTTCAAACTGCTTTGCGTTTTCTGGATATCGAACAGAACATCTGCAAGGCTCATACCGTGGAAGCGGTGAGGCAGTGGAAAAGGAGTGAAATACCGAAATGGCTTTTCGCTGACAATCTCTAAGTCGAGTAAGACCCTGCGGCTGTGAAGCACTTTCAGCACCACGCACTTCTGCAAGTCATCGCGGTACTTCTTCATGTACGACTCGTAGATCGTCACATATTCGCGGTCATTGTCAGCTTCGTATGAGTCGTCGTGCCGATATCCATCAACAGAGTCGCGGCCAAGCGATCCGTCCTCGTGCATATCCTTGTCTTCATCGAGACGCTGTATTAACTCAGGGTCGTAACCCTCACTCAATAACTCGCCTCGCGTCCTGCTTGTGCGGTGCGAACAGAAATCAGCATCCTCTTCATCCGTAGCGCGTGGTGTTATGAGAAAGTCTTCAGGCGGTATCACCTCAATGCAGATTTTGCTTTTGTCGATCTTGCGAACTAACTCGCCGCTGTACATGACTTGCGCCGTCTCTAACATTTGGCCTGTCTGTGGGTCTTGCACTTGAGCCATCTGCGCTTCTTCAGCGTATTCAGTGATTGTCACAGCCTCATCCGAAGCCAACATCGAAAACCCTGCTTCGTCTAAGCCTTCAAAGGTTTCTTCGTCATACTCGTAATAGTTCTTGTAGTAACGCTTGACTATCCCCGTCTTAGCGACCAACGCATCGTGGATCACATCGTGGAGAATTTTTGTTCCCTTGTTCTCACGGTAGAAAATAAAGTTAGTTAGCGCCGTAGCCATCTTGGCAGGAACAAAATCTTCTGCGGTTTGCGGATCGAAGCGGCAGATATCTCTATCAGCCGAGAAAGTTTCCATCAACATAGCCTTCACGCTCTCAACTGCGTCAAAGACATCCATGCTTACATGCTGTGATCTGCCGGTGCGCTCATTACCCAGAGGCTGACCGTAGTAATAGCGATGACCCTTATCACGCTGATGACCAATCTCGCTTTCAGCGTATGAGTCTGCGGCATTGATGCTGTTCTCTAGTGAGGCAAGCAACTCACCTTCGTTTATCTCAGAAGCTATATTCATTTGTCGTATATCCTGTTGAACCGTTAGTTAGTTGCTCTCGCTCTACCGCGTTCTGGCCGAACCGCGTTACGCTAATAGCTGAATATCGTGTTGCATCCATAAGGTCATCGAACTCCTTATGAATTTTTCCTTTTTTCCTGTGGTATCTCCGAAACTCCTCAAACCACGGAACCAGATTGCTGAACACGCGCAGTCGTCCAGTTCTAAATCTCTCCAACATTTCCATCAGCCCCGGCTCCACAAAGTTCGTGCCGTCAGGGTTGGTAAATTTGCCGATCATCAAGACACCGATCTCCAGATACATCTCTGCCAGCGTCTTACCGCTGCCCTTCTCGGTGTTATCGCCGTCATGCGGGTATATGCAGGGGATACTCTTGCCACGGCTCTTAATAACAGCGCCGTGTACCGCTGGAACCTCGCCCTCTTTCTTGTAAGCGTCATAGACGTATATGACATCTGAGTCAGGATCGTAGGCTGTCCAGACACAGGTTGTGGGGTGCGTAATACCGAAGTCCACAGCACACAATTTCTTGTAGTGCGCCGGTATTTCAAAGGGTTCGACCTTTATAGCCTCTTCGGCTATGGGGAAGACCATGCCCTCACCCAGAACGGGTATGCCCTTTGACCGCATATCCCTCTGGTACTCAGGAATAGCCGCCAACAACTGCTCTTTAGTCTCGTCAGTGATGTGTGGCGCATCGTTCCATGTGACATTCTGGAGATACTGACCCTTGTTCGGGTTGTCCATAAACTGGCTGACGAGTTCGGTCATCCCGTTCTCTGGCGTTAAAGTACCGACGAGGTAGCCGCCCTTCCCATCGTTACCTGTGGCTGTACGAGTTAGGCATTGAGGGTAAATTGTGGGGTCGGTTGGCTCCTCGTCGATCCAGATGTAGTCCTGACTCGAACCCATGAGGACATGTTGCCCCTGAGTGTAGGACTTAAAACTTACAAGGCTTGTATTACCCGCCGAATGGCGCACCGCCACATCTCTTGGTAGCCGTGGCGTACCCATCGCAGGGGTTACTTGGTAGATGAGCCTTTGAGGTATGAGGCCAGAGCCGTCAAACTTACCCTCGCCCAAGTACATACCCATCAATTCCTTGACGATTACATCGCGTAACTGCTCACCCGACACACCCAGACACCATATCTTGGTCGGTCTGGTGAACCTGATACCTTCCCACCAATCTGGATATAAGCCTGTGAGGTGGAATGCAACTTCTGCGGCCTGTGAAGCAGTTTTGCCTACACGGTTTGCCGCCATCAGCATTCTTTGC
>Ga0208971_1000306_pt1 | contig 36862 bp, 30 predicted proteins | sample AOAMet1_18_M0_10_2_FD_188229 | JGI IMG/M metagenome (GOLD analysis project Ga0208971, IMG submission 188229) | Ammonia-oxidizing marine microbial communities from Monterey Bay, California, USA - CAN11_18_M0_10 (SPAdes) | ecosystem: Environmental > Aquatic > Marine > Intertidal zone | place...
TTATGTCCGTCTCTGTGCCTCCAGCGATTACTTAGTTGGGATTTTGAAAACCAACCCTGGCATGATTGACGAATTGCTCGACGCGCTACAGCTCGATGGATTGCCTACCCGGGACAGGCTTGAATCCAATATGGTTGAATTGGCGAAGGGGGCGACGGATCTCGTGCCGATATTGCACGGTTTTAAAAATACCCAGCACATGCGGGTGGGTATTCGGGATATTTTAAACCGCGATGAGGTTCGCGAAACTCAGCAGTCGCTTGCGGACGTCGCGGAGATTTGTCTGAAGGCCGTGGCGGAGTTTCAATATCAACGACTACTCGATAAGTATGCCGAACCTAGTCAGAGCCTTGGGGGGCCGGTAATTGCTTGCCCGCTCGTAATTCTTGCGCTCGGAAAGCTTGGCGGCGGTGAGCCCAATTACCACAGCGATCTGGATGTGATTTTTCTTTATGATTCTGCGGCCATTGCGTCGCCAACGGAGGGCGGGGCATGTTTTGCAGATTTCCTTAAGGAAGGAATTACTGAGCAATTTTTCTTTAGTGAACTTGCCGCAGCGATCACGCAGATGGTTACTCAACATTCTCAGTACGGTCGGTTGTACGAAATAGATAGCCGGCTCAGGCCGACCGGTAAGAGCGGTGCATTGGCAGTTTCTACAAATGAATTTCATCGTTATTTTTCCTCTGGAAAGGGGCAGCTTTGGGAGCGACAGGCGCTCTGTAAAGCACGGCCTGTTTTCGGAGTGGACGCTAATTGTGCGCGGATTAGTGAAACGGTTCAGCGGATTATTTTGGATCAAACTTGGTTGCCAGAGATGGCTGGAGAGATTCAGGCGATGCGGTCGGCAATGCAGAAAGACTGTAGTGATCGTAATTTGAAACGTGGCCGTGGCGGTACAGTAGATGTTGAGTTTGCGATTCAAATGCTTCAGTTGAGGTATGCAAAAACCGATCCGGAAGTTCTTGTCCCGGGGACACTCGAAGCAATTGAGCAATTGGAGCTGGCTGGATTTCTTGCCAGTGAATTAGCGGACTGTTTACGAACAGGCTATCGCTTCCTGAGAACCGTCGAGGCACGGTTGCGATTAATGAATACCGCTGCTCGTCATGATTTGCCTGAAAGTGAAAAACAGATGGACAAACTGGCCTTTCTCTTGCAGTATCAAACTGCGGCTCAGCTTGGGGTTGTTGTGAATGAACAGCGACACAAAATACGCGAGGCGTTTGATTCTATTTTTTCAAACATAGAGTTATCATAAAAAAACGCCGGCTTACAGCCGGCGTATAAGGTTTGAGTTTTAGCTGAGCTTACTCGCCCGAAGGATAGAGGTTGGTCGACAAATAGCGCTCACCAAGATCTGGAAGTATGACTACGATCATTTTGCCTTCATTCTCAGGACGCTTGGCTACTTGGATGGCGGCCGAAGCGGCGGCTCCGCAACTGATGCCGCAGAAGAGGCCTTCCTGGGTTGCCATCGCTCTGGCCATTTCGACTGACTCCTCATCGGTGACGGTTACGACTTCGTCAATGACGTCAACGTTGAGTACGCCGGGGATAAAGCCAGCGCCAATCCCTTGGATTTTATGTTTGCCGGGGAGCAGATCTTCTCCCGACCTGCGTTGCGTGATTACTGGGCTTGTTGCAGGTTCAACTGCGATGGAAACCAGTTCGGGTTTCTTCGCTTTTAAGGCTTCGCTGCAACCGGTGATTGTCCCGCCAGTTCCTACCCCGGCCACGAGGATATCGATTTGTCCTTCGGTATCCCGCCAAATTTCTTCGGCGGTGGTGCGGCGATGAACCTCCGGATTGGCCGGGTTGTTAAATTGCTGAGGCATGAAATAGTTCCCGCCTGAATTGGCAATTTCCGTTGCTTTTCGGATGGCTCCGGGCATTCCTTCGGCACCGGGAGTGAGGATCACCTCGGCACCAAGTGCAATGACGAGCCTACGTCGTTCGATTGACATCGAATCCGGCATCGTCACCTGCATTTTGTAGCCACGAGCAGCACAAACGTAGGCTAAAGCAATTCCTGTGTTTCCACTGGTCGGCTCAATGATGGTGGTCTCAGAATTGATAAGGCCGTCACGCTCAGCGGCGTCGATCATCGCCCGTCCGATTCGATCTTTGACGCTCCACAGCGGATTCATGTTTTCGACTTTAGCAATAACACTTGCAACACAGCCTTCGGTAACTCGTCGCATTCGAACCAACGGGGTGTTGCCAATGCAGTGAGTGATCTCCTCAAGGATTCCTCGCGAAGTAGACGTAGACATGATTTGGTTTCCTGAAAAGCGGTGTGAGTTTTAGAGCGGAGCCGGTTTGAACTCAGCGGCGTCCAAGGATGGTAAGAACTATCGTCATTTACCGTCCCCTTCGTAAGCTTGAGTCTATTTGTTTGGCCGCCAAACGGAGTATAGCAAAGCTGCGAAATATGGGTCAACTTTAGTTGTGTTCTAGAGCGTGTTTGTCGATGCTGTCACTGTGATTCGACTGACGGGCGCAAATATAAACGTCGATAAAACGGGTGTTGAGCGTGCTTTGAGCGATCGTTAGAGATCAGAACCTACTTTTTGGGTAACCAATGGAAACAACACTTCACCGGCAGTTGAAAGACGAGTTTTGTGATCCAGGTGCACATCTTGAAGTTAAATTGGGTAACTATCGAATCGACGTTGTTTGTGGGCATCGGCTGATTGAAATCCAGCGGAGTGGCCTCGCTTCGATTCGCGACAAAATACAGCGATTGCTAGAAGACGGGTATACCGTTGAAGTGGTGAAACCGTTGGTCATGCGAAAGCGTCTGATCAAGCTCAATAAAAAGGGAGGCGAGGAGATCGATCGGCGTTGGAGCCCAACCAAAGGGTCGATTCTTGATTTGTTTGATGAACTGATTTACTTCACGCGTGTTTTTCCGCATCCCAATCTCACGCTGATTACTCCGATGATTCAAATTGAAGAAATTCGATATCCCGGCCATGGTCGGCGGAGAAGAAAGCGATCCAACGATTTTATTGTTCACGATCGTCAGATTCTTGAATTAGAGGATGCCTGTTTTTTTCGGACTCTCGAAGATCTGCATCAATTGTTACCCAGTGATCTCCCAGAGCCTTTTACGACCAAGCAGCTTGCCGCACAACTTGAGATTCCGCGCGATCAAGCTCAGAAAATTGCGTATGTATTGCGAAAGACCGGGGCCGCGATTGAGGTGGGAAAGGAAGTGAACGCTTTGCTTTGCCGGCTCGCTACACCGGATGAATCCCAGAAATTGATGGAGCAACGAGTACCTACCAAGCAACCTTCCTACGAGTTTTTAGAGGCTTTGGAATTGCGTAGTGAAAAATAGCGGCGGAGGAATATTACGATTCGCCCTCGAAAGCATGATTAATGAGGGATTCGTTCGAAGACAATTGCAATGTTTCGTCAATAAAAAAAGCGGCCGAAAGATCGGCCGCTTTTTTGATTTATGTTAATTCTCAGCGTATCTGATTTCAGACTTCCGCTTTTGTTCGTGATTCTCGGAGCCCGCGGCTAAGGATATCGCGAAGCAATGGTGAATAGTCTTCGAACTTAGATTCATCAGGTGAGCCATTGGAATACTGATAAATCGCATCCCGTGGTTTCACGCCAAGTGAGATTAATGTTGAGCTGACCGTACCGTAGTCTTTTTCTTTGACGACCATGCTTGGTCGACCTGGTGCGGTTGGAGTTCTCGCGAGGACTTTACTGGCGACGGCCAAAAACTTGACTGGAGAATCAAGTGTTTGGAGGGTCAACAGACGTTGAGCCATGGCAGCTCGCTCGTCCTGCGGGTCGTTCATGTCACGATCGCCGATGATACACAGTCCTTGCTGCAATTCCGTGACATCGGTTTCGTTTCTCGAATGGATCATCCAGCCCGAATCCGGGTCGGCGACACAAAAATTGGCCCCGCCGTATTGGCCCGAATGGAGTTCCTCGAGTGCGAAATCGACCGCCGCTTGCGCCGAGTTGCACTTAAGCATTTCTCGAGTCAGAGCACCACGGGATCTCGGATTCATAGGCGTATCGTACTTTTTACGCCTAACTACTCCCACAAACATCCCGTCCTGGTTCATACCGAGGTATGTTCCGCCGGTTTGCTGGTCTATACTCGCTAAAATACGAGGTTTGCCAGATTGAATCGAAGGTGCAGGACAAATTCGGTCGAGAGGTTCTTCCCGGTTGTAAGCAACCAAAATTGGAGCTTCCGGAACTAAATGATATACGATTGCCAGTAGGCTCATACGTTATTTCGCTTTTTCAAAGATCAGGATTAATGAAATCGTTTTCCGTTACGGCGAGCCACTAATCTATCGAATTGACATAGTTTTGATACCCCCAAAAGGGGGGTTATTGTTGCTCCTTTTCCAGTTGACCTTCTTAATGTGAACTTATTCGGATAATGCCTAAGTCATTGTCAGAATAGAAGATAGGCGATTAATGGTGCGTTTGCGGGCTGGGCTGGATTTACGAAGAGTGTTCGAAATCTGTTCAAAACGCTCATTGGGCACCCGGCTGGACTGGTCTCGGAGTAATTTCCAAAATGTGGTATTCCTATGAGTCGCCGAAGCAGCTTTTATCTTGAGGTTGCTGTTGGGTTAAAATCCATCGGTCTCCAAATCAAACATCCTTTGGGCGAGAGCCACTAAGCTCCAAATCCTATGCCGTATCTCGACGAAAAGTCACAGAGGCTGAGTATTCGCCCATCACGTGGTCCAGCAGAGCTTGAGAGGAAGGTCTTTGTTGGACGTGTTTCGGTTGCCAAGAAAAAGACGCCTTTAACTTCGAAGTTATTAGGTATTAAAGTTGTTGGTGCTGGAGTAAGCCCCGGTTCCAAGTGGGTTCCCAACGAGGCGCTTAATGCACTCGGTTGCGACGCTGATTGGATTTACCAGCGGACTGGAATTCAGGGTCGTTACCACGTTGCCGATGGAGAGTCGACCAGCGATATGGCGATTCGAGCCGCTGAGCAGTGTCTTGAGAGAGCAGGTGTAGCTGCCAGCGAGGTTGATTTGATCATCGTCGCCACGGTGACGCCAGATTACCCAACCCCGTCGACGGCTTGTATTGTCCAGTCGCACCTCGGTTGTACCGCGGCGGCCTACGATTTAAATGCTGCGTGTTCCGGTTTTATGTACGGTTTGGTAACAGCGAGTCAGGCGGTCAAAACGGGTTGCAGTCGCAATGCCTTGGTGATTGGTGCTGAGACACTCACGATGTTGATGAACCCGGAGGATAAAAAGACATACCCGCTCTTTGGGGATGGTGCGGGCGCTGTATTAATCTCTGCTGATGACACGGCCGACGAGTCTGCCGCGTCAGGGATTCTGGCTTATCGCTTGGCATCGGAAGGAGGATTGGGGAATGCACTCAAGGCTCCCGGTGGTGGTTCTAAAAAACCACTTAGCCAAGAAGTGCTTGATCGCAAAGAACAATACTTAGTGATGGATGGGCGGACAGTTTTTAAGTGGGCTGTTCGTTTGATTCCTGAGATTGTGAACGAAATGCTTGAGAAAGCGAATCTGGCATTGTCGGACATCGATCTTTTTATCCCACATCAGGCAAATGTCAGAATCATTGATGCAGCCGTTGACGAGTTGGGAATCGAAAAAGAAAAAGTCTTCGTCAATTTGGATCGTTACGGAAATACTTCGGCTGCGAGCATTCCAATTGCAATCGCCGAGGCGTTAGAGCAGGGTCGAATCAAACCAGGAGACAATGTTCTGATGGTAGGATTCGGTGCTGGATTAACGTGGGGCGCCTGTCTTTTTCGTTGGTAGTCGCCAGTGAATTTTAGACACTGAAAGATCCGCCTCGGCAGTTGGACGGCTTCTTTGCTTCGTTAATTTAGCCAGGGAACCAGAAGGGCAATCAATCGAGCGGGAATTCGTCGTTGGCTGCTTTGTCACCGTAAAGTGGCAGGTACCGATAGTAGACTTCAAGCGTCATGCAGGCGAGCGAAGTTGAGTAAAGACGCCCACCACGTTCAGCAGCGTGTCCGTTGTCGAAATGCCAGCTTCCCGCCATGTTCCCTTCGGTGTCTTGGGATTTAACGAGAAAATCACGCATTTTCGTGTTCCAATTCTTCCACTTTTTTCCACCAATGTGCTTCATTGCCTGGGTGGCGTAGTAGTTGTAATACATGTCGGCGGATGTTTTCGACGCCATGCTTGGTCCTCGTTCGGCAAGGGCGTCGATTCCGCGACCGAGGCCAGGGACTTCTTTGTCCCATCCCATGTACATGCGGCATAAGAGGCCGACAGCTGTGCAGGCATTGGCTGGCGTGCCGACGGGTGGTCCGGCGTATCCATAAAATGCGCCGCCGCTAGTTGAAACGCTATCCAGAAATTTCTCGACCAATTTGTAGGTCTTGGGTTGGATCGCCAGACCAGAAATTTTTCCACTTTTTAAAGCCATTAATTGCCAGCCGACTGCCGAGGTATCGCCAGGTTGCCTCGGCTGATATCTCCAGCCACCGCCAACGGGATCCTGAGCTTGTTCGATATACCACAGGCTCCCTTGGGCGTAGTTCACCAATTCAGGATCTTTGGTCATCGCGTAGGCTTCGCAAAGTGCGATCGAGACTAGGCCATGCGAATACATGCTTCCGCCCGGTTCTAAATAGGACAGACCGCGTTGAGCTCGTTTAGCTCGATACATCAGGAATTTTAAGCCTCGGCGGACTTCGTCTTTATACTCACCGGTCTGATGGGTATGACCCGCGCCGAGCAACGGCAAAATTGCGAGTGCGGTAGCTGCGCCCCGAGCCTGCGGAATGTTACCTGGGTCCGGACTGTCTCTGAAATTGCCTGGCCCCATGGTGTGATCAAGGCTCCAGCCACCATCGGGTAACTGATGTTTGACAATCCATTTGAGAGCGAGTGCGACGGATTCTTCGGAGGACGAGTTGCCACCGTATTCTTTTAACAGTTGCCCTTTGGAGTTGCCGGAGCGACTTGATGTCTCCGAACTCATGTCGGCAGTTTCAAGTGCGCCAAGCATTTCGGATTCAAGTGCGACTTCGTCTGCGCCGAGAATGTTCCCAAAATCGACGTCGGCCTCTGGAAGTGCGGTGTCTACCATTTCGGTGACTTCCGTTGTTTCCTGTTCAGAAAATTCCTGCTCGACGGCTTCTTCAACATTGAAGTCCAGGGTGTCGAAATTCATTTCGAAGGAATCGAGAGATTCGGCCGCTTGTTCTCCCGCCTGAAGGGAGACGACTTTGCTCTCTTTCGTGGGCATGACCAGGATCGCGAGAACGATAATAATTGCAATATGACACAGAAAGCTCACCAACCAGCTTGGCATGACGTTGAATAGTAGAAACCGACTCCCGCCTTCATTATCGTCCAAACCCTCTTCGGAATTCTCTTGATTCTCCGGTTGGGGATCGTTTGTTGGGCTGGGTGGTTTTGGGTTCATATTCGCCTCTGGCAGCTTTGTTCAAAATCGATACCTAATGGCATCTGTCTCAGTATACCGTATTTCTCGCCCTATTCTCTATTATCGCCTGTCTGATAGAAATTAAATTCTACCTTCGCCTCAACACGTTTAATCCTAACAATTGGTACTTACCGCCGTCCTGATTCTGTTGTCTATTATTCGCTCGCGTTTTTATTTTTCTATGCTTTGGTTTGCTATTTGTCCCAAGAAACCGAAAAAAAACGAGATGCTCGATTGAAATTTCTCGAGCGTGTATTTTCCCCGCAGTTTGTCTGAGGAGTTATTTTGAAGGTTGAAATTATATCCACTGTCGCGGAGCTTTCTGAAATCGTGCAAGGATTGAGGAAAAGTTGCCGCACCATTGGTGTTGTTCCAACGATGGGGGCGTTGCACGAAGGGCATCTGAGCTTGGCGGGGGCTTCGCTGGCAGAGAATGACGAGACGATCGCTACGGTCTTTTTAAATCCCACACAGTTCGCGCCTCAAGAAGATTTATCACGTTATCCGAGGACATTGGAAAGTGACATCGAGCGACTCGCTGCCGAGGGCGTTGGCTACGTTTTCGCGCCCGGTCCAGAAGAGATGTATCCAGCGGATTTCACAACCAGTGTTTCGCCCCCGGCGGTTGCCCGTCGTCTCGAGGGAGAGTTTCGACCTACCCATTTTGGCGGTGTCGTGACGGTAGTTCTTAAGCTCTTAAATATGACTTGCGCGGATCGAGCTTATTTTGGGCAAAAGGATTATCAGCAGGCGATGGTAATCCGACAGATGGTTCGAGATTTAAATGTCCCGACGGAAATTAAGGTATGTCCAATTATTCGGGATCAAGATGGATTGGCTTTGAGTTCTAGGAATGTGTTTCTGACAACCGAGCAGCGAACAATTGCTTTGTCGTTAAATCGAACACTCCTCCACGTTGAGGCTCAGATTCAAGCGGGTCAACGAGACGGATTCGAGGTGGTTACTGAGATGAGGCAAATGCTAATTGATTCTGGTGTGGAACGGATTGATTATGCAATCATTGCTCATCCCGATTCTTTGGAGATGGCTGATCCGATTGTTTTGCCGGCGGTCGGATTAATTGCAGCTTATGTTGGTGAAACTCGATTACTTGACAATCGAGTATTCTCGGAGGATTGATTGTTCAATGACAGATTTTGCGGTGAAGCTGCGGAACGCTCCGTGGATTCAAACTACTCTAGGCGAAACCGTTAACTTTCGGTTCTAATTTGGGCAACAGGAACGTGCGGCGAACCGAGATTGGTTGGCGGAGCGGTCCAATTAATTGAGAAAAGAAGTATGAATCAAACACTAATTTTTATTCCGCATTGGGTGTTTGAAGGACCTTTGCTGGCTGCCTGGCTAATCATCGGTGTCGCAGTTCTCGGATTTCTGTTGATGAAACACGGTTCCGGCCAAGAGACTTGGAGTTTCGTCCCCGTTTTTGCTGCGGTGGCCTTGATGATTCATTTCGTTTTGCCGGTCCTTGAGATTTCTGGAATTAATCCGGAGGATCCAACAGGACCAGCGATTACCATTGGACTTGCGATCCGCGGTTACGGTATTTTTCTGGTGTGTGCCATTGTTTCAGGATTCGCACTGGCGATCTTTCGAGCTCCGTGCATTGGGCTAACTTCTGATCAGGTCATTAGCCTGGGTTTTTGGATGATTCTCGTTGGCATTGCCGGTGCTCGGATTTTCTACGTAATTCAAAAATCTGATGTTTTTCTTGCCAATGGCGCATCGTTTGGGCAACTCCTGCTGGCTGTAGTCGACATGACCAAGGGAGGGCTTGTTGTTTACGGAAGTTTGATCGGTGGAATGATTGCTGGGGTGGCTTATCTGAAATTCAATAAACTGCCGCTCGCTAAAACTGCAGACCTGATTGCGCCCGGGATGGCACTTGGGTTGGCGATTGGTCGGTTGGGTTGTTTGATGAACGGCTGCTGTTACGGAGGAATCTGCGAGGCTCCACTACCAAGTGTGACCTTTCCGCCGGGGTCACCGCCTTATATGGCGCAGTTAAATAATGGTGCTTTAATTGGGATCAAAGCGACGGAAAATCTCGATTCGAATTCTGGTTTTCGCTGGATTGCCGAGTCGATTGAGGCAGGCAGTCCGGCGGCAGAGCAGGGGCTGCAAGTGGGCGACGAGTTTTCAATCAACGCCCCTGACGAGCGTTACATTCGTTTCGAGAAACAGGATGGTTCGGAGTCGATAGCGCTTTTGATCTCTCTAGAAAGCAATCGTAACGATGGAGTAGGGGCACCATCGATTACAGTGCCTGTGGCTGATCTGCCAGCTCGCTCGAGGGCGGTCTATCCAACGCAAATCTACAGTGCAATTAACGCATTCTTATTGTGCCTAGTCCTGTGGTTTTACTGGACGATTAGGAAATACGATGGAGAGGTGTTTGCCTTGATGTTGATTCTCTATTCAGTCGGTCGATTTTTGATGGAATTGATTCGCATCGACGAAAAAGGTCAGCTTGGTACTGGGCTTACGATTTCTCAATTAATCAGTGTCGCCATGATTATTCTGGGTGTTTCCCTTCTCGCCTACGCAAGGCGACCGAGCGCAAAGCCGGTTTTGCCGGCTTAAATCTCGGATTTTATTGGCAAAATTGGCTACAATCGCCGTAGTGATAGCTGGCATTGATGACAAACACCGTCTGTTTGCTGTTTTTTGGGAACTAAAACAGCGCTTATAGAGTCAAAGCGATGAACAATCCGAGGGCAAAACACGAGGATCGCGAGTGGATCTGTCGAACTATCGACGGGGATACCGAGTCCTTTGGTTTTTTGGTTAGAAAATACCAAGACCGCCTCTACAACGGTATGGTTCAAATCCTTCGAAACGAGTCCGAAGCGGAAGACGTGGTCCAAGATGCTTTTGTATTGGCCTTCTCTAAGCTGGAATCTTTTCAAGGTAAAAGTGCTTTTTTTACTTGGCTATACCGGATTGCTTACAACGTGGCAATCACGAGATTGCGTCGAAGAAAACGCGGTGTTTCACTCGACGGTGATGACGCGAGGGTGCGATTGGATTTTCCAGACAGCGGACCTTTGCCGAATGACTCAATTGAAAAACAGGAACAAGCGGTGCAGCTGTATGAAGCGCTTGATCGTCTTTCGGGCGAACATCGTTCGATTTTAGTTTTAAGAGAGATGGAAGAACTTGATTACGATGCGATCGCCGAAATCCTGGAACTACCAGTAGGGACGGTGCGAAGTCGATTGCATCGCGCGAGGATACGATTGCGTGAGCTTTTAGAAAAAGTCATGGATCAAAATAGCGATTGACAAAAACGGCGATGAAGCGAGACGGTGCAAAATTACTTGGTCGCGTGGTGAATTAAAACAATGACAGGCAATCTAAACGAAGGCAATTTTGACGAAAGCAATTTCGAACGACTGAACGTCGAGCGATTGTTGACCGCCTATTTTGACAATGAGCTGGAGCCGGCGGAGCGGGTTGAGGTCGAAACGATGCTTGCCGAAAACCCTGATCTGCGTGGATTGCTTGACCAGTGGCAAAATTCCGGGGACTCGCTTCGGCGGTTGCCTACCTATAGTTTGGGAGCGGAATTCTCAGCGGGGGTTCGATCGAAAATTGATGCGACTGCAGTAGCTACGGCAGCGGTAGCTACACAACGCAGTCCAGCAACAGCGGCTTCTATTTGGGACAGTCAAAGAATTGGAATGGGCGGGATTGCCGCTTTGGCTGCACTGCTTCTGCTAACCTTGTTTGTCTTTCCGAGTTTGGTGGGAGATGGGCATGACCAACAGGCTGCTTTGGTTGTTAAAGAGGCCGCTGATCGCGAGCCTACAGGACCCCCTGAAACGCCGCCGAAGGAAAGGCCCAAGCCGATCATTGCCCCGAGAAATAGTTCGTTGCCTCGAAATCCCGGTCGCTTTCCAAGGATGGCCTCGACTGGGACAAAGTCTCGTGGCGTCGAGCAAGTTTTGTTGATTCAGAATGCGGCTTTGTCAGATCTTGAAGCTATCTTGAGTCGACATGAAATACGCATTGTCGACTCCAAAGGTAAAACGCTGGACGGTGAGAACTTGATTGCCCAGGCGAAACAGGGAATGGAAGCGATTCATGTCGTGAGCGAAAAGGCGAGCATGCAGAATGCAATCAGTGAAATCGCCGATCATGAGTCGGTAACGGTGACTGCGTATACCATGCCGGGGCAACTTGGATCGCGTGCAATTAGCAACTCAAAGTCTGCCAAGACGGAAGAGTCGTCGGCATTGCAACTTCAGCCAAGAGATTTTAGCGGATCGGCAGAGATTGCCCGGGAGATCAATGACTTGAATGATTGGTTCAAGTTGGACGACGAGGAGCAGGGTGGCGAACCGGTCGAGTGTTTGCTCCTCATTCAATCTCCCAGCCAGCGATAGAGTCAGTCGGTCAGCGTTAGTAGAGTCGATTTTCCCGAATCGGTTTCTTGAAATCACTCACTGGCATTGGAATTGGCTCTTCGGTGCAGCACTTCGCTGCATCCTTCAACATGTTTTCCACGACGTTGGCCCCCTGCGCTAATCTGCATATTCGTTTAGCTTTATCTGACAATCTTGTTGTCGGGAAGTTGTGAAGAGCAATTTAGTCCGTGCAAACTTGGCTTCTGGCGATTTCGATTCGCTGCGAAAAATGTCTTGTTGGATTTTTCCTTTTTTGGCTTTTCACCAGCACTGATCCGGTTACGCTTTGTTTCTCAAGAGAAGATTCGAATGTCGATCTAATCAACCGATCAAACATCTAAGCGATAGAACAGACTATGGAAAACCAGCCTGAAGCCGCCGTTGCCGTTGAGGAATCAAAGGTTGTTGTCAGCGAAAACGCGACGACGAAGTCGGAGCCATTTATTGGCCAGTGGAATCAATTGATTTCGACGACTAACTGGGATAAGGGCGAGATTATCTGCCAGTGGCGTGATTCTCTAGAATCCAACGACGTTCCAGTGACGGATTATTCTGATGAAGCTTGGAGTCAATTGGTTGGCGGCGTCACGCCACAGCATGTTGGCCGACTGCGTCGGACGTTCGAACGATTTGGACACGTCTATCGAGAGTACGATGGCGTCTTTTGGAGTCACTTTTATGCAGCTCTCGAGTGGGAGGATGCCGAAATGTGGCTCGAAGGCGTGGTGCAGAATCAATGGTCAGTTTCCGGCATGCGAAAGCAGCGTTGGGAAACTCTCGGCAAGGTTGGCAATGAGCCAGTGGATTCTGAAATCGTCGTGTCGGAGTCAGCAGAGGAAACACAGTCGCTCGCTCTATCTGAAAATGCTCGTAGTAATGATCGGGACTACATGGAAGGTCCTGTTCACGAGGGTCCAGATTGGGGAGATGGTGAGCGACCCGAAGGAAGTTCGTCTTCGAGTACAGCAACGCTTGATGAAGAATCGAAACCCGAATCAGAAGCGGAACCACCGCATGAAGTTCGGCCTTTTGAGTCGTTTACTGACCTGCCAGACGACGTCATGGAAGCGGCCAGCGATTTTAAAGTCGCGATTATTAAACACAAAGCTGAGGAGTGGGAAGAAATCAGTCGCAACGACATGATTGCCTTGTTAGACGCTTTGAAGCGACTGGCTGAATTGGCTCCGGTTTAATTTGGGCAGCTTTTAATTAAGTTGGCATTTGCAATTAGATCGAGACTGCAAATCGTGAAATTTATAGAACGGCTGATTCAATTTGAATCGGCCGTTTTTTTTAGTTGATTCTTCGAGGTGGTGAGGCCGGAACGAATCGAAGGACTCCTGTAATGGAATGTGATTCGCGTTTTTTCAGTGATTTACAAGTTTTCGATAACCAGTTTTGCAGGGCAAGTTTTGCAGGGTAATTTCGCTAGTGAGCGAGTTTTTTTTCGGACTCGGACTGGATTGGTGAAATTCAAGCGAGAATCTGTTAGAAAACTATTTCTCAAACGCTTGTTTCCCAAAATATAAACCTTAGAGAGAACGAAGTATGTCGACCAAAGTTGCAATTATCGGAGCAGGTGGAATGCTCCAGTACCATGCCGGTGGATTCAAGCAAGCGGGAGCGACGATCGTAGCTTTGGCCGATATGAATGAAGCTGCCGCCGCCACTGCAGCACAGGAATGGGAAATTCCAAACGTTTACAATGATGTTGAGACAATGTTGGCTGAGTCGGACGCCGATGCCGTCAGTATTATTGTTCCCAATAAGTTCCACGCCTCATTGGCAATTCAGTGCCTCAATGCGGGGAAGCATGTTTTTTGTGAAAAGCCGCCAGCGTTAAATGCGGGCGAAGTGGAGTTGATGATCGCCGCCGCGGACAAGGCGGGGAAAAAATTGATGTTTAATTTTAACAATCGCGCCCGACCGGAGTCTTATCAGATGATGGAGCGGATTGGTGACGGGTCGCTCGGCACGATTAACTCCGCGCAGGCGAAATGGATCCGACGTACTGGGATTCCAGGATTCGGAGGTTGGTTTACAACCAAAGCACTTTCCGGTGGTGGACCGCTGATCGATTTGCTCCACATGGTTGATCTGGCGATGCATTTCATGGGTTACCCCGAGCCAGCCTTTGTGCTTGGGCAGACCTTCGATGACTTTATTGACGACAAGAATTTCAAGGGGCCCTGGGGCATTCCTGATAACGCAGACGGAGTAAACGATGTCGAGGCGGCGGCCCATGGTTTTGTCACGTTTAAAACTGGGCAAGTCCTTTCTTTGCAGGTCTCTTGGGCTGAAATGGTGAAGCGGGAAGAAGTCTCGGTTGTGTTCCAAGGCAGCAAAGGCGGAGGCAAGGTGGAGCGGTTGTTCGGGACTGATGGACTGGATGATACCGCGATCGACACCTGTGAAATCTACGTACAAGAAGATGGCAAGTCAGTCGACAAAACGATCGAAGTCGAAGAGTGTGAAGATATGGGGCGAATCCGCTCGGCTGCCAATTTCATTGGTGCCATTGAAGGCACTGAGGCTCCTTTAAATACGCCCGAGCAAGCATTGCGGTTGATGCGAACGATCGATGCGATTTACGCTTCGGCAAGTTCGGGAACGCCGATCGCAGTTTGAGGCTAGGTGGTTCGTTAAAAACGACTGAGTTGTTCCCCTGCCTTTTTCATTAATAATTCAGATAAATTCGAGGTTATAGAATGTCGCTAAATCGTAAACTCCGTATGGGAATGGTCGGCGGTGGCCGTGGTGCGTTTATTGGATCAGTGCACCGGATGGCTGCAGCGTTGGACGGTAAAATTCAATTGGTTGCGGGTGCGTTTTCTTCGGACCCTGAAAAGAGTCGTCTCTCGGGTGAAGATTTCATGCTGGCTCCTTCGCGCGTGTATTCAAGCTATCAGGAGATGGCAGAAAAAGAATCAGCCCTGCCCGAAGACGAAAGAATTGATTTCGTTTCCATCGTTGCCAGAAATGATCTTCACTACGATATTTCAAAAACGTTTATCGAAGCTGGCTTCAATGTGATTTGTGAAAAGCCACTGGCTTTTTCTCACGAGCAGGGAGTGCAGTTAGCAAATGTGGTGGAAGCAAGCGGCAAGGTTTTTGCGCTGACTCATAATTACACCGGCTATCCGATGGTCAAAGAGGCCAAAGCGATGGTTGCCGACGGTAAGCTAGGTCGAATTTTGAAGATCGTTGCTGAATATCCTCAGGGTTATGCGATTACGGCGCTCAAGGATGAAGACGATGGAGCGATTTCGAACTGGCGGATGGATCCAGGGGTTTCGGGGGTATCCAATTGTATGGGGGATATTGGTTCCCATGCGGAAAACTTAGCTCGTTACATTACCGGGCTAGAGATCGATGAATTGGCAGCGGAATTGACAACGTTTATCCCGGGCCGCCCGCTGGACGATGACGGAAATCTGTTGATCCGGTATAAAGGCGGAGCCAAGGGAGTGTTGTATGCGTCGCAGATTTCGACGGGCGATGAAAACAATTTAAATATTCGAGTCTATGGCACGGAGGCCTCTTTAGAATGGCATCAGGAACATCCTAACGAGCTCACTGTAAAATACGCTGAACAGCCACGACAAATTCATCGACGGGGCAATGTCTATAACGGAGAAGTCTGTGGAAAGTACACTCGACTTCCCTTCGGGCACCCGGAAGCATTCATTGAGGCATTTGCGAATGTCTATTTGGGAGCCGCCGAAGCGATTGCGGACGAAGTAAACGGAACCTACTCAGGGTCAGAAGGTTATGACTTTCCAACGGTAGCCGACGGCGTTGAGGGGATGGCCTTTATTGAAGCGGCGGTCAATTCGTCAAAAAATAATGCGGCTTGGACGAAATTATAATACGGCTCCGGTTTTTTCAGTGAAGCAAGTGTGAATTTACTCGTTTTCACGGGGAATTTTGATTGTGTACTTCAATTTGTCGCAAATCTTGGGCTCCGCTCGATTTACCGAGGTCCAGCTTATTTTGTTCGCACTCTACATTTGCCAGTGATAATCTTTTAGAATCAGGATTCCGGCCGGTTTAACAAATTGAAACAACGCTAATGAACAACCCCATGATCAGTAATTTAATTGTCGCTCAAAATGATTTGACCACGCTACAGGTTTTGGGAATCGCTGCAATCCTGCTCGGTCTTTTCTTTACATTCATCTTTTTCATCTTCTTTCTGTCTTACTTTCGCTGGTGGATCCAGTCTTTTTTCACAGGTGCAAAAGTCTCCTTTGTGGATCTCGTTGGGATGTCATTTCGAAAAGTAAAGGCCAGCATCATTGTGCCGAGTAAGATTATGGCGGTGCAGGCGCGTCTGGATGAACCGGAAATGACGACGAAGGCACTAGAGGCACACTATCTCGCCGGTGGAAATGTTCCGATGGTAGTGCGGTCTCTGATTGCTGCGAACAAAGCAAAGACGATTAATTTGAGTTTTCGAGAAGCGACCGCAATTGATCTGGCTGGTCGTAATGTCTTAGAAGCGGTTCAAACCAGTGTTTACCCTCGCGTGATTGACTGCCCTGCAAGAGGGTCGTCGCGAAGATCGTTAGACGCGGTGGCAAAGGATGGTATTCAATTAAAGGTGCGAGCGAGAGTGACTGTGCGTTCGAACTTGCAACAGCTAATCGGTGGAGCAACGGAAGAGACAATTATCGCGAGGGTGGGTGAGGGCATCGTGAGTGCCATTGGTTCTGCCGTGACTCACAACGAAGTCCTTGAGAACCCGGATATGATTTCCAAAGCGGTATTGGCGCGCCGGTTGGACTCGCAAACTGCATTTGAAATTGTTTCAATTGACATTGCTGATATTGATGTTGGTGACAACATCGGTGCTCGTTTGCGAGCGGATCAAGCCGAAGCGGACACTCGCGTTGCCCGTGCGAGGGCGGAAGGTCGCCGCGCGATGGCGGTCGCGCAAGAGCAGGAGAACAGTGCTGCGATCGAAGAGAGTCGAGCGAAGCTTGTTTCCGCTCAGGCAGAAGTTCCGAAGGCAATGGCGGATAGCTTCCGAGGTGGAAAATTGGGAATCCTCGATTACTATAAACTACGAAACGTCCAAGCTGATACGGAAATGCGTAAATCGATTTCGTCCGGCGGAAGTTCGTCGTCAAATTAACCCGGGTGAGGAGTTGACTCGGCCATGGCGCGAGACATTGAAGAATTTTTAAGAAAAGCAGCGGAACGTCGGCAGCAGAAAGGCGGCGGTGGAAAGCCACCGGAAAGCCCTAAGCCGATTTCCCGTCCGCTGCCGCGACCTGTGCAAGGTCGGGGCTTGAAACCTGAGGTGGTTGAGGCAGAGATTGTCCGAGCTCAACCGTTGAATCCGACCTTGAAAAATCGAAAGCCGAAACGATCTAAGCTAAGTTCCGCTCCGGCCCAGCCAACTCCTAAACGAAACCTGCGGGAAGAGAGTGTGGCTGAACATGTTCGGAGCCATATTGATACATCGAGTATCGCGACGCATGCCGAAAACCTTGGTGATCGCATTGCCAGCGTTCACGATAAAGTAGACGCGAGTATCCATCGGCGTTTAGATCATGATTTGACCGAGATTGATGATGTTCCTTCGATTACCGACAGCCTCTCTGCGGCCGCCATGGAAGACACAGGTGCTTCGATGGCCATGCAATTGCGTCGGATGTTGAAGAATCCGAAAACGGTCGGACACGCAATCCTTCTTGCGGAAGTTCTCCGGCGCCCTGATTTTGATTAAATCGGTCAGGACGTTGCTGACCGAGAATACTCTAATCGCTCAAAGTGTCTTTGATCCTGAGTTGCGTGGTGCTGCCGCGTCGTAGTGGCGATTCATTAAGTTGGTATCTATTGGCGAAGCTTCGCTTGAGTCGATGTGAATACCTTGTGCTATTTAACAACAAGATTTGAAAGCAAAATGTTAATTACTCCAGAGATAACAAAAATTGGCTGGGTTGGAACGGGCGTGATGGGGCACAGCATGTGCCGGCACCTGATGGACGCTGGGTTTCAGGTTTCTCTGTATAGCCGCACGCGTGACAAGGCAGCGGATCTAATTGCCGCCGGAGCCACCTGGTGTGATTCACCAAAAGATGTGGCTCAGGCCAGCGACGTTGTTTTTGCAATTGTTGGTATGCCGAGCGATGTTCGCGAGGTGTTTTTGAGTGACCGCGGTGTGCTTGCTGGATGTCAGCCTGGAAATGTCGTGGTCGACATGACCACGAGCGAACCGCAATTGGCGATCGAGATTGCAGATGCTGCTCGAACCCGGAAGGTGCATTCAGTCGACGCCCCCGTTTCTGGCGGAGATGTCGGTGCCAAGGCGGGGACGCTTTCGATCATGATTGGGGGCGACTCGGACGTCATTGCGGCTTTGGAGCCGTGTTGGAAAGCGATGGGGAAAACCTACGTACGGCAGGGGCAAGCTGGTGCCGGACAGCATGCGAAGATCGTCAATCAGATTTTAGTTGCTGCTGGAATGATTGGGGTTTGTGAATCGCTTCTGTACGCACAGCAATCGGGATTAGATTTGGAAACGGTTTTGAAATCGGTCAGCAGTGGAGCGGCGGGTAGCTGGGCTTTGTCCAATCTTGCGCCAAGAATCGTGTCCGGTCATTTTGACCCTGGGTTTTTTGTGGATCATTTTGTTAAGGATCTTGGAATTGCGATGCAGGAATCGAAACGGATGTCATTAAAACTTCCAGGGCTGGAACTGGCATGCGAACTTTATGAACGAGTGGTTGCGAGGGGGGACGGCCAGTTGGGCACTCATGCTTTGCAAATGACATTGGCCGAAATGTCTGAGCTAAATTGGGCTCCAACGACGGCGCGGGCTTAATGGAAGGGGCGCGTTTGTTGGGTGAACGATTGACTGTGAACCGGGATGCGTGCTTTGGTAAACGCGGTGTTTTTTTAGGATGCGTGTTCAGTTTTGCGGTGAACCTGCGGTTATCTCTTCGTCAGCCTAGGGTTTCTTGGGCACCGGGTTAAGAGTTGGCCAGAGATGAGTTAGACTGAGCGAATGGAACGAAAACAGAAAAAAACATTTGATCCGATTGAGATTCGCGAAGATTTTCCAATCCTCAATCAGACAATTCACCGAGAACGGCCGTTAGTTTATTTTGACAACGGTGCTTCGACGCAGCATCCAACTCAAGTGATAGAGGCAATGGATGACTGTTATGTTCGGACTTATGCCAACGTGCATCGTGGCATCCACTGGCTCAGCGAGCAGTCGTCTGCGCAATACGAGCAGGCACGGACGTCGGTGCGGCGGTTCATCAATGCGTCCCACGGCAACGAGGTTATCTTTACTTCGGGTGCAACTGAATCGATCAATTTAATTGCCCGGTCTTGGGGTGATGCAAATTTGAAATCTGGAGACGAGATATTGTTGACGATGCTGGAGCATCATTCCAACATTGTGCCGTGGCAGCAGTTGGCTGAGCGAACCGGTGCCCTCGTGAAATTTATCAAATTGACAGAGGCGGGAGAACTGGATCTCGATCACATGCGTTCGCTGCTTAGTCCACGAACTAAAATCGTTGCCTTCGCTTCGGTATCCAATGTGCTTGGCTCCCGGGCGCCTGTTGCTGAAATGACGGCGATGGCAAAAGAAGTTGGTGCGTTGGTCGTGGTCGATGCGGCCCAGTCGGTACCACACGATAAGACAGACGTGCAAAGTTGGGGGGCTGATTTCATTGCCTTTAGTGGCCATAAAATGTTGGGGCCATCGGGAGTAGGGGTGCTCTGGGGGCGTCAGTCGATTCTTGAGGAGATGCAACCCTTTATGGGCGGCGGAAGTATGATCGATCAAGTCACGACTGACGGTTTTACCTGGGGTGAGTTGCCAGCGAGATTTGAAGCAGGTACACCGCCGATTGTCGAAGCGATCGGACTTGGAAAAGCGATCGAGTATCTGGAAAATATCGATGTTGCCCAGATCGAAGAGCATGAGCAGGTCTTGGTTAGACGGGCTTATGAATTGATCATGGAAGTCGATGGGGCGAAGATTCTTGGTCCTGCAGGAGACTGCCGCGCGGGGCTGGTCAGTTTTGTGATTGAAGGAGTTTCGTCACAAGACATTTCAATTTTACTTGATCAGTTAGGTATCGCGATTCGTGCGGGGCATCACTGTGCAATGCCGTTACATAAGCAGTTGGAAATCAAGGCGAGCTGTCGAGCCAGTTTCTACTTGTACAACACACTAGACGAGGTCGAAGCAATGGGTGCGGCGTTGAAGAAAGTCGTTCAGCGGTTACGTTAGGTTGCCGTTTGCATGAAGTTGCCGCTGACGAAGTTGCTATTTTCGTTTTGCAAGCAGAACAATCGCTGTGATTTGAGCGACGGCGAGCACGAAGAAAAAGACACCCATCGCGTACCAGCGGGCAGTCGCTGATGCTGCGACCTCGTGTTTGGCTGGGTGCGTTAGACACAGGTAACCGATGAAGCACGAAGCCGCAATTGAAATGGTTAGCTTGCCGGTGAGAAGTGTGCGCCACATAGTTAGTTAAGGAAGTACGTTGGTGCTGATAAAACGGTTAGGGGGTTTCCAGGGGCTTTTGCCCAATGAATTGGTAGTACGGCGTTTTTAGTAGCGGTACATACGGCATGCGGTTTCGAGCCTCGACCAAGTGTGTTTGCTCAAAATGGCTGCGTAGAAAAGGCAGATGATCTGGGGAGGGAAAGACATTGTCTGTCGCAAACCACGGTTGCCACAAAGACCTTGCGAGCCAGCCTTGTTTCCGGAGTTCTTCGGGCGGATGTTTTCTGCCGACGTAAAAATCAACAACGCCGATGTATCCGCCTGGTTTCAGCATCGCGAGGGCATTTTCAATTGCCGAAAACCAATCCGGAATCATCGTCAGTGAGTAAGAGAACGTTACGACATCCGCGTGGCCCTCGGGTGGGCGAAATTTAGTTGCATCGGCGGCGATTGCTTCCGCATTCTGCCATCCTCGGGCGGCGAAACGCTCGGTAGCAACTTTTAGTAATGATTCTGAAAGATCGACGACATAAACTTTTTTTAAAGACTCAATATCGTTGGCAAGGTTTTCGATATTGGCACCCGTCCCGCCTCCCATGTCGACCCAGACTCCGCCGGTCGGCCTCGGGATGGCTTCCCATAATTCTTCACGGCCTTTGAGCAGTCGCTTGCGAAAATCATCGTAAGCGGCGGCTTGACCTCCGTAGAAGCTTTCCATTCTCTCTGCATGATTGTCACCACGGACTGGCTTCACCAGCATGTGATAGAGGACTTTCATGTCAGAAATAAACGCCATGGGATTTTACCGGGGTAAGGACGGTCTTCATTCAGATAGACTGTTGAAGTTCATTGCAAAGTAACGTGGGGAGTTAGGCATTTATATCGGCGATAAAAAAGCTGCCGTAAGTATGAACTCGATCTTTTTGGTGGAGTTCGTTTGCCAGCGATTCGTTGTAGCTTAGGGAGGGGCTGATATTCTGAATTTGACCATTCTGATTGACTTGAACCTGCTCAATAAAATCAGTTCGTAATCCCCCACTTCGCCAGATTGCGCGAGCATTGGGAGCGGCCCGGTCAAAAATCGCTTGCCACTCAGATTCGAGAAGTGGGAAAAATTGATCGCTCAGCCAGTCCATGTGATCGAGGAGAATGTAGCGTGAAATCGTGCCTTCATATTTTTCAAGAAATCCTTGCACGGAATCGGTGTGGGTGGTGACTTTGTCAACGAGTCCCCCTTTGAGCTTTTTGAAATTATCTTCTTTGAGATATTCTGGGCAGCATTCCCGCGTGTAGGCGCCGTTCATGTAGACCCGCCAGAAGTAATTGTCTTTAAGCGGCAGGTCCAGAAATACGCTTTCCATGCAATCGCGGATGAATTTAACCAACCCTCCTTCGTATTGCGTTTCAATCTGTTTTCGTTGCGCTTTGGGAACTCCCAGCATCGACATGGTGGTATCGCGATTCATCGCGAACTTCATCAGGCTAGACCAGAATTTTTTCTGTAGGTGATTTTCGTAAATCTCTCGCTGTTCTTCGATAGTTTCCGCGTTTAGCAACGCGTCGAGGTGGGGGCGGACACGAATCACGTTATCTGTGTAGGCGCAGATAATTCGGGCGACGGTGCCGGAGGTGCCCCGGTAGTAGAATGATTTTTTCCGATGATCAAACCATTTGATTTTTTTGTCCCAAAATGACTGTGACCAGGCCGGCAGGCTTGCGCGGAGTTTTTGCTCATAGATCTTTTTCGCACCGGGCAGTCGCCCCTCGCCAAACATCTTGAAGAAGTCATCGAATTCAAGATTCCGAATCGCGCTCATTTTAAGATCGAGTAGCGCGTTCTGTCGCGGATTCATATCAACCGCGTTGACGTGATTAGGTTCGGCGAGTGCGTAGTCAAGTGAATTGCAGCCGGCTGAGGTGATGACGAGCACGTTGTCATCCGGACCTAAGTCGAGGGCCACTCGGTCAAGTCGTGGGTCTTCCCAGCAGGTATTGTAAACGAGGTTGTTGCCATGGACGGTTGTAAAAATCCGTCGATTAACCCAATCCGAAAACGCCATGTTATTCTGTCACTCATCGATTTGGAATGAAAATTAAGCACGAATTGTATCAACTGAAGCGTTGAATCAAAACCGGCTTAAACGGAAGAATGGCGACTTGAATCGCGGTTTTGCAAGCCTGATAGGTGTAAGAGAAGTGCTGCGGATTAGAGGTTATTTGACTTTGGCATCGGTCATTCGGTAGATAGACCACACATTTCCATCAGGCCCTTTGTATTCTTTCAAAGAAAATTTTCCTTCGATTGAGATGGGCCGGACGGTAAAGTCGGTTTCGAGACCAGCTTCAAGCCGCACAAGCACGCAATCAAAAATCGCCGCACCGGGACCAAAGCAGCATTCTTTATTGTCTCTCACAAAGATGAATTTTGAGAGGCCGCTCTGGGTGAAACTGGGTCTGATGTAGCCGCGAAGTTTGACCGTGGAATTGTGGTAACCATTGATCTTTGGCGTTAAAAGTTTGCGGTCGAAGCGGCTGCCCTTTTCCATCTCAAATTTAAGATCGTCAAAGGTTAGGTCGAATTTCTTTTTGACAGCTTGGGGGGCGGTTTGAGAGGCCGGTTTCGCTTGTGGAGTCTTGGGCGAAGCAGTCGTGGTTTCCTGAGCTTCGGCAGCGGGTTGGAGGGTAAGCCATGTACTGCAAATGCTGGCTAAGAGCAGAGCAACAGAGAAATTACTTTTCATGGTGGACCGCCTGGATTTGACTTAAAAAAATTCAAGGCAAGCTCGGCAACCGGTTGGTAGCTTCGATTGGTTAGCGGATCTGGTCTGCCTCGATTTCATAGTATACCCGAGGGACCTCATCTTCTGAAGTCTGTTTCGTTGCTTGATTGAGACGGAAAGTTCCGGCAATTTTTCGTAATGAGTAGTTATGATCGACTGTTTCATCGCCAATGATCTTAATCGCGACGACCTCAGTGATTTTTGGGTTGCCGCCAAAGCAGCAGTCTCCAAAATCTCCCACGAGGATAAAATTCTTGAGCTTGGTTCGCTTGGCTCCCGGGCGAACGTAGCCTTTTAAGAAGACTTTATTCCCGTCATATTTCTTTGCTTTTTCAGAAAAGGGCAGGGCGGTTTTGATGTTGGGTCGTAGGTCACCGTAGGAGATTCTGAGGTACCCTTCAGGAACCTCGGTGGCATAGTCGTAGACATGAAAGACTAGGCCAGAGACGGTCAGGATGAGTCCTGCGACAAAGCCTATTTTCCCAATCATCAGTCCCGATAATTCCTCGGGGAAGCGTCGGAAGTTTCCCAAAGCGACCAATCCAAAGACGGCTGCTAAGAAGGGCAACAGGACAAAATGGGCTGCCATTAAAAAGGTCAAGCCGCCCATGATTGCAAAAATAAAGGACGCGACTGCAGCCTTACTAATGGAGCGGTATTCGAATTCGTTAACGGGTGGGTGAGCCGAGATTTCGGAATGATTTTCTTGCATGGTCGCAAATAGACAAACACGATTTATGGGTTCAGTTAGTTCAACGCGGGAAGACATCAGATTGCTGCCGACCGGTAAGTCGACAGGCAACTCATGGTAATTCAAAATGGGCGGAAATTGGGAAGCCAAATGAGCCAGTTCGGCAAGTTGCCTCAAGCTATTGACCGTTTAATTCCGTTTTTAACGGCAATTCGTAGTCTGGAGCACTCCCATCGCTTGCATCCAGCTTAAAAAATCAACCGCTCAAACCACCCATTTACCACTGTCCAAAGCAAAACAAAGATCGCGATGGAAAATGCCAAAGGAATTAACAGGATTTGCCAAGTCAAGTTTGGGGTGACCGCCGCCGCAACGGTAGCGGTGGACTGTCCAGATTCCGAACCTGAGATCGTGACGTCTTGTCCTTGTGATACGAACGCTTCGCGGGGAGGGTTCAGAGGGGCTGGTGCTTTGACTAATTCAATGTCCTCGGGAGGGGCGATCAAGAGAGTCTGGGTTTCGGTAATTGTCGTTCCCGCGAGATCAAATTCGGCAGCTAAAGCATCCGCCGGTGTGGCAAACGTGCTGATGATAGACGTATTCGCCGGTTCTTGCGGTAGGGGAATCTTTCTCACCATCTGAGGTAATGAAGTATTCTGTTGGAATTCAGAAATCGGCAAATCGGATTTCGAAGGATCGGCTGCTTTCTTCTCAGCGTCGGCTGCCGGTGAAGTATCGGGATCCCCTTTTTGATCTTCCTCTGGTTTGTCTTCCTCTGATTCGTCATTGTCCCAGTCGTCATCACTGTCACCCACACCTAAGAAGAAATCGGCACGCTGAACGGATTCTGGGTCAATCTTGCGAAGTTCTTCGATGTATTGTTTAGCCTCGGGTTTAGGGCAGGCGCGAAGGTACGTGATGACAGGCACGCGTAGCCAGTTGGAATCAGAATCCGCGTCTTTAAACATCTGAACCAGTCGCTCCATTACTGACCAGTCTTTCCATCGAGCAAGATCTGGAATGATCATGTCTGCCATTTTGGGGCGGTCGAGTAAGTGTCGAATGGCAACAACGATTCGCTTTTTTGGAATCAAGTCAACTTCGGTGCCGTGAAACCGCAATGCAGAAACGGCAGCGAGGGTATCGACGTAATCGACTTCCTGGTCTTCTAGAAATGTCTTTTCGATCAAATCGACGCCGTCTTCACCTTTGAGCGTTAGGTAGCATGCGATCAACGCATCCAAGCCCGCTCTCTTTTTACGGCTACCGGAATTGATGAGATCTTCGAGCAATTTTGTATCTTCGGGCTTTCCACAAACGCCGAGCATTGTGAAATATAAACGGCGGCGACTAACCGAAGTTTCCGGGTTGTTTATCCAGCCAATGATTTTTTCGCGATCCATTTGATCTTTCATCGCGATCAGGTCTTCGTAGGGAGCCTGAGCAAATTCGTCATAGGCATCGAACGCGAGGACGGATTCTTTATCCTCAAAGAAGTTTTGAAAAAAGACTAATCTTTCAGGGCCTTTTTCCGGGAGCATTTGGATATCCGAAAGGTACTTAAAAACCCGATCACTGGCTTTCATTGGCGTCGTCCATGAAACCTTTGGCGGGTCGACGCCCATCACCAAAAATTTCTGACCGATAGGATAATTCCCGACCAGTTGAGTCTTGAAGCTCATCGCTTCACTGACAAATTTTTTACCCTTCAAAACCTGTTCGATCTCAAATTTGGCTTTCGGGAAATCTGCATTGGGATCATCGCTGGGAGGTGGAATTTCAACCAGTTTCGCGACGACGGCGATGTCGTTTGAGTTAAGTTGGTCAGAGAACGTCATTGCGACTGCTGAACAAAACGGACAAGCGTTCAGGGTCGCTTCGGTGTTGTTGGCTTCGACCCCGCGCGGGACGTTAAGCACCGCAACTGCCAACAGTAGACTGGCAAGTGCGGTCAATAGGCGAAGCGTTCTGTGGTTTCTCTTGAACATAAAACGAATTAAGTGTTTCGTGGTTAGTTGTGTTTTGCTGCGAGACAAGAGGTTGCTGGTTTTAGCGGGCCCTCAAGGACCTGTTTCCGCCCAGTATACGCAAGTCACATCGTATCGGTTTTGGCAAAAAAAAGAAAACGAGCTATTGCAAAGATATGTTAAAATCCCTGAAAAAGTGAGGGAAATTACCAAGATTTGAGACTTTGCTACTTCCCGAGGGATTTGGAGACATCCGTTCGGTAGGCTGAAATTGCCGGGTAGATTCCGACGACCACAGCGAGCAGCATCAAACCGGGGATGACTAACAATTCCGGCGATACTGACCCGTTAATGAGACTTTCGGGGATAAAACCGAGAGTTAACACCGAAATGTCGACCGCCGGAGCGAAATCGAAGAAGCCTAGTGGGACTCCTGTCGAGTTTTCTACACTTGGTCCGAGGACGCCGTTCAGGCTGTGACCGAGGAACCAGCCGAGTAAACCTCCCATCAGTGCTAGCAAAACTGATTCGCAGAGAATAATACTCATGACCCTTGTTCGGTTGGCACCGAGCGCACGCATGACGGCGATCTCGTGCTTTCTTTGGTTCATAGAATTGTAGATTCCAACGAGGATACTGAGGGCAGAAACGATGCAGATCATGCAGGTCAGTCCCAGTAGAAGCCAGCGGATTGGGTCGACGAACACTTGGAATAGGGAGGCGACCTCCATGACTGGATTGACGGCCTGGGCTGCTTTTTGAGATCTTTCGGGCCGATAGGAAGTCCAGTCCAGTGTTGTTTCGAGATCGCCTTCGTTAATTTGTCCAGGTAAGAAATAGCCAATCGCACCGACTTCGTCGCTTAGGGACGTGCGAACTAAAATCGAGGTAACCTCTCGTTGTTCGATAGGCAGCGGAATCCTCGTTGCATTTTGCTTTCTGGCGAACTCATCTTCTTCCGAGAGTGCCGGTGTTTCGGCAATCGCCTGGCCTGTCGCGGCGGCGGGACTGTCGTCGATTGTTTCAGGGGCGTCCCCTTCGTCATCAAAAAAAGAATCGTCGAGCGGGTCGAGCATGACCTCATCTTCAGGTTCTTCGTCGAGGTCATCTTCAGTTTTTAGAACGCCATCTTTTTCAATCGTCTTGGCGTGATCTTCCATCAAAAAGAAACCCTCCATGTTCAAAAAAACAACTCGGTCATTGGGGGTGCCGGTGCCCTCAATAATTCCGACAACTGTGTAGTCTTGTTCGTGAATGTGGGCGCTGCTGCTGTTGGGATCACCATGAGTCGCTTGTAGTTTGTCGCCGAGTTTTATGTCGCAACGGTCGGCAACGATCGAACCCACTACGCATTCGAAGAGGCCATTTTCTTCGCTCTTTTCAACAAAATTTCTTCCTTCTGCGAATTCAAATTTTTTGTTCGAATCGATGTCGAGAACGAGGTCGGTAAAGAAATTGGGAGTGGTTCCGACACACCGAAAAGCGAGTTGAGTTTCCGGGTCGACGTAGTAATCGCCCTGACACAAGGGTACCGCAATGTGGGTGTAGCGTTTGTAAAGCCCGCGTTCGTTGAGTTTCATTGCCGACGTTTGTTGGAAATCAAACGCGTCCTTGATGAGCGCATCCGAGAGTGCGGCTCCGATGCCGGCTGATCCCGGCAGAATCGGCGAGGTCAGTCCCATCGTTTCATCGACAGTTTCCTTGGCATGGTAGGCAATCGAGTTCTTAAGATCGCGGGCGCGGGTTTCTTTGTCGCAGAAGGCCAGGTAATACTCGTAGGGAATGTTCTCAACGGGTTTGCTCAGATAGTAGACCGAGTTCAGGGTCAACTGAAGTCCGCCCCCACGGGCGCCTACGATGATGTTGTAGCCAAAGCTGTTGTTGGCTCGAAATGATTGGGAAACGACTCCGTGGATCGTCAGGACAGCTACGACCATCGTGACACCGAGGCTCATCGAGACAATGGTCAATAGTGACCCAAAGCCACGTTGTTGGATGCTCCGCCATGCGATCTTAAATGAATTCATACTGCTTGATCTTAAAGCTGGGTGTCTTGAAGCTGGAAAGTCTTAAAGCCGGGGGACTTAAGGAGTAGGTTGCTGGGCGGTAGTGTTTTTAGATGGTTTTGCCTTGGCGTCGCCGACAACCAGGTTCAGTTGGTCGAGACGTTCGACACGTTCAAATTGTTCGGCAACCTCCATCGAGTGCGTCACCATCAGAAGTGCGATTTTTTCAGTTTCACAGCTTGATTTGATCAGATCGATAATTTGTTGCTGATTCCCCGGGTCGACATTGGCGGTGGGTTCATCGGCGAGTAGGAGAGAGGGGCGATTAGCGAGTGCACGAGCAACGGCAACACGTTGTTGTTCGCCGACGGACAACTGATGTGGTTTGTTGTTAAGGCGATGCCCCAGCCCGACTCGATCCAGCAGCGTTCTTGCACGTTCGGGCGATCTTTTCTTGCTGGCGAAAGTCATTCCTAGGATGACATTTTCGTAGGCAGAGAAACCAGGGAGCAAGTTGAATGTTTGGAAAACATAGCCAAGTTTATCCGCGCGAATTCGATCTCTCGCTGATTCTGAGTAGCGAGTTAGTTCGACGTTGTCGAGAAATACTTTGCCTGAATCGGGGTGAGTGATTCCGGCAATGGTGTGAAGCATGGTTGTTTTTCCGCATCCGCTGGGACCGATGAGGATCACTTGCTCGCCGGGTGCAATTTCGAACTCGGGAATGTCCAGGATTGGCACCCGCTGTTTGTCCGGTTGAACGAAGCTTTTCTTAATTTGATGGAGCTTGAGCATTCAGAATGTTTTTGATGGTTTGAGGGTTGAGGTTTCCACAAAACAAATGAGCAGAGGGCAAATGTTGTCAGATTGGGGAGAGCACTGGTCGTTCCGATGGATGCTCGTCGTTTTAGAATCCTACCTGCTAAAATGGCTTACGCCCAGATTGGGTCGTTCGTTCTCTTTAATTTCACCAACGCCGGTTTTTCAGACGATTTAGCGGGTTCGCGCTCGGATTTCGCGACTGAGGCGACGTTTATTGTCTGCATCTTTGAGTGTTTGGCGTTTGTCATGCAAGTTTTTGCCGCGGCCGACTGCGACCATGACTTTGACAATACCTCGTGCGTTGAAATACATTCGCAGCGGAATAAGTGTCAGCCCTTTTTCAAAGGCTTTGGTTGAGAGTTTGTCCAATTCTCGTCGATGGACAAGGAGTTTTCGCGACCGCTTTGGTTTGTGGTTCCAGAAACTGGCTTGCCTGTACTCGGCGATATCAGCCCCAATTAGCCATAGTTCGCGATTCTCAACCCGCACATATGCTTCGTTGAGTGAGATATTCCCTTCGCGCAGGCTTTTGACTTCGCTGCCAATGAGCATGACTCCGCATTCGACCTGCTGGAGTATCTCGTATTTATGACGAGCTTTGCGATTCTCACAAATGACCTGACTTTGATCGTCGGCGCTCTTCTTTTTCGTTTTCTTTTTGTTCTTTTTTTGAGCGGCCATGGTACTTCGTCGGTGGAAAAGGATAGTGAAACTTACACCAGAAATTGAGAGAGGTACACACTATGGAACGCAGCTTGGTGGGGAAACTGAGTTGGCGGCTTTGCCTTTGAAGAGAAGTGCTCGGCGATGCCGGTCAAAAGTCTGCTGTCGGGAGCTGATCCTCAAATGCCAGTTTTTGCGGTAGTGGGCGTGGAACTGCACAGGAAATGAGCGGATTTAGCATCTGGCGAAAAAACACGGCAAAGCCTAGACTGAGAAAGTGAGAAACGGCGGAATCGCGAATCAAAAGCCTGTTTCGCAGGCATGTTGGATACGAGTGTTCTCCGTCGATGCGTTATTATTATCGGGCCTGGACGGATATTATTTCGGCCGAAGGCGTTTGTTCGCAACGCCGGCAAAATCCAAGAGTTTTTCGGGAACGGCCCATCCCCATCCTGTGTTTGTGTTTTTGAGAATAGAGGTTTGCAATGAGCGGTTTACCCGTAATTAACGGCGGCAATTCGACCGAGGGTGGATCTTGCGGTGGTGGCTCGTGCGGTTCAATGGGGGGAAGTTCGTCTCAGCCATCCGCGCGGTTGCCTAAATGGTTGAAGCGCCAGATTCCCAAGGGTAACAATGTCGGGGCGACCGCCAAGCTGCTCGATGAGCTCAACCTTGAAACGGTCTGTGATAACGCGAAGTGCCCCAATCGAATGGAGTGTTATTCTCAGCAAACTGCGACGTTTATGATTCTCGGAAAAACTTGCACGCGACCCTGCGGCTTTTGTGCCGTAGAACGTGGTCGGCCGGGGGCTTTAGAACTGGATGAGCCTGAACGCGTAGCGGAAGCCGCGCATCGGCTTGGCTTAAAGCACGTCGTGATCACATCGGTTACTCGCGATGACCTGCCCGATGGCGGCGCGGATCATTTCTATCAATGTGTTGTTGCCGTGAGAGAAAAAACTGGAGCGACCGTCGAAGTTTTGACGCCGGATTTCGTGCATAACAAGCCAGCTTTGGATCGTGTGATTGAATCGGCTCCGGAGGTCTTCAATCACAATGCCGAAACAGTTCCCCGCTTGTATCGACGCGTTCGAGGTCCCAAATCAGATTATCGCTGGACGCTTGGTTTGCTTGAGCGGGTAAAGGAAGTGGATCCTGGGATCAAAACCAAGAGTGGCTTGATGCTGGGGCTCGGAGAAACCCACGAAGAGGTTTATGAAGTCCTTTCAGATTTACTTGATATTGGCTGTGATTTTCTAACCTTAGGACAATATCTTCAGCCTTCACTGGATCGGTATTTACCTGTGGTTCGTTACATTCCGCCGGAAGAATTCGCGATGTTGGGTGAGAAAGCAAAGAGCATGGGGTTCAAAAAGGTTGCCAGTGGTCCCTTTGTCCGAAGCAGTTACCACGCTCGAGATATGGCTGAAAGCTTCTAAGTTGGAGTTTAAATTAGAATTCCAAGACGGGTGTTTCGCACGGATTTAAACGGTTTTCCTTTACGTAGATGATCTGGAGGAACGGATCGATTAGACGTCGGGGGAATGGGCGAAAGGTTTTCCCTTCTCATTCAAAAATTGGATACCTTGCAACGTGATTAATGTGACAATCAATGGTAAAAAACAGCCCTGCGGCGAGGGGCTGACGATTGCGGAGTTGCTCGATTCACTCGGGATGAACTCGCGAGCGATTGCCGTTGAGATTAACCAGCAAATTCAGCCCCGCGATACGCATTGCCAAGTTGAGGTGAACGACGGGGATATTTTAGAAATTGTTACCTTGGTGGGAGGTGGCTAACGTGAGTGATTCCATTTCGGAAAAGCCGAACCAGGCCGAAGAAGTTGCGGGTGATCTCGATCAATTTTGCATTGCTGGACATACGTTTCAGAGCCGATTGATTTTAGGCTCCGGGAAGTACGAGTCGTTTGAGGTAATGCGAGAGTCGTTTGAGGTTGCTGAGACCCAATGTGTTACCATCGCGGTGCGTCGCGAAAAACTGCATGACAGTTCTGGAAGAAATATCTTAGATTTTGTTGACCCCTCGCGTTTGGTTCTCTTGCCTAATACTGCCGGTTGCTATGACGCAGAAACTGCGGTGCGATGTGCCAAAATGGGCAGAGAGATACTTCGAGGGTTGGAGAATCCCGGTGCTGATTGGGTAAAACTAGAAGTACTCGGTGACAGTCGGTCGCTTCTGCCAGACCCAATCGAGTTGCTTAAGGCGACGGAGGTTTTGGTTAAAGAAGGCTTTCAGGTGCTTTGTTATTCAAGTGATGATCCAATTGTCGCTCGCCGGCTCAAAGATGCTGGTGCGACTAGTGTAATGCCAGCGGGAAGCCCAATTGGTTCCGGATTGGGCGTGATTAACAGAAACAGTCTTCAGATCATCCTTGAGGATCTCAAGCATGGGGATCCCGATTACCCGGTCATTATTGACGCGGGAGTGGGAACAGCAAGCGATGTCGCTGTCGCGATGGAATTGGGGTTTGATGCAGTGCTACTCAATACCGCAGTGGCAAGGGCGGAGGATCCAATTCGAATGGCAGAGGCAATGAAGCATGGCGTGAAAGCGGGACGACTGGCCTATCAAAGCGGCCGCATTCCAATGTCTCGGTATGCGTCTGCCAGCTCCCCCGAAGTAGGGGTTATCTCCAAGCGGCAACATTGATTTTGCTGAGTAATTAGTCAGTTTTCGTTCCCCTGTAGCTTGCCTATGTTTTTCATTTTCAAGTGAAAAACTCCTTGACTACAACTTCTACTCTAACTATTCTTAAGTCAGATTGTATCGGTTATTATGTCTAGATTTGGGCAGATGCCGCGCGTTGTGTTGTAGAAACGCAACAAAACACCACTGAATGAGCAGCTTAAGAACGGTAAAAACATGAGCAATTTTTGGAATTTCACTAAGTACGGTTTTGCATTGGTCGCCCTTCCTTTAGCGGTCACAGCGGCTGCCTCGGCACACCAACGCATCGCGAACGCAACGCCAATTAGTCTGGAAGTCACCCCTGTGGTTTCCAAGTTGGCGAACATCGGTGTTGAGCGTTGCCACACCGTTGCACTAAACCGAATTGGAGGCGTCGACGGGCGTATTGTTTCGTTCGCTTCCAATCAGTCTGATCGCGGGCTTTCGGATCTTGTTGTTCGGTTTGTGAAAAATGGAAAGACAATTCGCCAGGGTAAAACCAATTCAGACGGCGTTTTTAGTGTGAATAACGTGCCAGAAGGTGTTTACTCGTTCGTCGCCTCGGGTGAGAACGGATACGCCGCCTACAGCGTTCGCGTCTTGGCCGATTCGACTGGGCAACTCCCGCGTGTAGTGGAAGTTGCTGCTGTGCCGGAAGTCAAAGCGGTTGATCGTTTAATCAACAAGCAGATGCGGGCTAAGGTTGGACAGGCCGGGGTCAGCAGTGCTGATCTGACCGAAGCAGGAGTTAATCGCGTTGTCGTTGAGGACGGTAAACTGTTCGGAAGAGTTTTGGATTTGGATGGCAACGGAATCGCCCAAATGCAAATTGATATTCTCAAAGACGGTGTTTCTGTTGCCAGTGTGATCAGTGGAAACGATGGTGAGTACATTGTTCCCGATGTTCAACCAGGTATCTATGGCATGGTTGCTGCGGGGGCAAACACCGCAGCGGTTGTTGGCTTTGAGGCAGTAGACGTTGCCAGTCAGGCTCGCGAAGGAAGCTTTGTTTCGACTAAGAGTGACATGGTTCCTAACTACGGCGAAAGTTTAGTTGTCTACGCCGCTGCGGGGCAGGATCTTTCTCCGGAAGTCGTCATTGAAGAAGAATTCGTTTATGAGAATGCTTCCATCGAATACATTGGTCAGTCGATCGCTTGTGGTGGAGCTTGTGGTAGTTGTGGCCCCGCCGCAGATTCCTGCTGTTCTCCTGCCCCTTCTTGTGGAGGCGGAGGTGGAGGCGGCTTCGGTGGTGGAGGCGGAGGTCTCGGTCGGTTGATCGCTATTGGCGGTTTGACTGTAGGTGTCGTCGCACTGGCTGGCGACGGTGGAGCAACACCTGTTTCTCCGGTTACTCCTTAAGCACTGCAAGAGTAGAAAACATTTCAATTGATAAGCCGGGTGACAATTCGCCCGGCTTTTTTCGTGCCGTTAGGCTGATTGCTTGGTAACGCGTGACCAATTTGGTTTAAGAGGCCCGTTTTAGTCGATTTAGCGGGACATAGTATTTCTTGTATTTCCTACCGTCGTCATACCGTTGTCCGCGGGCATGAGGGACGAGCACTGTCGCCCGCTTGGTAATTCGATTGACGTGCCCCTGCATGATCAGTCCGTCAGCATGAAACTGAACCTGATCGCCAGGAGAGATGCCCAGTTTCTTTTTCGCCAGGTCTCTCGGGGTAAGTAATTGGTGCTTGGACTCGGTGTGTCCAAAGAATCGTCGTACGATATTTTTAAATGGGTTAGCTGAGCAATTTGAGTTGGTCCATAAGAGCATTTCAATCAAGTGAACCATTTCGTGTTCCATGATTCTTTGCAGCGCTTCCAGGCGATCCTTGCACTTAATCCCGCTAACAATTGCGTTTTCCTCGTCGCGAAAAGAAGCGAAAAGAGGAGTGGTTGCGATCGCGATTTCAAAATCGATTTGCGGTTTTCGCTTAATCTTTGTCGTTTGCATTGTCGTCATTCCACCGGCAGAGGTCATGCGGGTGGAGAGTCGAAACGAAAGAGGGCGATAGGCGGTGCGTTCGCAAAGTTTGGCGACTTCGCCCTCAAAGAAATATTCATCATTGATTTGAAAGAGGAGGCCGAGATCTGAACTACACAAATTGCTGAAATTGCCTCGGTCAATGCTGCGGGCATTGGTGCGCATGTATTGGTAAACCGCCTCTGCTGCGCTGGCGCGAGCGTCCGGTGAAAATTGGCGGTTCCGCACAATCGATGAAAGGTCTCGTTGAATGGAGTTACTGGGCATTAAAATGGGTATCGTTTTTTGGAGCGTTCCACGAACGTCAAACGGAATTAAATCTTGCAAGATTGGTCGCAGGTTTGCAAGTTTTCGGGGCGGAACCGGGCTGATTTTTAACTTTGCGAAAATTCTTTTTGGATCATTTTGTTGGCATGTGCTGCAGCAAAAAGACTAGCGTCTTGTTTCGATCGGTGGAATTCCATTCGGGACGAATTCTTGAGTGGTTGGGCGGTTAAAAAAACTGCCAGTTTTTGATTGCTAGCAATTAAAAGCTGGCACCAGATATAGCGTTTTCATCGACTGTCAAGGACCTTGGAAAAAGCGGTGTTAAACGAAAATCTTATCTAATGATTTAGAATTTTGTGAAGTCTAATCTCGTCCTGATCGATACAACTGCAAGCACAATAAAGCACAACATTTTGTGTTGACAGAATCTCAAACGTCGATATATTGGGTTCCCGCCACTTAAAGCCAGTTTTTGAATTGGCTCCCAAAATGGCCAAAAAAATCAATGATTTGAGTGTTTTGGGGAGTCAAAAGCGAAACAGAGTCTTGTGGGCTCAGTGCTGCTGTGGCGTTTTAATGGAGTTTGTATCGGGAAGACGAAAAAGATCTTCGCGAAATCATATACCACGAGGAAAATCTTCTGCCTCTAAGGACGGTGGGGGAGGCAAAAAGTAGTTGGGGACGGAGACTCTAAGCACTTTTTAAAATTGATGGATTGATTTCTGTGGGATGACCAAACGTGTCATTCGTTTTAACGATGCTACTCCGTGAGTAACCAGTGTTACGGGTTTCGGATCAATTGGATTGTTCTGAATTAATTCGTGGGGAGATATCTTGGGATTTTCTTCCGGCATTGGTTTGGCAAATAGAGACAGTTCGAGCTTGGGAAATGCTCGGCAAGTCATGGACAAATAGCTAACGGGAGTACGATGGAATGTTGAAGACGACTCAGGAGATGAACGTCAGGAAGCGAGACGGGCGAGTACTGACATTTGAACCGGCACTGATTACTAGGGCGATTCAAAAAGCGTTTTGTGCAGAGCACAAATTTTCAGAGATCAGCCAGCTTGATGCGAAGCAATTGGAAGTTGCTGATGCGATTACCGAATCGGTTGTTGCAGAAGTTCAGGAAGACGCGTTGACCGACGCGGGTGTCACAGTGGAGCACATTCAAGACGTTGTCGAGCGTCAGTTGATGAAGCAGGAGTATTTTTCGGTGGCCCGCCGATACATCCTCTATCGAGCCGAGCATAACAAGATCCGCCAGCTGCGTGCGGAAGAGCGAATGGACAGCGCTGATCCATTCCCAGGTACGATGGTGAATCGAGACGGTCAGCTTGAGAACCTCGATTTTGAACGATTGCGAAGTCAGGTCGACAGTGCGTGTGACGGTCTAGACGAAACTTGCTCTTCGGGTGAACTCTTGGAAGAGGTTGAGAAGCAATTTTTCAACGGAATTACTCCTCGTGAAATCGGCCGCTCGATGGTGTTGGCGGCTCGTTCGCGGATCGAGAAAGATCCTGAGTACGACACAGTTGCCGGTCGTTTGGTCCTGAATATTATTTATCGCGAGTCGTTGGGGAAGTCTGCGGCCAGTGGTGATTTGAAGGTTTTGTATAAAGAAAAGTTCGCGGAGTTCATTCAAACAGGGATTGATGCCCTGCGAATTTCACCGGAACTTGCAACATTTGATCTGGCAAAATTGGCGGATGCGATTGATTCAGAGCGGGATGCGTTGTTCCCGTATTTGGGTCTGCAGACGATTTACGACCGCTACTTGTTGCACATTGACGGGCGTCGCTTTGAAGCACCGCAGTTTTTCTGGATGCGTGTTGCGATGGGTTTGTCGATTCAGGAAGAAAACAAAACCGAACGAGCGATCGAGTTTTATAACATTCTATCGACGTTTCGGTTTACTTCAGCGACTCCGACGTTGTTCAACTCGGGAACCTTGCACCCGCAACTGAGCTCTTGTTACTTAAGCACGGTAACGGATGACTTGGACAGTATTTTCAAAGCAATTGGTGACAATGCGAAACTGTCGAAGTGGGCTGGTGGTCTTGGGAATGACTGGACGAACATTCGGGCGACCAACTCCCACATTAAGGGCACAAACGGCCAGAGTCAGGGTGTGATTCCGTTCCTGAAGGTTGTAAGTGACACTGCTGTGGCGGTGAACCAGGGTGGAAAGCGAAAAGGTGCTGTTTGTTCTTACCTTGAATCTTGGCACCTTGATGTTGAAGAGTTTCTTGACCTCCGGAAAAACACGGGAGACGAACGTCGACGAACTCACGACATGCATACCGCAAACTGGATTCCCGATTTGTTCATGAAGCGGGTCACAGAAAAGAAGGACTGGACTTTGTTCAGCCCGGATGAAACACCTGATCTTCACGATCTTTACGGGAAGGCCTTTGAAGAACGGTATGAGCAGTACGAGGAGATGGCGGCTGAAGGTAAAATCAAGCTGACTCGGAAAGTTCCAGCGGTTGATTTGTGGCGAAAGATGCTGACACGGGTATTTGAGACCGGACATCCTTGGATCACATTCAAGGATCCATCTAACATCCGTTCTCCTCAAGACCATTCTGGCGTTGTGCATAGTAGTAACCTCTGCACTGAG